>UPTG01003006.1_pt1 | contig 11055 bp, 10 predicted proteins | sample 2160121 | NCBI WGS metagenome assembly UPTG01 (sample SAMN06266255, study PRJEB28933) | marine metagenome | isolation source: Columbia River Estuary | place: USA:Columbia River Estuary, USA | collected 2014-07-27 | reverse complement strand
ACTTCTAAAATTACAATACAGAATTAAGTTATATATCATGAGAAAAGGAATTCACCCGGATAATTACAGACTAATTGCTTTTAAAGACATGTCTAATGAAGATGTTTTTTTAGCTAAATCTGCTGCTGAAACAAAAGAAACTTTAGAAGTAGATGGTGTTGAATATCCAGTAATAAAAATGGAAATTTCAAGAACTTCTCATCCGTTCTACACAGGTAAAGCTAAATTAGTAGATACTGCTGGACGTATTGACAAGTTCAAGAATAAATACGATAAGTTTAAGAAATAAACCACTTAAGCTGAAAGACATTGAGTCACGTTCTGTACCTTTCAGAACGTGACTTTTTTTTTAACCCATTTTGAATCAATTATATGAATTACATATTATTTGATGGTCCAAACAGAACTGCGCTATTGCCCTTCACCTATACGAGGCCAGTAGCAGATATTGCATGGGGCATAGGTTCCATTAGAGACAGCTGGGAGCGTGTATTGGGTTACACCACCTCTACGATTACAGAACCTTATTTAAGTGAGGTATGGCCCACTGTTTTTTTTGAATCAAATGTGTTTATTAATGCAGCGTATTTGCCTACGCCTGACCTAGTGAATAAAGTAAAAGGACTCAATGAAGGAGAGGGGATTTTTGATGGCGAAGCAGTCGTGGCTTTTTTTGCAGATGACTCTGAAGAAGACATAAATTTTGAGCGTCTAAAGGCTATTGATACAGTAGGTGATTTTTTATCTATTTCAAACACATGGGATATATTTTCTAAAAATGATTTAGCCATTGCCTTAGACTTTGATATACTCACTGAAGACCGAGACAGTGAACCCATACCTGAAAGTGTTCAGGTGATTGGGCAAGGTCAGGTTTTTATAGAAGCAGGAGCACAGTTGCAATACTGTATTTTAAATGCAACAAACGGTCCAATATTTTTAGGGGCTCATTCAGAGGTCATGGAGGGTAGTTTGATTAGAGGGCCTTTTGCTTTGGGATCACATGCTATGGTTAAAATGGGCGCTAAGATCTACGGAGCTACCTCTATTGGTGCTAAAAGTAAAGTAGGAGGTGAGTTAAATAATGTAGTGATGTTTCCTTTTTCTAATAAAGGCCATGAAGGATTTTTAGGTAATGCTGTGATAGGGTCCTGGTGTAATTTAGGGGCAGACACCAATAATTCCAACCTAAAAAATAGTTATGAGAACGTACGCCTTTGGGATTATGCAGAAGAACGTTTTGCTAAAACTGGCTTGCAGTTTTGTGGATTAATGATGGGTGATCATAGTAAAAGTGCTATTAATACGATGTTCAATACGGGAACTGTTGTAGGAGTGGCTTCAAATATTTTTGGTGCTGGTTTTGCTAAAAATTTCATTCCGAGTTTTTCTTGGGGAGGTATTCAGAATAGCAGCATTCATAGTTTCGAAAAAGCAGTAGCAACTGCGAAAATTATGATGGAACGCAAAGGAGAAATCCTTTCTGAAAGTGATCAAATGATTTTGGAGGAAGTTTATAAGCAGTCCCAGAAATGGAGAAAAGAATAGCATGAAGAAAAAAGTCGCATTTCACACCTTAGGTTGTAAACTAAACTTTTCTGAAACGGCTACTATAGCTTCTCAAATGGAAGCAGCAGATTTCGAAAAAGTACCCTTTGATTCTAAAGCAGATGTTTATGTGATTAACACCTGTTCTGTCACTGAAAATGCCGACAAGCGTTTTAAAGAAATTGTCAAGAAGACGCAAAAAATTAATGAAAAGGCCTTTGTGGCTGCTGTAGGTTGTTATGCACAGTTAAAACCTGAAGCCCTGGCAGATGTAGACGGCGTAGATTTGGTACTTGGGGCTACAGAAAAGTTCAATCTTACTGCGTATTTAAACGATCTTACAAAACAAGAAGTTGGAACGGTACACGCCTGTGAAATTGAGGAGGCAGATTTTTATGTAGGTGGTTATGCCGTAGGCGAACGCACGAGAGCCTTTCTAAAAGTACAGGATGGTTGTGATTACAAGTGCACTTATTGTACCATTCCATTGGCCAGAGGGATTTCTAGAAGTGACACTTTAGAAAACGTCCTCAAAAATGCCCAAGAAATTGCTTCAAAAGGTATTAAAGAAATTGTGTTAACCGGAGTTAACATAGGAGATTACGGTAAAGGAGAATTTGGAAATAAAAAGCACCTCCATACTTTTTTCGATTTGGTTCAAGCCCTCGAAAAGATTCCAGGTATTTCTCGTTTGAGAATTTCATCTATAGAACCAAATTTGCTCAAAAATGAAACCATCGACATGGTGTCAAAAAGTCGGGTATTTGTACCTCACTTTCACATTCCCCTTCAGAGTGGCTCTGATACCGTTTTGAAAAAGATGAAACGCAGGTATCTGACAGGTTTGTATCGCGATAGGATAACAACCATTCAAAGACAAATGCCGCATGCGTGTATTGGGGTAGACGTTATTGTTGGTTTCCCTGGTGAAACAGAGGAAGATTTTTTAGAAACTTATGCTTTTTTGAATCAGTTGGGCGTGTCGTATTTACACGTTTTTACTTATTCAGAACGAGACCGTACAGAGGCTGCTAGTATGAGTGAAGTGGTGCCAATGGCCGTTCGTAACAAACGATCAAAAATGCTTAGGGGTTTATCTGTAAAATTACGAAGGGCTTTTTATGAATCTCAAATAGAAACTAAAAGAACTGTTTTGTTTGAAGGAGAGAATAAAAAAGGCTACATACATGGTTTCACTGAAAACTATGTCAAAGTCAAAACACCCTGGGACCCAGCTTTAGTCAATACGGTAGCAGAGGTAAGGCTTAAGGATATTGATGATGATGGATTGGTTCGCTTTGATTATATGGAGAATTCATAAAATTATCCCACATAAGTTTTACCCACAAAGGGATACTAAAGCGCACAGTAGTTTCTAGTGAATTAGATTCTAATGCCTACAGGAAGCATGTCTTTATATTTTCTATTCTTTTTAAGAAAACCTGCAATTTCAGGACTTGTTGGTACCACCCTTAATTCTTGTTCTTTAATATCTTCCAGTACTGCAATAATGAAATCTTCTTTAAAACCTGGCTGGGTTATTTCAGAGGGTATAATGAGCTTGGTTAAAAATATTTTACGTTCCTGGGCTGCATATTCAATTTTTGCCAAAGAGGATGCTACAGTAGTTTCATATTGTCTAAGAAAACTATTGTTGGTGATAGTTATTTCGCTCATGTTTGGGTGGGTGTTTTTCAATTTTAAAATCCTGTGCTAAAATAATGTCTGTTTTAGCATAAAATTAACTTTACAAAAGTAAACAAAAAAAAGCTAATTACCTAAATTTGAGACTATCTAGCTTGTGTTGGATGTGAATTTTATAGCAAATGATCCATTTATGAGTTCTGATAAAATCCCTGTTTATTTTATGCCTGGTATGGCAGCAAATCCAAAGATTTTTGAAAACATACAATTAGATCCCACTGTATTTGAACTTCATTACCTTTCTTGGGACCTTCCTAATAAAAATGAATCACTTCAATCATATGCCAGTCGAATAGCCCAAAGAATTACCCATAAAAACCCAATTTTGTTGGGCGTCTCTTTTGGAGGTATTTTGGTGCAAGAAATTGCCAAGATCATTGTTGTAAGAAAAATTATTATTGTTTCTAGCGTTAAATCTACACAGGAGTTACCTAAGAAAATGATTTTTGCCAAGCACACCAAGATTCATAAACTTATTCCCACGCAGTTGGTTACCAATATGGAATTGGTGGCAAAGTTTGCCTTGGGAGATTTCATGCAAAAGCGCATTCATTTATATGAGAAATACCTCAGTGTAAGAGATCCTTACTACATTGACTGGTCTATTGATCAAATTGTCAATTGGGAACAAGCAAAGGCCATACCTAATACCATTCATATTCAAGGAACATTAGACACTGTTTTTCCAGTAGATTATATTAAAGATTTTATTCCTATCCCCAAAGGCACCCATTCTATGATTATTTACAAGTATAAGTGGTTTAACGAAAACCTCCCTGATATTTTGAAAGACTGATACAATTCGTTAGATTGTAATATAAATTTTCTCTATGGATCTATTTAAAAAAGCACTTCAGATTGTAGGCGCAATTGCGATTGTTTTTACTTTGGTTTTTGCTATTAAATCAAATAATGATAGTAAAAGCGCCCCAAGCACCCCACCTTCAATTGAAAATGCCGCCACTGGCTTAAAAGCAGTGGTTACCTCACTCCCTATTCCGAATGACTTGAATTTTGCCGGAGAACCAGTCCCATTAGATGAACAAGAAGTGTTAGAAAGGGTAGACAGAGAGTTTCTCGTAAATACCTATTGGCAATCTAATGCTTTGTTACTGATGAAACGCGCTCAAAAATATTTTCCTGTCATGAGGCCTATATTAGATTTCTATGGCATTCCAGAAGATTTTTTATACTTGGCTGTAGCAGAAAGCGGTCTAGAGCCCTTACGTTCTCCAGCTGGAGCTGCTGGTTTTTGGCAGCTTATGAAAGGAACAGCAAAGGATTATTCATTAGAAGTCAATAACAATGTAGATGAAAGGTACCATGTGGAGAAAGCCACTGAGGTGGCTTGCAAATACATCTTAAAAGCCAAAGAGAAATTTGGATCTTGGACATTAGCAGCAGCGGCCTATAATGCTGGAAACAGAGGTATTTCTAGGCAATTGGAAAAGCAACAAGCAACCAATTATTACGATTTATTACTGGGCCAGGAAACTGGCCGATATGTTTTTAGAATCCTTGCTTTAAAAACAATTATGAACGATCCCATCTCTTATGGGTTTGTGCTAAATGACATTGATTATTATAAACTGACACCAACAAAGCAAATAGAGATTGACAAGCCACTTAAAAATTTAAGTGATTTTGCTCGTTCCCACGGTATAAGTTATAAAATATTAAAGCGCCACAATTCATGGCTAAGGCAGGGACACCTGAACAATAGGTCAATATAAACATACCAAACAAGCTGTTTGAAGTTTTTCTTGTTCCAAGGCGTTTATTAGGTTAACGCCTCTTTTATTTAATAGTAACATTTGTGATTATTAGCCCAAATATTGCTAAATGACTAACTGTAAAGCCTTATATTTTCTTGAGCTGCTGGGACATCATTTTAATTTGTTCCGCCAGCATGTTTTGTTTGTCTAACTTTTTGGCTTCTTGCAATAAAGTAGTGGCTTCTCTTTTTCTTCTTTTCTGCATGGCAATGCCAGCCAAACTCAATTTAGCCATGGCCACGTCGTAATCCATAGTTAGTCCCAATTTTAACGCTTTTTTGAAGAACTTCTCTGCTTGAGATAGATTGGTTTGAGAGTGAATAATTCCGTGCAAATAGTTATAGTATCCCTGTTGTTTTTTTGTCAGTGCAGCTTCAGGGTTTTTGATTTTAGCCAACCAATTGGCTGTTCCGTCCAAATCTTGCTTTCTCATTTTTAAGAAAGCCAAAAGAATCATTTCGTTTCTGTAGTAAAGGAATATGAATACGGAAGAAAGTAATACCAAGCTAATACCATTGCCAATATTACCCTCTAAAAATTGGTAAATAGCGTATGCATTAATAGCTGCGGCAATAATCAGTTTGAAAATTTTATGAAACATGTTGTATTTTATATAATTATTTGATAGTTTTATGAATGACACCAGGGTATTTATACCTCTTTAAATGGCTGGATAGTTTTCTGTTGCAAACCTACAAAAAAACATCCAAAATATTTTTTAAAATAGGCTTGCTAAAGCAAAAAGTCTTTGTATATTTGCGCCCAGCTTTTGGGAACAGTTTAACAAAGCTTTTAATATAAGTAATCCGTTTAAAACACGCTCGATGAAAAGAACATATCAGCCATCAAAAAGGAAAAGAAAGAACAAACACGGTTTTAGAGAACGTATGGCTTCTGCTAACGGTAGAAAAGTCCTTGCTAGAAGAAGAGCAAAAGGAAGAAAAAAACTATCTGTATCTTCAGAATTGAGACACAAGAAATAATGATTGATTTTTCAAAATATACAGGTGTTACTTTTTATTAAGTAACACCTTTTTTTTTGATTTTTTTTAAGAAATACACGAATACCAAAAAAAACACACTATGCCAAAAAGAGATGAACTGAAATGTATTTTAATTATTGGATCAGGACCTATTGTGATCGGACAAGCTTGTGAATTCGATTATGCAGGTTCTCAATCCCTTAGGTCTCTTAGAGAAGACGGTATAGAAACCGTTCTGATTAACAGCAATCCAGCTACGATCATGACAGATCCATCTATGGCAGACCACGTGTATTTAAAACCATTGACGTCAAAATCTATAGTAGAGATATTAGAAGCACACCCCAATATAGATGCTGTGTTGCCTACCATGGGAGGGCAAACTGCCTTAAACCTCTGTATTGAGTGTGACGAAAAGGGCATTTGGGAAGACCACAAAGTAGAATTAATAGGAGTAGACATAGCTGCGATTAATATTACGGAAGACAGGGAGCAATTTAGAAACCTGATGGGTAAAATAGGTATAGGTATGGCCCCTCAAGCTACCGCTACCTCATTTTTAAAAGGCAAAGAAATCGCGCAAGAGTTTGGCTTTCCTTTAGTGATTAGAGCATCCTACACCTTGGGAGGTGCAGGAGCTGCTATTGTTCACGACCCAAAAGATTTTGACGAATTATTAAGTAGGGGCTTGGAAATTTCTCCCATTCATGAGGTGATGATAGACAAAGCCGTAATGGGCTGGAAAGAATACGAGTTGGAATTGCTTAGGGATAAGAATGACAACGTGGTCATTATATGTACCATTGAAAATATGGATCCAATGGGAATTCATACAGGAGACTCCATCACTGTAGCTCCTGCAATGACATTGTCAGACAAGACTTTCCAGCGCATGAGGGATATGGCGATTAAAATGATGCGCAGTATTGGAGATTTTGCAGGAGGCTGTAACGTACAGTTTGCTGTTTCTCCAGACGAAAAGGAGGACATTATTGCCATTGAAATTAACCCAAGGGTGTCCAGGTCTTCTGCGTTAGCCTCTAAAGCAACCGGTTATCCTATTGCAAAGATTGCCTCTAAACTCGCTATTGGTTATAACTTAGATGAGTTGAGTAACCAAATCACCCAATCCACTTCTGCCTTATTTGAGCCTACTTTAGATTATGTTATTGTGAAAATTCCAAGATGGAATTTTGACAAATTTGAAGGTTCAGACAGGACTTTGGGACTTCAGATGAAATCTGTAGGAGAGGTTATGGGTATTGGTAGGTCTTTTCAAGAAGCCCTTCACAAAGCCACACAATCTTTAGAAATCAAGCGAAATGGTCTAGGCGCAGACGGAAAAGGATACACCAACTACGAGCAGATTATAAGCAAATTAACCATAGCGAGTTGGGATAGGGTATTTGTTATCTACGACGCCATTCAAATGGGCATTCCCCTTTCTAGGATTCACGAAATTACTAGAATAGACATGTGGTTCTTAAAGCAATACGAGGAGTTGTATATGCTTGAAAAAGAGATAAGTACCTTTACTTTAGATACCTTACCAAAGGATTTGTTGTTAGAAGCCAAGCAAAAAGGTTTTGCAGACAGGCAAATAGCCCACATGGTTTCTTGTTTGGAGAGTCAGATTTACCAGAAGAGGTCAGAAATGAACATTAACAGGGTGTATAAATTGGTAGACACATGTGCTGCCGAGTTTAAAGCCATGACCCCATATTATTACTCCACTTTTGAAGCAGAGCAGGAAACACCAGAAGGAAAGCGTTTTGTAGCCAATGATTCCATAGTAACAGATCGTAAGAAAGTGGTTGTTTTAGGATCTGGTCCAAACAGAATAGGCCAAGGAATAGAATTCGATTACTGTTGTGTTCACGGGGTATTAGCCGCGGCAGAATGTGGCTATGAGACCATTATGATTAACTGTAACCCTGAAACAGTGTCCACTGATTTTGACACGGCAGATAAATTGTATTTTGAGCCAGTATTTTGGGAACATATCTACGACATTATTAGGCATGAAAACCCTGAAGGTGTAATTGTTCAGTTGGGTGGGCAAACAGCACTTAAACTAGCAGAAAAATTAGAGAAGTACGGAATTAAAATTTTAGGTACCAGTTTTAAGTCACTAGATTTAGCAGAAGATAGGGGAAGTTTCTCTAATCTTCTCAAAGAAAATAACATTCCTTTTCCAGAATTTGGCGTTGCCGAAACTGCAGATGAGGCTTTGGCATTATCTGACCACCTCAATTTCCCATTACTAGTAAGACCTTCTTATGTATTGGGCGGTCAAGGAATGAAGATCGTGATTAATAAAAACGAACTAGAAGAGCATGTTGTGGATTTATTGCGTAAGATCCCTAATAATAAGTTGTTGTTAGACCATTACTTAGATGGCGCTATTGAAGCTGAAGCCGATGCCATTTGTGACGGAGAAGACGTTTACATCATTGGAATTATGGAGCACATTGAACCCTGTGGAATTCACTCTGGAGATTCAAATGCGACGCTACCTCCTTTTAACCTTGGAGAGTTTGTGATGCAACAGATCAAAGACCACACAAAGAAGATTGCTTTAGCGCTTAATACAGTTGGTCTAATCAATATTCAGTTCGCTGTAAAAGATGACATTGTTTATATTATTGAAGCAAATCCTAGGGCCTCTAGAACAGTCCCTTTTATAGCTAAAGCATATAAAGAGCCATATGTGAATTACGCCACTAAAGTAATGTTAGGACATAATAAAGTAAAAGATTTCAACTTCAATCCTCAATTAAAAGGATACGCTATTAAGCAACCTGTATTCTCCTTTGATAAGTTTCCAAATGTCAATAAAAACTTAGGTCCTGAAATGAAGAGTACAGGTGAGAGTATTTTGTTTATTGACAGTCTTAAAGACGACGCTTTCTATGACTTGTACCACCGAAGAAAGATGTATTTAAGTAAATAATATACTTGCAGTATTTCATAAAAAAGGCGGCCATTGGCCGCCTTTTTTATGAACTTATTCTTCTAGTAAATTTTCAGAGTCACTCCTTTTTAGCAGTGCTTCAGGAAGTGATTTCTTTGCCTTAGCACCCATTTTTTTGAGTTTCTCTACACTAGTAATCAGGTTTCCTTTGCCCTCAACCAATTTATTCATCGCTGCTGAATAAGCCCCTTTGGACTCATCCATTTTTTTACCTAATTGAATGAGGTCTTGAGAAAAACCTTCAAATTTGTCATAAAGCGCACCGGCTTGTCTCGCAATCTCTAGTGCGTTTTTCTGCTGCTTTTCATTGGTCCACATGGTTACTATAGTCCTCAGTGTTGCCAATAAAGTACTTGGGGTTACAATCACAATATTCTGTTCAAAAGCCTTGGTATAAATGCTTGGATCCTCATTAATAGCTACTGCAAAAGCAGGTTCAATGGGAACAAAAAGCAGCACAAAATCTGGACTTTCTATTTGGTATAGGTCTTCATACTTTTTGGCAGATAATTGGTCAATATGTCTTTTTAGTGAATTGAGGTGTTCTTTTAATTGGATGGCAGCATCTTGGTCATTTTCTGCATTCACGTACCTTTCATAGTGGGTCAGTGAAACCTTAGAATCTACAATCATCTTATTGCCATCTGGCAGCGCAATCACTACATCTGGCATAAGCCTATTGCCCTGTTCTGTTTCAAAACTTTGCTGGACAAAATATTCCCTATCTTTCTCTAAGCCAGATTTCTCCAAAACCCTTTCTAAAACCAATTCACCCCAGTTTCCTTGCATTTTTGAATCTCCTTTTAATGCTTTTGTTAAGTTCTCTGCTTCCTGGGTAATCTTTAAGTTTTGTGATTGAAGGGTAATGAGCTGCTCTTTTAGTGCAGCGTGAATGTGAATATTTTCTTTCTGTGAATCTGTTATTTTTTTCTCAAATAGTTGAATTTTCTCTTGAAGGGGTAGGAGTATATTAGTAATGTTTTCTTTGTTTTGATTGGTAAATTTTTGACTCTTTTCGTCTAATATTTTATTGGCAAGATTTTCAAACTCTTTGGTGAATTTTTCTTGAAGCTTAGAGACCTCCTCTTTTTGTTCGTTATTTTTTTCTTCTAAATGCCTAAGGTTAGCCTGCATTCTAGCCTGATCATTACCCAATATTTCTTTTTCAGATTGTAGGATTTGTTTGGCTTCTTCTGTTTTTTTTAGCAGTGTTTCACTTTGCGCTAATCTGGCGGCTAATCCTGCAATTTTCTCATAGCTGTCTCCATGTAAAGCCTTTGACTTTAAGTTCTTCACATAGCCACCAAGGAAAAAACCGATGGCTAAAAATAGCATAGATAAAAGGGTAGGGAGTAAATCCATAGTGACTTAGTTTTCTATAAAGGTACTATTTTGACTTTGGATCGCGGTATAAAAACTGGCTTGTAGCGGGGTTAAAATACACTTGTTCTTGTGGTTCTGAAATTGTAAAATGTACTAAATCAAGACATGAACGCTCTAAGAAACACAAAAAATATATTGAAGCAGTTAGTGTGATTCAGAGAGTAGAAGAGATACTAAATCAAGACATGAATATATCCTAAATATATTGAATCATTAAATTAATTATCTACTATATATTATAATGAGTAAAATAAACATTCTTGGATTACCTGTATATCAACCACGAGGATATAGTATATCAGAATATGATAAATCATCAGGAATTTTAAAAACATCAAAAATAATGATAAACTTAAAAATAGAAAAGAATGAAGCATTGGGTAATGGACTATGAGACTTTATCTAATTGTTTTACCGGGGTATTTGAACATTATAAGACTACTGAAAGGAAAATCTTTGTTGTTCATGACCTGCGTAATGATTTAGATAGTTTCATTCAAATTGATGATTTTTTCATTAATGGATTAATTTATTTATTATAGGTTACTCGTGTGTTGAGCCGCTTTCTTAAGGAAATAATGATTGTTTTGTTGTTAGATTTTCGAGGGTGCTTCAGGTAGCCCAGATTAGTGAAAATCGTGCTGTCGCCTTCACGGGGGCCTTATTTTTGAGGTTTGGCCTTTTTGAA
>UPTG01003001.1_pt1 | contig 11069 bp, 12 predicted proteins | sample 2160121 | NCBI WGS metagenome assembly UPTG01 (sample SAMN06266255, study PRJEB28933) | marine metagenome | isolation source: Columbia River Estuary | place: USA:Columbia River Estuary, USA | collected 2014-07-27 | reverse complement strand
TTAGTCGTTTCTGACGGTACAAATACTCTAATGACTACAACTGATGCTGACCTTTCTGAGGGCGGTTTATATATTGTTGACTTAGGTTTTGAACTTGCAACAACAGGTGGTGCAACTATTACTGGTACTTTACAGAATGGTGGTTCATCTGCTTCACCAACAACTGGTGCGATAATTGTTACTGCGGAATACAAGCAAATCTAATTTGTGAGTAAACTGTAATAACTATTACCATCATGGTGATAATAGAAAGGGGGACTTCGTGTTCCCCTTTTTTACGTCTATAGCCAAAGTGTTAACCGAGTAATATTAGCATATTAGATAAATACTTACAGAACTAAAATCTTTAACGACAGACTTAATTTATTAAGACTGACATGAAATAACCGACGTTGAGGAACGACAATGGCTGTAATCATAAATGCAAAAGGGACCAGTGTCCCTTACTTTAAAATTGGAAAATCTGGAACCACCTTCTATCAAGGAGATGCAGACCCGAGTAGTACATACACAATAAACACAAATGACATTTGGTTTGATACCACAAATGGCACTGTAAAGTTTCGAACATCAAACTCTTGGTCAGGCATTACAACTGCTTCTGATTTAACTGTAACTGGTGACTTAACAGTTCAAGGTACAACTACAACCGTAAACTCAACAGAGATACAAGTTCAAAATACTTTAAAGTTTGAAGGCGCAACTTCAAATGAATACGAAACAACTCTAACAGTTGTTGACCCAACACAAGATAATGTAATCACAATACCAAATGCAACAGACACTTTAGTTGGTCTTGCAACAACAAACACGTTAACTAATAAATCAATTAATCTAGCGAGTAATACTTTATCAGGCTCATTAGCAGAATTTAATACTGCATTGTCTGGTGATAGTTTTGTTTCTTTAACAGGTGCTGAAACACTTACAAATAAAACTTTAACTAGTCCAGTTCTTAATGGAACACAGATGACACCAACTGGTGCTATCGTTATGCCAGTTGGCACAACAGCACAAAGACCAGGAACAGGTGTTGTTGGTATGATGCGTTTTAATTCTGACATAGATGCTTTTGAAGGTTACAATGGTGCATCTTGGGTTAAACTTGGTGGCTTGACTCCATCAAATGATTCCAGAGACAACGGATTAATTACTGATAGTGAAGTCTTTGATGTAGATTATGGTGCTATTACTGACACTGACACAGCATCATATACATTAGATAGAGGTCTTGTAAGTAATAGTGATACAGTTTAATTATACTGTAAATTTAGATAAATACTATTAATAACAGTTCGGAGATATTATTATGGCAAGAATACACGGAGCCGCATCGGCAAGTGAAGCAGTTTCAGGAAATCTTAATTTCTATACAATGTATATTACAGAAAAAGTAAATGCAGTTCCAGGAGTGGATATTGATGCTACTGGTGATATATTAGACCAAACACAACAAAACTTAGATGATATTGTAAATATTATATCATTAGTTGCACAACCTATCATTATGAATACTCCAGTTCAAGTATCGCTTAGTGGCGTTGCTCCAACACTAACAGGCAATGGTTATGCTTTTAAATTTGCTGTAGAGCATGGACAAGTTTTTGAAAGAGGAGGCGATAATGTCTCAATCTTAAAAGAAATATTCTTTGGTACAACAATTGACGGAGTTATATTAGCACCCGCAAATGTAGAATTTGTAATGTCAGATATACTTTAATTATTTTATTAAGATTTAAAATGAAAAAGGGAACCGAAAGGCTCCCTTTTTTTATATAAAGTAAAATAGGTAGGACTTGGTTACACCTACAAGCACGGACCGAAATACCATTTCTAAACCGTACAACCTATCCCCGAAAGTGACTTCGATGTGACACCTTCCGTTCTCCGGATAATGCCTGGGTACCACCCCTGGACAGTCAAGTTCGACTCTTTTGGTAGGAGCCTCTTCCTTGCACTATTAACAAAAGTTAATTAGACTTTTGCTACTTATAATACTAATATAGCACAAGTGATTCGCTTTGTCAACAACTTTTTTTAATTATTTGAATATTTTTTTGATAGTTGAGCAGAAGTTGTTTCCTTTCGGCTCAGTAGGTAATGAATTCTCTTCTATCCATTCTGGAAACTTCTCAAACAGTGTTTTCCACTGAATCATTTCATTATATAAATCTACTATTCTTTTTAGATGCTCAGTGGTGTTTGGATAGTTATGTTCAGTTTTCAATTTATTGACTCTTTGTTTACATTCATTCAAGTCTGCCAAATCACGGTCAACTGCTACATTTATCTTTTCAAAAGATTCAGCATCTCTAAATTTGTTAATTAAGAATATGTGATGCTTATTCTTTGGCTTGCCATCATAAAGAAACATAATCTCTTGTAAATCATAATATAATGCTTTGACTGGATTAATACTTTCTCTGTATCTTTTCATTATTTCTTCGATAGCAAATTCTGAACTTTCGGTAGATAAATTTTCGAGTACACTTATAGCCAGTATATTAATACGCTGGCTACTTGCGGATAATGCTTTCTTTGATTCTTCTTTGACTTTCGCAATTACTATGTCAACAAGACGTGCTTCGGTAACATCTAAATCTCTTTTTAGATATTCTACATGTCCTGGACTCGAATGAATGATTGTTCTTCTTAGGCTATCTGAAACTCGGTCACCTTTAAGAACGGCTTTACAGTCACGGATGAATCTTTGTCTTTCTAAATTAATAATATGATTCACTGGGTCTCCTCAAAACTTCTCTTACAGTATTATTTAGGAGTAAATAGTGGGTATCAAAGTGACGATATAATATCTTTTATAATTTTTAATTTCTTCTTTCGAAACAATGTACGTCTTGTTCCAGGATGTAGTGGTTTGGGTATATAATCTGCTTCTACCCATGCATATCCACCAGATTCATAATTCAATGTTGGTATAAATTCATTTTCTACTAGTACTACAAAAGAGTAGTAACTGAACTCTGAGTTTCGTGTATGATATTGGTCTAGGGGATATATTTTAACAACATCATCTTTAATATTTAAATCGATTTCTTCAGATAGTTCACGTAATAGTGCTTGGGCTATATTTTCATTTTCTTCAACTTTACCACCAAAGAATGCCCAGTTTCTAGGAAACGAACCTTCTATTGTTCTTTGTTGAAGAAGTAGTCTATGAGTGTCTTTAGCGATGATGCAACCACCAGTCGCTCTAATCTTTGATACTTTCATTACGGAGTCGTTACTAATTCTAGCCTCCAATAACCACCTTCATATATTCCTTGGTATGTATCAGTCCATTCACCCTTATCAAACTTGAATTGTTGTGTTGTGAATGTATTTTGTACATACTCTCTTGTAGAATTAGAACTAGCATCGAAACTTTTTACCCATTCTGTGCCATTATATTCTATGATGTCATTAGCAGAAACATTAATGCCCCATACACTACTGCTATCAGCCTCATTTAATGTTAAATATCGTTGACCCATTGCAACATTAGGAATACTATTAAATCCTGGTTTTGCTGTAGAGGCATTAATAATTCTGTCTACGGCAGTCACAGTGTTTGTTGGTAGAGTGTCAGTGTCAATTGTAAATGCAAGTGTATCTACTGTGCCAGTAGACGATAATGTTCCGATAACATCAGCATTAAGGTCTTCTATTTCACCATGATATTTTAATCTAAGCCTTGATACACCAGAATCTAGTGTTCCGTAATTCTTAAGAACGGTGTCCCATGAAATACTAGCATCATAATTTCCATTTGCATATGGTTTAGCAAATATGTCTGAACCATCTTGGTATATTTTTAATGCATAGTTATCTGGTGTAACGATTACACTAGATTGTGCATTTAAATCTGCAAAAAACTCAAATGCATCTGGGTCATAATCAATGCTATCTAAATCTGAATATGTGTAAATGTTATTGATAATATTTCTAATTGTATTTTGTCTTGTTACTTGTGCTGGTGGATTAATCCAAACAGGAATTTGGAATATCATTGTTGCAATATCAATTTGGTCTTCAATGCCTGCAGGTATTCCTCTGCTTGTCCACTGTAAGTCAGTCATTTCTACTGTGGTGATTGTTGTCCAATCTATTGGATTATCGTTATGTTGAATTTCTAATGCTGGATTAAATAGTACTAAGATTTGTTCAAGTAGTTGAAGTTTTTGGTCAGTGTTTGAAGTCCAAATATCAACTTGCATATTCAATAAGTATGGAACTGGCATTAATCTCTTCACACTGTATTTCTGTCCAGGTTCACTAGTATAAGAATTTGTATTAGAATCAAATCCTCTTTCATTAACACTTACAGCATCATTGAAAAATGGCTCCTGTAGTCTTTGTCTATCTGGTTGTAAACTTTGTACCCAACATGCAATAAATGGGGCAGAGGATACTACATTTTCAGAGTTGCCTTTAAGAATAGTTGCCGCCATACGAGATACATCTCCATACCTTGAAGGAACTCGAATATAATAATCAGTTGTGCCATCGTTCATTTTTCTTCCAGTTTTAACTGTGAAGCCACTGAACATTCTTACAAACTGTAAAATGTATCTTCTAATCTGATTGTCATAGAAATGATTTTGTGCCATATTAGTCTACCTTTGGTCTTACTGCTTTTGACAGATTGACCTTTGAAGTAATAGTGGTCCCATCATCTAAGACTACTGTTCCACTATTGTTAATAAATTGATTATGCAATGCATGTCCAACTTCCCATGCTCCATCGTCATCGTTAATTCTGAACCACTTGTTATCTCTGTATTGAAATAACCTTGATGGTGTGTAGTCTGTTCTTAAGAAGTAAGAATCTGCCGCTGGACTATCAGGAAATGTTTTTCCATATGCAACAGTGGCATAGTCTACATCGTCTGGATGATTACTTTGTGTAGCATACTGTAGATTGTTCGTTCTATAATCCCAGTATTTTCCAGGAACATTATCTTGTGCTTCTTGTACGACAGCATCAGTAATTTGAAGTTCTTTATTGTATGTTGATAAGATATTCTTCAAGTCATCTGCTTCTTCACCAGTACCAAGAATATCTGAGTATTCTTGTGTATCTTGTAATTGTTTACAACGAACACGCCAAATATGTGGCCACCAACCAGCATCAAATCCTTCAGCACTCTTTGTTGCTTCTTGTACAACCCAATATTGGTTGACAGCATCAGGTTCAGTACCATCATTGCCTTCTAGCATCATGTCTTCACGCATATGAGGAAGTTCGATTACGTCACCAGTCATTAGTTTGCGACCTAGTAGATTAACCATTTCATTTAAATGAAGAGTGAATACTTGTTGGTCATTGCCTAAAAACATTCCGAATTGTGATAATTCAAAGTCTTGGTCAGATACAGTGTATACTCCTCTTAAGTCGAATACATCTTTTTCATATTTTCTATCACGATTCTCTAAGAATAATAAGTCTTGTATTGCTGGAGAGGCAGGGTCATAATCTGCTGAACCCTTATCTTGTGAACCGATATACTTATGGACCAATAGGGATGTGCCGCCATGGTCAAAATGTGCTTTGACTGTTTTGTCGATAAATTTGTAATCGTTACCCTTTTTAGGATTCCAGAGGCTTAATCTTGCCATAAGTATTTTTCTCCATAAGTTGACTTCTTGTTGTATTTATCATATAATAGAGTGATATAATTTTAAAATTTATAAATAACCCTTTAGGAAGGTATATAATAATGAATGAACAGGGATACTTGTCAGTAAAAGAGTTAATTTCTCCTTTTACTGTTAAGCAGTTTAAAATGTGGGCAATGAACCCAGAGAATATACATCGTGGTAACGCTGTAAATGGGGAATACTACGGGAAACATCGTAAAGGTAGAGAATATAACGTCTGGTGGACTAGAGTCCCACCTAGAGAGATGTGGCAGCCCATTGTAGATAACTTAAGTAGATACTTTGATACTCTCTTTCAAGGAAAAGAATGGGACATTCACGTAGTAGATTGTATTACGACTCGACCAGCAAGTTCAAAGATTAGGGCACACATTGATACGCCTTATAGATTTGAAGAATATGCTCGTATATCAAATGATGAAACGTTTGGTGTACAATGTATAATACCATTAGATAAGTTTACACTTGAGAATGGAGCAACATGTGTTCTTCCAGGTTCACACCATGAAATGTATTATTATAAAGATATTGAAGAGAATCAGAGCGACTATGATGAGATGTTAGTCAGAGATGGATTTCAATTTGTTTCAAATCCTGGTGATGCATTGATGTATAATGCAAGAACTTTACACAGTACGATGCCAAATAAGAGTGAAGATTTTAGAAGTGCTTTACTGATAAATGCACTTGATATCAATATCTTAAGAAGAATTAGAGAACTCGACCAGAACACTAAAACAGCCCGTAAATTAAAAAAATAACGGAAAACTTGACAAAATGACCAATCTCACTTATAATAACTCTTATTGATGATATATAAAAGTAAATGATGAGGACAACGTGGCTATAAAAACAATGAAAAAGAAGAACAAAAAAGCAAATATTCTTTCAGATGAGTCTATTACAGGACTAGAGCCTGATTGGAAAGGCTCAGACACTTGGACCGCAGAAAAATATTATAGAGAACGTGCAAGAACTCCATATTATTATAGTTACTATTACAAATCTAAAGATTTTGTTCCTTGGGTAGTCCAATACATGAAAGACAATGGCTACTCTAAAGAAGATATCAAATCATATAAGGCAGCCGAAGACTGGAGAACTAAAAGTACTCTTGCTGGATATGTTAGGGCATTATCAAAGGGTATGCCAGAGAATCATGTTGGTATTCCTGAATACTTAGATACATTAGACGGTATTACAGCAACGTCTTTGTGTAATGTTACTGATTCTGTCAAAGGACAAATAGAAGATGTTATTTCTCATGGCAAAATAATCAAAGAAGTAAAGAAAGACGAAGAACAAGAAATAGTTTCTACTAAGTATAAACCATCTATTCAACAACTTCTATTCAATAAGTCTTTAGAAATGTCAGAAGAGATAGATGAATATATTGAAGAGTTTGATGGGTCTACATCGATGTTGACTACTTTCGACCCACAACGAATGCTGTTAATTGTTGGTGCAAAACCAAATCATGCTAAGATAATAGCATCATTATATCAGCCAACCTTTGACGATTTCTCAGAACTTGTAAATCCTCCTAGTACTAAAGGTATGACAGAATTTGATAAAGACATGCATGAGCAACTTAAAGAAGGTTATTCACATCTATCTAAGGGTGCAATAAAGAACCAGTTTAAGATGTACAAATCTATTATGGATGCTTGTGACAACATCGTACTAAAGGGTAAAGTGACAAGAAAGCCTCGTAAGAAGAAGATAGTCAGTGCTGAAAAACAAGTCAGTAAGTTTAAATATTTAGACCATCATCCAGAAACTAAGTCAATTAGTGTGAATCCAGCAGAAATAGTTGGAGCCAATAGTATCATAGTATACAATTCTAAGACAAGAAAACTTGGAGTATATCATGCTCAGAATATTGACCCTACAGGACAAAAGAGAGACGGCTCTGGTCTAAGTGTAAAAGGAACGACTATTCAAGGTTTTAACCCAACCACGAGCGTCCAGAAGACACTACGTAAGCCAATCGAACAACTAGCAAAGTTCAAAAAGATAGCAAAACGTTCATTTCAGAAACAGTTTGATGAAATAAACAGTGTTGAAATTAAAATGAACGGCAGATTTAATGAACATAGTTTGATTATAAAAGTTTTTTGATATGACAATTAATAGTAGTTCAAAGAAATTCATAGTTAGTGGTTGCAGTTTCTCTACTCCTGGTTCTAAAAAGTTGTCAGTGTGGCCTGAAATTTTTAAGACTCATTTTCCTGACTACACTTTAATAAACAAATCAAAACCTAGTAGAGGTAATGGATTAATTTCAAGGGCGGTAATTTATGAAGTCCAAAACCAATTACAAAATGGTGTTTTACCAGAAGATATATTAGTAGCAGTACAATGGTCAGGTTGGGATAGACACGAAAACAATGTATCACTGCCCTCTGGTAAAGAACAAGAACTTTCCTTTGAGCAAGTGCTTAATAAAAAAACTGGTAAATATCAGCATCGTTATAAAGTACAAGGTTTTATTGATGATATGCCTGTCTCTTGGGAGGTATATAATCTTCATTGGGAACATAAAAACTCAAAATTGTATTATTCAACTTTTCACTCTGATACAGGTAAATTAATAGAATCATTAGAGCATATCTTAAGAACTCAATGGTTTTTGGAAAAGCATAATATAAAATATTTTATGACTACTATGATAAAGTTTCCTGATAGTTGTGATGAAACAGAACATCTATTTCAAATGATTGACAAATCTAAGTTTTTGCCTATTTCAGGAATGCTTGAATGGGGGATATCTACTGGTTTACCATTGCGTGATGATGGGCATATTTCGATTGAACAAAATGGTATCTTTGTTGACACTATTGTTTTGCCATTTTTGATAAATACTGTTATAAGTGTTTCACTATAACATATTTTGAGGTCAAGAAATGGCAAAACAACGAAATAAAATAAAAAATGATGTAATTAGACAGATTAGACTATTACTCGGTGACGGTATGGTCGATATCGAATTGGATCCAGAACATTATGACCTTGCTATCGATATTGCAGTAGATAAGATTAGACAACGTTCAGAAGCGGCAGTAGAAGAAGATTTTTACACTATTGAACTAAAGAAAGATGTCGATGAATACAGACTTCCAGCAGAGATAACAGAAGTTAAAAAGATACATCATCGTTCTTTCGGTCATGGCATATCTGCCGGCGTAGACATGGATCCATTTGAATTAGCATATGCGAATTCATATTTCTTTATGAATAATCATGTTGGTGGCATATCAACTTACGAATTATTCTCTCAGTACCGTGAAACATTAAACAGAGTTGCGGCAACTGATATTCAATTTATTTGGAATGCAACTACTCATAAGTTAAAACTTTTAAGAAAAATGAGAGCGGACGAAATGGTATTACTTCATGTTTACTTAGAGCGTTCTGACGACCAACTACTAAAAGACCCATACTTAAAATCATGGATGAGAGATTACTCATTGGCATATTGTAAGAAAATGATTGGTGAGGCTCGTTCTAAATTCTCTGCACTTCCTGGCGCACAGGGTGGAGTTACACTAAACGGCGATGTTCTAAAACAAGATGCTACAGCAGATATAGAAAAGTTAGAAACAGAGTTGAAACTTTATATCGATGGTTCAGCACCGCTAGGTGTTATGATTGGCTAATTGTGGCTTTTCATCCAAAGAACAATAAAAGTCCTTGTGTAAGTATTTGCAAATATAATGATAAAAACTTTTGTGTTGGTTGTAAACGCCACATGAACGAAATCTTTGATTGGTTAGATTATTCTGATGAAATGAAAGATTCTATCTTAGAAGATATAAAAACCCGAGATATAAATTCAGAAAACGGTTGACATTCAGTATCTTTGGTTGTATAATGATATTATCGAAACTGAAAAAAGAAATCAAATGATAATAGGTATCACGGGACTAATAGGCTCAGGCAAAGGCACTGTAGCAGATATTCTAGTTGAAGAACATAACTTCATAAAACTTTCCTTCGCAGACAAACTCAAAGATGGTGTTGCAACTGTATACGGTTGGGACCGTGCTATGTTAGAAGGTGACACTGTAGAAAGTAGAGAGTGGCGTGAAACTGTTGACCAGTTTTGGACTAATGAAACTGGCAGAGAGATTACTCCTAGACTTGTACTACAAGAGTTCGGCACTGACTGTATGCGTAATGGTTTCTACGATGGTATTTGGGTTAGTCTAGTTAAGCAAGAAATAATTAATAATCCTGAAAATAATTATATCATACCTGATGTACGATTTGCTAATGAGATAAAAATCATTAAAGATTTAGGTGGCGAAGTTTGGAATGTTAGACGAGGCGAACTACCAGATTGGTGGGGAGTTGCAATATTAGACAATAAAACAGATTCAAACTTAATGAGAACTTCATATCCTGATGTTCATCAAAGTGAATGGAGATGGATAGGAACTAACGACACATTCAATCACATCATCTATAACGATGGCGGCACAATAGACACATTATATAGTAAAGTTTCAAGTGTGTTGTCTACGTAGTTAACCCCAAAAACAGTGTTTTTTCATGTTTTTGACTAAATACATGTAGCGAAATATATTTAACAGTCAAACCAAACAGGAGAAAATACTATGGCTACATTAGTATCACCAGGAGTTGCAGTAACCGTAACAGACGAATCGCAATATGCGGCGGCTACACAAGGTACACTTCCATTATTAGTTATTGCTACGGCAAGTAACAAAGCAGATGCCTCGGGTAGTGCAACAGCGGCTGGTACAAAGCCAGCAAACGCAGGAATTGCCTACTTAGTATCATCACAGAGAGAATTAGTTGAAACATTCGGCGAACCAAAATTTTATGAAGTTGGCGGTTCAGTTGTTCAAGGTTCAGAAACAAGTGAATACGGCTTATTAGCGGCATACCAATATCTAGGCGTTTCAAACAATGCATACGTTATCCGTGCAGACGTTGACTTAGCAGAATTAGAAGCATCAAGTACGGCACCAGCAGGCGTTATCACTAACGGCACACACTGGCATAACACTTCAAAAACAAAATTCGGATTATTTGTACATGATGGTACAGATTGGAAAGCAAAATCAATTGCTGTTTTAGACGATGCTCCAGGAACAGGAAACGTAGATGCACTTTCAGGTGACCACGCTCAACCATTAAACACATTCGGTCAAGCAGGCGACTTCGCAGTTGTAACATCTACTGCTAAAGTTTCATACTTTGAAAAAGTTGGCTCATCATGGGTTTTAACAGGTGATACTGGTTCAGCAGATTTTCAATTTTCAATGTTTGCTCCAACCACAAAATCAGGTGGCGGTGCATTAGCATCAGGCGATGCTTATGTTCGTTTAGCGACAGCCGGTTCTGGTTTAGATGTAGACTTAAATGATTATAACACTACTTCT
>UPTG01003000.1_pt1 | contig 11070 bp, 8 predicted proteins | sample 2160121 | NCBI WGS metagenome assembly UPTG01 (sample SAMN06266255, study PRJEB28933) | marine metagenome | isolation source: Columbia River Estuary | place: USA:Columbia River Estuary, USA | collected 2014-07-27 | reverse complement strand
TTGATGCAGAAATTTATTCGCGCTGTAGTGGGCACGAACAACATAGACTGTTGTGCCCGTGTTTGCCATTCGCCTACGGCTTTGGGAATGCAACGTGCTTTTGGTACAGGTGCAGCCACAAATTCTATAGAAGATTTAGACAAGACAGATTGCATCATCGTAATCGGAGCAAATCCAACAGATGCCCATCCGGTAACGGGTGCTAAGATTAAGCAGAAGTTTATGCAAAGCGTAACTTCTATTGTGGTAGACCCACGTAAAATTGAGTTGGCCAAATACGCCACATACCATTTACAATTACGTCCGGGTACAAACGTGGCGCTGCTCAATATGATGTTGTATTATATTATTGAGGCAGATGCGCAAGACCACGAATTTATTGCAAGTCGTACCGAAGATTTTGAAGGCTTTAAAGCCGAAATCTTGAATTTAGATATGGATGAGCACGAGCGTATAACTGGCGTTGATAAAAACCTAGTACGCGAAGCTGCTTTAGCTTATGCCAATGCAAATGCTGCAATGGAATTCCATGGCTTAGGCGTTACAGAACATTACCAAGGCACGTTCACTGTTCAGTTAATTTCTGACTTGGCAATGATCACCGGAAACATTGGCAAACCAGGGTGTGGTGTAAATCCATTGCGTGGACAGAATAACGTGCAAGGAGCTGCAGATATGGGTGCACAACCGCATCAAGGTGCGGGTTATATGGATGTAACCGACCCGAGCATTCAGCACAAATACAACACGTTTTACAAAACAGATAAAGTTCCGAACCATATTGGTTATAAAATTCCAGAGATGTTTAACGCGGCTATTGCCGGAGATTTAAAAGCATTGTGGATTATTGGCGAAGACGTTGTTCAAACAGATCCGAACACGAATAAGGTAATGAAAGCCATGGACGCTTTAGACCTATTGGTGGTTCAAGAATTGTTTATGACAGAAACGGCCAAGCACGCAACGGTAATTTTACCGGGTGCAAGTTTCCTTGAAAAAGATGGAACCTTTACCAATGGAGAGCGCAGAATACAACGTGTTAACAAAGTTGTAGAACCTTTACCTGGCACAAAGGCCGATGGGCAAATTATTGTGGAGATGATGCGCAAAATGGGCTACGATCAACCCGATTATTCTGGAGCTGGTGTGTTAGAAGAAGTATCTCAGATTGTGCCTTTCTTTACAGGAGCAACATGGGAAGGTCTAGGTAAAAATGGTTTGCAATGGCCGGTTAAACCGGACGGTACAGATACACAATTGCTTCACACGGAAGTGTTTAAACGCGACAACGGTTTAGGGTTATTCACTTTTAAAGATTGGGAAGAATCGCGCGAAGTTGAAAAGCACGGCAAAGACTATCCTTACATTATTACAACCAACCGTGAGCTAGAGCATTACAACTGTGGTGCTATGACACGCAGAACGGGCAACGTAGATATATTGGTAGAAGATGTTTTACTGATTTGTCCCGAAGATGCTTCTAAAAACTTCATTGAAGATGGCGACATGGTTTGTGTTGAATCACCTCGCGGTAAAGTAGATATTAAGGCGCGCGTTACAGATCAAATGAAACCGGGTATCTTGAGTTCCACCTTCCATTTCCCTGAAGTAATGTTAAACATTATTACCAGCGATGAACACGACACCGAGGCGATGTGCCCGGAGTACAAAGTGGTTTCGTGTAGAATTAGAAAGAGTAAAGGAAAGCACAAAGCAATAGCTTAGTTGTTTTTAATTTTAAATAAGCAAAGGCGGTTTCGAAAGGAGCCGCTTTTTTATTAAACGAGTACAAAGACTAAGCCCATAAAAGTAGACTGGTGTTGCCAAAATCAGTTGAAGCACGGAAGTGATGTGAATATGAAAATTCTCAAGACTAATTGTGTTATTATTGAATTTAAGCTCTTCCACGTTCAATAAAAAAGAGGTTTTCTGTCTTAATAAGATAAGCCCTTGTCAGGCGATTAGTTTTCAACACAACACACTTAACTGATTTATAATTCCAGTTGCAGAAGAACATCAACGATGAAAGTAAATTTGGTATATCTCAGAAACTAAATGCATTAAAAAGCAATTTATCTTTGCATTAGCTCAATCTGCATGAATTCAAAAAAACAAACACTCCTATTTTCTATCCTAGTATTAGGAATAATAGGCTTAAGGTATTACGTTTTAGTCCATTTTGGATTTAAATACAGTGATAGTGACCAGGCAATAATGTGGAATGCTTTGAGAAATTACTCAGAGGGTGAATTTCACGAACCTAGATTCTATGGACAAGCATACAACTCGATGTTGGAAGCGTTTCTAGCAATCCCTCTCTACAAAATGGGAGTTCCATGTTACAAGGCACTTCCTATAGTTACGACTTTCATCTCCTTATTTCCATTCTTTTTGATTTCGTTCTTTACTTTAAGATTTAAATCCACTTTTATCAGCCTAATTATACTGTCTATACCACTTTTAATGCCCATTAACTATCATTTAATAACCACACTTCCTCGTGGATTTGTTACAGGTATATTCATAGCTTCATTTGGTATTATTTCAATTTTCTACTTGAAAAAAAAATGGGCTTTTTTTCTTCTAGGTTTTTGTAGTGTAATAGGATATTCTATCAACGCAAATTCTGTTATTTTATCGTTACCATGCCTGTTATACGTTTTCCTTTGGAATAGGAAAAACATCACGTTCTACATTTATTCAGGAATAGCGATAGTGTTAGGAGGGATGCTACACTTTTGGACTAATCACTTTTACGTTTCCAACGCGAATTACAATTTGCACAAATTTGAATTGAAATATTCATTCGATTTATTGATTAAAAATATGGGAAACCTTGATCCTTTTTTCAATGACCTTTCCCCATTATTTTGGAACCAAGGATTTATTTGGATAATCATTGCTTTACTCACAGGTATTGTTTTAATCTGGAAAAGAAAAATTCAATACGGAATACTTTTTCTTTCGATTCCAATCCTGTTAATTCTGCCTTTAGGTATTAATAAAGTAAACGATTCGACCAATTCTATATTTTTCTCTATCTCAAGAATGTACCTTTCACTGCCTATTCTCATTGCAGTTTGTCTAACTTTTATAAATAAGTTAAAACCGAATTACTACTACATTATTATCCCTTTTTTATTATTGTGGTATAATGCTGCACATATAGATTCAGTGATAAATGACAAATTTGGTCCTAACATAAAACATATCGTGTCAGTTGCTAAAGTCGATTCTGTTTTAGAACTGTGCAAAAATATAAATAGATTATGTTCGATAAATGACATTGACTTAGTGGTTGTTGTCCGTCATGGGAACCAAGATTTTATTAATTATGGATGTCCAGCTTGTTTGACGGATTTTCCTAAAACAATAAGACCTTCCTATGAGAGAAGAACATGGAGACTTCTTGAAGATGAAAAAAACACTTACAGCAACATTCTTTTCATCGATAGTGAAAACCAGTTAAATCAGGAATTTGATTTTATCGAACAAATTGAATTTCATGAGAATATATTCATTGTCAAAAACAATCAACTTACGACAATGAAATTATTCAATAAAATGAACTTGAAAATCAGGAATTATAAATAGTCCACACTCTCAAAAGACAATATTCAGAGTTTTCCAAAAACCTTCATCTATTTTATGAAACCAATTTTAAATTAGTTCATCAAAACGCTCTATGGCATTCATTCTTAAAAACGACAATCTGGAAATTCAAATTGATGCGCCTAACGAGAACTATAATTTCTCACGGTTTGATTGGACAGGAAAGATTGCATCGGTAAAATTCAAAAACATTCCGATTTCAGGTTTAGAAAAAGTAAAATCTGAAGATGAAAATCTTTTTGGAAAAGGCTTCTGCAATGAGTTTGGAATTGATTCTGCCTTAGGGTTTGATGATGCAAAAATTGGAGATTGGTTTCATAAAATAGGTGTTGGCTTATTAAAAAAGGAAGACAATGAATATCTATTCAATAAGGCCTATAAGATTAAACCTGCCAAGTTTAAAATTGATGCCAAAGAACAAAAAATTAGATTGAGCTGTAAATCAGAATCTGCAAATGGTTTTTCATATCTGTTGAAAAAAGAGATTGAGTTGCACGAAAACGGTTTCACGATTCATTACTATTTAAAAAATATTGGTGAGAAAGATATTCGCTCGAATGAATACACCCATAATTTCATCGCTCTAAATAAAGCTTCAATCGGAGATCAATACCTGCTAAATTTTCCATTTAAATTAAAAGAACAGCAATTTGGTGAGATCGTAAACCCGGAAGAAAAAGTCGTTGTGGGACAAAATCAAATCAACTTTGCAAGTACGATAGACCAAGAATTCTTCTTTAGTAACTTAGGTGGTGAAGAAAGGGTAAAAGCCGAATGGGAATTGATAAATCTGAAAAGTAAAATCTCAATTAAAGAAACTGGGAATTTTCAAACTAATAAAGTAAATCTCTGGGGGTGTAAGCATGTGATTAGCCCTGAACTATTCTATAACATTTACCTTAAGCCCGGAAAGTCAACAACATGGTCGAGAGCTTACAGTCTCAACAACATTGAGTGATGTTTTTTCTTCATAATCAAATTTTTCACTTTCACGATTCTAAAAACCCGCAAAATCAAAGTGTATGATTTCCATCACCTGAATTGCACGACACGACCTCTAATTTTGCTAAAAACAGATAATCCAGACACATTTAGCATGTGAAATGATATCACCTAAATTCACGAAAAATGTTACGCAAGGGCCTCGCTTTACTTCTAGTGTTCTTTATCCTAAACTCTTATGCCGAAGAGGTTTTTAAACCCTATACCTTGGCATTAGAAACGACAGAAGCAATATCAACGGTTAAGTCTAAACTCAATGCTTCTTTAACTGCAAATAATTTCTCTCTTGTAGGAGCATATCAACCTGCGGGTGATGCAAATCGCTGGGTCATAATTGTAACGCATAAGGACTTGACGAAAGCTGTTCAGCGAATTAGTGGATTAACAGGCTTTGCCTCTACCCTGCGAATTGCTTTAACAAGAGAGCAACAAGCCACATTGGTGACCTATACAACTCCTGAATATTGGGCCCGCGCCTATTTCACAGAATATTTTGACGCTGTTGAATCGCACATAACAAAAGTATCTTCATCATTCGAAGCTCTGTTTGCAACGATGCCAGGATATAAAAAAGAGCCATTTGGCAGTAAGAAGGGCTTAGATGCTGATGATCTTGAAGATTACAATTACATGATGGGAATGCCCAAATTTGATGATACTGAGGAATTAGCAGAATACAATAGCCATGAAGATGCGCTAAAAAAAATAGATGCAAATCTTAAAGATGGAGTAGCAAATGTAATGATGGTTTACAGCTATTCAGTACCAGGTAAAAAATTAACGCTCTATGGTTTTGCGCTTTCTGGTGAAACTGGAGAAGCACAATTCTTACCTAAAATAGATTTAAATTCTCCAAGACATACCGCCTTTTTACCTTATGAAGTATTAGTTGAGAATGGAAAAGTACTTATGCTGCATGGTCGGTTCAGAATTGCACTCTCATTTCCAGATTTAACTATGGGCACTTTTACGAAGATAATATCTACACCAGGTGATATAGAAGATTTACTGAGAAGTGCAGTCAATTAAAATGTTTGAGTGAAAGCAAATATATTCTTGCTTTATTTAATTAAAACCTTTGGCAGATGGCGCTGAGCTCACTATAAAACAACTGTATGAACACCTTACTCACTATCGGCTTATTCCTGATCACAGGATACATAGCTGGCTGGTTGCTAAACAAGGTAGGATTGCCTAAGATTATAGGGTATATAGCTACGGGTATTGCTTTTAGCCCAAACACTATTGACTTTGTCGAACATGACATTCTAGAATCAACTTATCCTTTGATGGAAGTGTGTCTCGCTTTCATTGCATTTGAAGTTGGGGGAGCCTTAAAATGGGCAAAAATCAAAAAGCACGAAAAAGAGATAATCAGTATAACAATATTGGGGAGCCTTGTACCCTTCTTTTTAGTAACTGTTGGAGTTATAATTCTAGGATTTTTGTTCCCGAAGGTTCTGCCATTTGACACTTTACCGCTCGTATTATTAGCATGCCTATTAGGAGCGTTAGCAAGCCCCACTGCACCTGCAGCGACACTTGCCGTTATGCATCAGTATAAAGCAAAGGGTAAAGTGACGGATACCATTCTTGGAGTAACCGCATTGGATGACATATTGGGAATCTTACTTTTTAGCCTAACCATAGGCATCATATTTATTTTTAATGGCGGTCAATCAGGATTGTTCGGAAATCCAATCGTGAACGCACTTTATGCGATAGGAACAGCTCTTGTAATTGGAGCTGTTTTAGGTTTTGTAATTGAACTTATAGATCGATTTTTCCCAATAAAAGGTGAAGGTCGCTGGATCGTTATCATATTCTCCCTTATTATATTTAACGTTGGCATATGCCAAGCTCTGCAGGTAGACCTTCTCTTATCTTCCATGACAATGGGTATTATTGTTGTTAACAAATGCAAGCAACAGCGATTGATCTTTAGAATTTTAGAACGCTATACAGAAGACTTGATTTTTCTGTTTTTCTTTTTACTGAGTGGCTTGCATTTAGACATAGCCACTTTGCCAAAAGCCGCAGTGCTGATTATAATTTTTGTATTGCTGCGAACTGCTGGTAAGTATCTTGGTGCAAATTGGGGTTCCCGAATAGTAAACGCAGACCCTTCAATTAGAAAATATACCGCTGGTGGTTTGCTCCCACAAGCAGGCATTGTAATTGGGCTAGTCTTGAGTATTTACCAAAAAGAGGAGTTTAAAGAGATATCTGAAATACTACTGACGACAATAATGGGGGCTACGATTATTCATGAACTCATTGGACCTGTTTCAGCCAAATCAGCCCTCAAAAAAGCTGGAGAGATTAAAACAGAGTAAACAGCGAAAAAATAAAACACATTGAACACGCATCTTTTTCAAACCACTTTATCGATGGTTACTCTATAAATACTATGCTCCCAAACACATCAGAATTTATATAACCGTCATCATTGTTATTGCCATGGGTCTTTTTTGAACCCATGAAGTTCTCTCGGCTACTATTCCCATCGTTATCACCATAGGCCATTGAAAAACCAATACTTTTTTGTGTTGAAATATTGACTGGTGTATTAGTCGAAGCGTTTTCGTCAAATTGTTGATCAAAAAGTTTAATCGCCATTTCCCAGAAATACTTACTCCCCTCTTGTGATCGTGCAACTTCTATATGATCATCAAAAAAAACAGTTTCTTGCAACGTGTTTTTATCAATGGCATGCCCTTCTGTGGAAACATGATACGCAAAAGCTTGATGGTTAAACTGGTGATTTCCTCCAGATTTATCCTCATCTACAAACACCTCCACATAATCTCCTTTCCAATAGTTTTCTAGACCGTCTTTAAGGGTTGGGTTTAAGTTCTCGTCTGTTACCTCAACCAAAATGTATAAATATTGACTGTCCCATGCTAATTTAAACCGCCCATAATAATCAGCAGAATCCACTGCATCTCCCATCCATAAATAATTCATAGCATACCAATCTACGTCAGACCAAATTGTATCGCTGTTGCACCCATCAATTTGTAAAGGTGATTTTGATTTGTGTGCTATAAATAAGCCATCTTCGGTGGCTTCCGTTAAAGACGAGCCTGAATCTATTTGACAGGGAACTGACGCGATAGAGGAATTTTGATTTACTGCTGGGGACTTCACGCAACTTACCAAGGATAAGCTGAGAATGAGTATCAGAAATTTCAATAGTCTTAACTCTTTCGATTCCTTTTTGTTCAGCATTAATATTGTCATTTTTATCTTTTTTGCTAAACTAGATTTAAAACCAGACACCTCATAATACTTAGAATTTCCTAATGCAACTGATAACCTTGGTGTATAAATAGGAAGCTGGTTTTCGAGTAGACCTGCAGTAAAGAAATGCGAGCCTCTCACATGCTTGTACTGAAGCTTTAACAACAGGCCACTTGAGTGAGTGTGTTTGGATGTCTCAAACAGCGGTTCATTAGAAACTTGCAGTCACTGGGGTTCTTTAAAAAGAAATTTATATTTACCATTCAAGCCATATTTAATTCGTTTGGCTTCTTGGGGAATACTGCGATATAAAACTTTACCACTAATGAATATAAATGACAATCACCAAAACGAGCCAATCGATAAAAAAAATCAAATAGATGAACCGGCAGAACTAGGTTTCAAACCTAAAACAAATGAGGAGCTGAATGCAGAGAACCCAGCTAGACAAAACAGACGACAAGCCACAGAGAAACAACTCAACAATCCACTACATGGAGTAAAATTGGCACAAATTTTAGAACGTCTAGTAGAGTATTATGGATGGGAGTATTTAGCAGAGCGTGTAAAAATTCGCTGTTTCATGTATTATCCTACAATGAAATCAAGTTTAGGGTTTTTAAGAAAAACAAGCTGGGCTAGAGAACATGTTGAAGATGTCTATTTGGATATGCTAGAAGAAAAAGAGAAGAAATAATACAAATTAAACGCTAAGAAAGACATCTCAATAAGCACAAAAGTTAAAGTGGCTTAATATTCTATTTGGTTACTCGTTCACATGATTTAAGCTTTTTTACAGTCTTGGGAAGTTTTACTTTCTGATTCAGTTTTTATGTGTTTTAGGCAATTATTGAATCTATCTCAGCATATAATTAAGGAAAGTGTAAAGTTGCGCATAGAGAATAAGCACTCTTCCGCATTTGCATGACTCTGGTGAGATTAACACTCATGATTATTAAGCACTATTTTTATCTACATTCAACTTCTTGCCAATTACCTTTAAAGGATTCAATTAACTTCGCGGCTCAATCTACTGCATGAGCACAACCCTTCTTTCATCGCCTTTACAGGGATTTACAGATTATATTTTTCGTAATGCCTTCCACAAATACTTTGGAGGAATCGACACTTTTTATGCGCCCTATATTCGAATGGACCGAGCAATGGTTATCAAAGGGTCTTACCAACGTGACCTAAACCCTGAAAACAATGGCAGCTTAGAACTCATTCCGCAGGTCATGACGAATGATGCCGACAAGTTTTTGTTTGTTGTAAAGTATATTCAAGACTTGGGCTATAAAGAACTCAACTGGAATTTGGGTTGCCCTTACCCAATGGTTACCAAACGAGGCATGGGCTCTGGACTAATTTGTGAACCTTTGAAAATTGATCACATTCTCAACAGAGTACACAATGAGACTGATGTGATTGTGTCTATGAAAATGCGAATGGGCTATGAAAATGCGTTAGAAATTTTAGAAACCTTTCCTATTTTAGATAAATATCCACTGAAGAATATTGCCATACATGCACGCATTGGAAAACAATTGTACAAAGGTGGCGTAGATCTAGAATCATTTCAGAGGTGCACGGAAAACACAAAACATAAACTCTATTACAATGGCGACATTACTTCTATAAATAAATTTAAAGAAATGCAGGAACGTTTTCCAACCATTGACCATTTTATGATAGGCCGAGGCTTAATTTCAGATCCTTTTTTGCCCAATATGATTAAACGTAACACGGAAGAATATCCTGAAAACCGATGGGCAATTTTTAGAGAATTTCATGACACCATCTATCAGGAGTATGATGATTTCTTATCTGGACCAACGCCCATAAAAATGAAAATGCAAGGATTTTGGGAATATTTTTCAAAATCGTTTAGCAATCCACAGAAAACATACAAAAAGATAAAAAAAGCTGGAAGTCCGAGAAATTACCAGCAGGCCGTTAATGAGATTTTTAATACTGAATGATTCTGTTTAGTTAACAGAAGCAACTGAGCCGGCTTTAAGTTTTACAACGTTTTTGCTAAAATTTGAATTGTTTTACCTGCAGATATGCTTCTACATTCTCTAGCATTTCTTCTAACTTCTGAAGGTGATACGCTAAAAATTATTTAAAAGAAAAGGCACAATTACAATTACACAAGGGTCATTGCTATTTTAAGCTATAATCAAGGTATGCAAACAGCGAATTAATGAAATCCGTTTCTGAAAAACTTGACATTTATGAAGAATAGAGCTTAATGCAGCTTCTTTTATCAAAGTATTTGACCAAAGATCGGCTTTAAAAAGAGAATTTAAACTTAGCCAAATCTCGTTTTGTTTATGCTATAATTGGGATTAACACGTGCAGTACCGCCCCCTTTAAACTTAAAACATTGTCTTTCCATTCATTTAATATAAAGGCCTACATTTGCCTATACAATTAATAATATTAATCATGAGTAACGGAACAGTAAAATTTTTTAATAATTCAAAGGGATTTGGATTTATTACACCTGACGAAGGAGGGAAAGACGTATTTGTACACCAAAGTGCATTAACAGATGAAATACGCGAAAACGACAAAGTAAGCTATGACGTGGAAGAAGGTCAAAAAGGACTTAACGCGGTAAATGTTGTAGTTCTTTAAATAGCTACTTCTATACTTATTTATATTTGAGAGCCTGTCATATCTGACAGGCTTTTTTTATTTTTAAAGCTTATTCTGACTTAAGCTATGATTAAAATCCTCAGTTCTTTTCAACTTAAATTTCTTAAGAATAAAACCACAAAACTTTTTCGATCAATGGCTTTTTTGGTTGCGGCTTTATTTTATTCTAACAGCTACAGTCAAGTCTATGCACAAAACGGAATGGTTGTTTCAGACAATCAAGTTGCATCTCAAGTTGGAACAGAAATTCTAAAAAAAGGCGGCAATGCGATAGACGCATCTATCGCTACAGCATTTGCATTAGCCGTTACACATCCCCAAGCCGGGAATATTGGCGGTGGTGGCTTCATGGTTTATTTAGATGCTGATGGCTTAGCTGAAATTGATTTAGGAAACGGTACGAACTACAATCCTCAAGAAGCATTGAATATGTTTTTTCAAACAGGATCTGTTATCGGTAGATCATTTACCTCTGAAGGTGATATGAACCCCGGTAAAATACCTATACAAGAAATAAGCAACAATGGTGGTGCTAATAAATTAGCTCAA
>UPTG01002999.1_pt1 | contig 11075 bp, 10 predicted proteins | sample 2160121 | NCBI WGS metagenome assembly UPTG01 (sample SAMN06266255, study PRJEB28933) | marine metagenome | isolation source: Columbia River Estuary | place: USA:Columbia River Estuary, USA | collected 2014-07-27 | reverse complement strand
TATTGAATCTCCTGTGTCAAGACTAGATTCTGCCGGTTGAACTGGAATATGATTAGACGATAAGAACTGATAAATTCTTTCGGGGGTAATACTATACAAAAATTTCCAAACATAATCGTCAGGAGTAGTGAAGGAATCCACGTAGGGAACATTTAACAAACCATAATTTGGTTCTATAACAGAAGGCTTTGGAGTTCCGTCAGGGTTCTTACCATGTTCCAAACAAATGTACACTTCCTTAGAATCATTTAAAACATACCAAGGAGTAGTATTCTTTGGATCCACATGGTCATCCCAACCAGCATAAATTGTTCCGGAAGACCAATTAACCCTTGGAGCAACAAATGAACATCCTTCAACTTTTTTTATGGATTGTAAGTTATTTCTAAACTCTCTTTCTTCGAAAGGTGAATCTATAGGATCTATTGGAGTATCACCAACATTAAATATATCCGATTTACCTATACCTATATAATATTCATTAGTTGTTAATTCTATATTTTGAATTAGATCCGTAGACAACCCTTTACCCATTGTTTGTCTTACTATAGCTGCCATTTTTATACCCTATTCAATGTTAAAAACTTATGTAGTTATTTATAACAATTATACACCGATTTTTTTTATATTTTTGATTCAACTTGTACATTTAGTTGTAACCCTTCTTGTTCACTTTTAACTATGATGAAGTGTTCCCTCAGTTTATTAATCCACCAAAAAGAATCTTCTACAATAAGATGAGCATTACGACCGTCCTTCAATATCCTCCTAGCTGGGTACATTGCAATCGTCAGATACCCCCTTTTCTTGATTACTCGTTCAAGGTCTTCCAGTACATTATAGAGAAGGTCTGGTTCGACGTGTTCTAGTACGTCAATACATATCAAGTAGTCTCTTGGTTCGGGTGTGGTATCTTTGCCGGAAATGCCGGGGTCGTACTCAAACACATTGTAGTAACCCTTCACCGGAACGTTCTTTCGGAAACTACTCTGTCCGCATCCATAATCCAACACTTCGGTTGCGCCATGAGACATTAACCAATCATGTAGTTTTTCGGCCGCCCATCCAGCGTTGACGCCCCACTCATTATTTTCGTGTTCGTATTGCAGTAGTTTCTTGTACTCATCACTGATTAGGTCGAAACCATGTTTAGACGAATGTACTAGTTCGGTGGTCTTGGGTATACGAGGCACGAGGGACTCATTGAGTTCTTCGAGTGAAACATAATCAACGATATCATTGATGCGTGAACCCTTACTCAAAGAATGTATAGTTACACCAATCTTTGCACATTCTGTAGAGAACCATTCGATGTAACCATAAAGAGAGTCATACAGATTCATGTTCCAGTCAATCTCTTTCTGAGTCAACTCTCGGCCGTCAAAATAATTTAGTTTATCTGTTGACAAATCGACCCCAAGAAGGTATATGTCTTTGAACCCCATGTACAACATGACGTTCATAGCCATTGCGAAACTGTTCTTGTGCCAGACAAACGTTTCTGATTTTGGTAAAGAACATTCAAATATTCTATGACGGTCCACTAACTCCACTTCTTCTATACTCGCGAAGTATGTGTTGGGATATTCTTTGAGTGTTCTACCTTCTAACTCATGGTTCTGAAATCCACCACGGAGTAGTTTGGGAAATGATTCTGCATATACTCGTTCGTCATAACATGTGGGGTCGTCCATACCCATCCAGATATCCGGTTTCAATGTTGGGTAAGTTGTATTGATAGAGAGTACTGTCTTTCCTCCTCCCTTCAAAACATTTAGATCTACCTCGTTAAAGGAAGGTCCACACCCAACAAATATACCTACATTATGATTATTTTTATTATATACTGAATAATTCCTCCAAGTATCACCGTCGTGATACATAAGAGGGAGTCTTTCATTACTCTTCATCAATGAACCACCCCGATATAGCGAGTCTAGGTCTTGGTGCATATTCGGTAACTTCAGAAACAAAATTCTTTTTTGTATTTTTATCAACTTCCATAATCAATAGGTCTCCCCAGCCGGGAACATATGTCTGAAATCCTATATCATTTTCTAGATGAAATAGTCCCCCATATTCTGGTCTCCAATCCCAAGAAAGGTGAAAGGTAAATTCTACACCAGACTTATCCTTTTTATGTAGTCCTAAAAAGTCTTTTGGATAATATACTGAAGTGAATGACTCTTTAAGAACTGGATTGGTGAGGCTAGTCTCCTTTATCAGTAAATCTTTAAAACTTTTTGACATAAGTACATTTTTTGTAAACTCACATTCCCAACAAGTACAACCTTTCACATGTGTATTAGTTTTATGAAACCTATATGCAAATTTTCCATTTATTATAGTATTACGAATAGAATTTTCATTGTCAAATATTTTACGATAACCACTAATATTCAACGGTAAGTGTAGGGGTTTATTCGTGTTATCGTGATTTAATGTTAGTTCGAACCAATTGGATGGATTAGAATCTATAGAACATGCCAAATCCCATGCGTGATCTTGGGTAAGAAAATTTTTGTATATTTTATACATTATATTATTCCATAAAAAAGGAGGACATGAGTCCCCCTTCTAAAAAATTACTCATAAAGATATTTATAGTTTTCCTAAACGAACTCTTACGTTGCTATTCGAATCGAGTATCTGGATGTTGTCTCCATAAAATCTTAGTCCAGATCCATCACCTTCCAAAGCATCTAATATAGCATCTAGACTCAGTACCCCACCATTAGAATTTAAATTTGTAAAAGCTAAATTTGCGTTTGGAGTATAACTACTAGTTCCTTGATACTGATATACTGTACCAGTTTGTATATGCCAATATACATCATTATTCAGTACCTCAGATGTTCCACGAAACTGTCTTATAAGATCCGCTTTAGTAGTACCATAAACATCGTGATTAACTGTACTGTCAGTATCAAATACAATAGCGTTGCCCGCAGCTCCCATAGGACCGGATGGACCTATGGTTCCGGTCAATCCCTGAGAACCTTGCGGCCCCTGAGTTCCTCTAGGTCCTTGAGAACCTTGAGATCCTTGAACGCCAGTAGCACCAGAAGGCCCTTGTGGTCCTATTGTACCCCTAGGTCCTTGAGAACCTTGGACACCAGTAGCACCAGAAGGCCCTTGTGGTCCTATTGTACCTCTTGGTCCGATAGAACCTTGAGGTCCCTGAGAACCTCGAATACCTTGAGTACCCCTCGGTCCCTGAGAACCTTGAGGACCAACACTACCTCTAACACCCTGAGAACCTTGTGGACCTATTGTACCTCTAGGGCCGGATGGTCCTACTATACCTCTGACACCTTGAGAACCTTGTGGACCAGACGGACCTCTTGGACCAGACGGACCTATTGTACCTTGAGGTCCTATAGTACCTCTGATACCCTGAGAACCTCTTGGTCCGATAGAACCTTCCGGGCCCTGAGTTCCTTGCGGACCAATAGTACCTCTTATACCTTGAATACCTCTCGGTCCAGATGGGCCCTGTGATCCTATTGTGCCTTGGGGACCTTGAGTGCCCTGTGAACCACGCGGGCCCGAAGTTCCAGCTAGTCCTGTAGGACCTTGAATACCTTGGGGACCAGATGGACCCTGAATACCTGTTAAACCAATCGTACCTTTAGGGCCTGTACTGCCTATAGGACCTTGAGAACCACGCGAACCTCTATCACCTTTCGATCCTTGAGGTCCAGAAAATCCTCTAGGACCTATTGAACCACGCGGACCTATAGTTCCCTGAATACCATTAGAACCTTCTGGACCCTGAGTCCCGACTGGTCCTTGATCGCCTGTCGGTCCTTGAATACCTTGAGTTCCTTGAGGACCTTGAGTGCCGGATAATCCAGACGGACCTCGGATTCCCGTAGGACCCTGAATACCTTGAGTACCTTGAGGCCCCTGAGTACCTTGTAGACCTCTAGGTCCCTGTGTTCCGGACAGACCTGAAGGACCTTGAATACCTTGGGTACCTACTGGACCTTGGGTTCCTACTGGTCCTTGAGTTCCTCTGGGACCTTGAATACCTTGGGTACCTACTGGACCTTGAGTTCCTATGGGACCTTGTATCCCTGTAGGACCTTGAATACCTTGAGAGCCCTGTAGTCCTTGAGTACCTGTAAGTCCTCTAGGACCAGTCGGGCCCATAGGACCAGTTCCTCCTGTAGATCCAGCGACACCGATAATAGTAGGTTCACTCCAAGTATCTGTCACAGGGTCCCCATTATTTGGATTTCCGACTATACTTCGTCTACATTCCCACAATATAGGAAAGGCAGAACTCAGACTTTCTCCATTTGTTGTCCATACAACACTGTCCACACCGCCATTCGGTGATGGATAACCATAAGTCCATGAATCACTAGGAAGTTGTGATGATAGGAAGTCCGATGCTTCGGATATAGTATTTACAGTTCTGGTGTAAATAGATTCATATCCAGAAGCATCATTTATGTCTGTAAAGGTTATAGACTGTGAGGCTCTTATACTTGCCATTTTACTTCCTACTAATTAACTTACTTATTACGGTGTAGTTACGATAACATTACAACGAATACTGATTGGCGCGCCAGTATCCGGAATATCAGAAGGACCAACGATTACTTGATTAGTATTAATTTCACTTGCACTAGTACTTCCGTTAGCTGAACGTCTTACAGGACTTCCACCCGAACCCAGAGGAGCTCCTGAAGCATCTGTCTGAACTTCTAGATTTGAATTTCCTACGTAGACTTGTTCTCCAGTTATCCATTCCCAATCATGTTTGACTAAAACTCCACCAACACCATCACTGATCTGAGCACCATCATTTGCATCATAAACTTTTGCTGTCAATGTTACTGGATTACCTGAGTTATTTCGGAATACTACTGGATTATCTGCTTCTATTTCAACGTATACTGCGGCACGACCAGAACGAACTTTACTAAATGTTACAGCATCCTTACCCTGTTCGCCACTTACACGAACTGTTAATGTCGCATTAGAGTCTCCAATATTTTCTGGTTTAATCTCCAATCTAGCACCAGATACGGCAGTGGTGGGTAAAGATCCTGTAGAGAATGAACCAGTGTGGTCGGTATCGTATCCACCAATACCACCAGCACCATTCGAAGTTGCGGTTTGTGTTGACCATGCTCCACCGTCTAACGCTGTCTCATAGGTGAGAGTGCCTGGACTACCGGCAATATCAAATAGAATAGTACTATTATTCTGACTTCCTAGTAAAACACCATCCGCATCCGCAGAGAAGATTTGACTAGAAGGTACAAGACTGATAATTGTACCACCAGCACCATCCTGAATACGGTTGACTGAAAGTGATAAATCAAAAGATCCAGTAGTTCCATTGTTACTATATGTAACTGGTATTAGGATAGTAGCTGAAGATGGAGTACCGATAGCATCAGCGTATATAACACCAGCGCCTTTGAGTACTCCACTACCTATGTCGGTTCCGTTGGCTTGTGATACAAGGAATTCCCAACCACTTACCGTGTTAATGGAGCCAATACTAAACTGCCCTTCTGAAGGAGAGGCACTTGTTGTGAATGTCTGCTCAGTACCACCAATAAATACTTTTACAGAACATGAAAAATCGCGTCTTGTCCCATCAGATACTACACCCACATCATTAGCTGCAAAGGTATGATTCTCATTTGTCAAGAACGCAGTTACGGAACTTTGACCATCGGCCAAGTCCGTGAAAGTTATGGCGGCCGTTGCCGTTCTAATTGCCATTATTAATCCTCTTGTTTATCGTTAATTGTTAATTGCAAAGGTAGGGTACCTGAATTGGGAACCGCCTGAGCTTCTATGAATATAGATTTTAATTCTCCGTTAGGAAAATTGTCCGTGACCCCAGAGTTGGTGGCAGGAACGCCATACCCTATGGGACATGTACCATCAGACCCTACTGTGACAATATTACCGTCAATGTGAGAGACATATCGCGTTGTTTCATGGACACAGACAGGTACTCCATCATTAGTCCATTCATAATCAAATTCCTTATAGTCGTTCGACGATATTTCTGTACCGTCAGATGTTATAAATGCTTTTATTTCTGTTTGACCTGTATCATTACGAAAGATGACTCCGTTAGTGGCCAATATATCAACTTCTAGATTAGGTAACCCACGGTCATAAGCTAATACTGGATCTGACCAATCAGATACTTCTATGATCTTGGTTATATCATTGGAAGTGACCACAACTCGTATTAGGAAAACATATCTTCCTGTAGTGGGAAGATCAAAACCCCAACCATTAAAATCTGTACTTATCGTATTAGTTACAAATAAAGATCCAGTTTCAAAGTTATATGTTGTAGAAACATTAATATCTTGATCACTAGGAAGATCGGATTGATCATAACTTTTATACAATAGTATATTAACACTTCCTCCGTCAGGATCTATATTCGACAATTGAGAAGTTATTTCGTCTTCTACGAGTTGTTGAAGTTCTCCGGTAGTTAGGCCTCCGCCGCCACCTCCACCACCTCCACCACCTCCGGTAAGTGTGATAAGGTTATATAGTTCCGCAAAGTTGTCATTAATTTTCTGACTTGCATTACGGAGAGTATCTCCCTGTCCGTCGTTCGCAGCACCACCAGTATTAAGAATTTGTCTAGACATTAGAGTCCTCGTAAGTAGTCTCTGTATTTATAAATTTACAAATAGTCATCGTCATCTAAGGTCTGATATTCCGAGGATAGTGATAATGTTCCATTATCTAAAGTCCTTGGGGTAACTCCAGCCCAATCCCCGATAGTCCCTTTAATAATTATAGAACTACCATTAGAATCTATCATCGTTGTAGAGAATACATCTTGAATTTGTTGTAATGTTATATCTTTATATCTTTCTAATGTCTCTAGAGAACTAATCACTATCCCTTCAGCGTTAGCTCTTTGATCACTATCTCTGGCATCCACAGAATCCGTTTCTTCCATAGTTAGTAGAGAATATAGAGGAGCGAATGATGACCTGACCATACTTCCTTGAACAACAACCGCGTAGTTTGGAGCCTCTAATGGATCAGTTCCTATACCAGCAAAAAAACCCATAGAAGCAACTTCTTGAACTTCTACTTCTGTTGATAAATGCCATCCGGCTGGGTGTACCATCTTCTTATAAAAATCTTCATACTCACTAACAGCTATTCCAGTTTTTAAAAGAATAGAAAATATTTGATATTTCTTATCATCTTGAATATACTTTAAAGCTTGAGGTCCTATTAAAGAACCGCCGGGTTTATCATTTAAAATAAATATATCTTCTTTTGGATATGATACATTCACATCCTCATTAAAAAATGCTTTGAAGAATTGTTCTACCGATAATTGAGTTCCCTTATTCCTATAGAAATTAGATAGGAGTCTAGTCATCAATCTAGGATTCTGATAGAAAGAAGAAGATTCTAATCCTTCACTTATCTCACCTATCAACAAATCGAGAGTACTTAATTCAGCATTAGATATGTTTCTTATACCAAACAAACTGTGGATTTGATCATCATATGAAACACTTCCGTCTTCTCCGGTATACTCATAGTACTTCTCTAGGAAAGTAATAAGTCTGGGATACTCTGTCTGAAAGAACTCAGGCAATACCTGAGTGACCTGACTTCTATGGAAGTTAGGGTCAGACCTATACTGACTGTTAATCAAGTTCAACATTATAAACTAATCCTAGACGACCCAATATCAATATGACCTATGGTGGAAGAGAAATCCTCATCTAAAGTAATTATATAATTTCTTAATGGACTGATAGTACTTTGATTCGCTGGAGTTGCGGATATTTTTATTCCTGTTCCCACATAACCCGACTTATCAACTCGCAAAGAACTTAACTTAACTGTGGCTGTATTGGGTTCATAGTAACCTACATTAGGAGACTTAACAATACCATTTAGATCTAGTAGTTGTAATTTGGTACTGCCCAGTTCATTTTTTATAGTAACATCTATTCCATTAGACTTAAATACAGATGATGTAACTGTGTGGTCATCCTTATCTGGAGTAGCCAACAACACTGGGAAACTGATAGTATGATCTTGTTCCACATAGGTTAATATTGGTAACTGAGTAACGCCAGACACAGCATTGAATTCGTTCTTTGCAGTTTCTATTTCTGAGATGATAGAATCCATATCAATTCTTTGTTGTATGCGCACAGACATCTTAGAGTTAATGATTGCGGTAGACAACTGATCTATTTGAGTTAACAAATTACTTCTACGGAATACTTTATCAAAAGAAGTCAAGTTATCCTCAAAGTATTGTTCTATGAAATCATCAATAGTATTTTGTAAGGATGCCGCAGGCAAAGATGTTTTTACTGGGTCAATGTTAAATACTGTTTGTAATTCTAAGAAAGTTTCCCTAGGTTCAACAAACTCTGTGTTAATAGACATAATCGAAAGATTGGAAGTTAACTGACTATGAATTTGATTCTTAACGTCAGTTTTTGTAGCTTCAGATACTCCAGTTAAAAAGTTCAATGCGACAAATACCTTTCCGTATTCGGGAGGAACATTATCATTACCCCCCCAAGTAGTTACATCCTTTACGTAACCACTATAGTTACGTGAGATCAATGCAGTATAATCATTCGCAGTAACAAGTCTATTCTGTGCACTGTAGGTCCTAGGAGCATTTAATTTGATTGATTCTATAGATTCTTTTTCGTCTCCACCAGCTGAGGGGGATACCATAACAGGATTCAAAACAATGCCAGTATCTACTACATATGCAGTCGAGAAACTCTGTGCTCCGTTTGCCTCTGCGCCTGACGTAGAGATATAAGTAACTTCTATTCTATTATCTGCAGCGGGTCCAGTACCCAAAACATTTCCATCACTAAAGAATAATTCATAGTAACCATTAGACGCTTCGCGAATGATGTACACTCTAGAGTTATCCGTAATAGAGGACACGGTATTTATTTCGTTGTACTCTTGGAAGGTACCTGACAGATAGTTATCATATACACGAACTTCCATAGTCGAAGTATCTATAGAGGTGTCTGGTATTACATACACGGAATCATCATTAACACTACCCACAATAAATGACTTAGTCTTGGCGCGACCCTCTTTAAGTTGCAACTCAGTAGAACCCCCTATAGTCTGAAATACATAGTCATCATTAACATCTTTAGTTGCAGAAAATTCTTCGGTAGAAAAGAAAGAATATACACTCTCATCTACGGTTCCGGTGAACTCTGTATTTTTAGGGATAGTTAGAGTTGCCGGTGAGGTCGTACTTGTAAGGGATATAGACACCGCACCTGTAGCCGAAGTCTTGGACCTAGGAGAATAACCTAATGTCTCTGCATGAGATACCGCAGAAGAACGCAGTTGTGAAGAACTCAGAAAAGATTCATTGACTGCCATATTAGCAATCAGACCATTGATATGAGTATTGTGCGCTAACACGTCTAGTAGGTTAGACAGACCACTCGCACCGAAGTCATAATCTTGAAACTCAGATTGCTGTTTTAAGTAGGTCTGTAGTTGAGATTTAATCTGAAAGAAATCCAACTCGGAGTTCTGTATAGCCATTTATCTATTCCTTGCAATATTAACATTCAATGTAACAACTCTTTGTACGCTTACTACCGAAAAAGTTATTGTTACATCAATCGAATTATAGTCGGGTCTTAATACACTCTTAATAGTTCTTATTGTTGCTCTAGGTTCGTATGCATTTATAGCATAACGAATATTATCTTCAATGTCCGAAGACACGGGTTCTGTAGAAAGAGAGAACAATAGATCTTGTAGGTTACCACCCATCAAAGGTCTGTATGGAATCTCACCGTGATTAGTCATCAATAGATTCTTTACGGACTGAAACACCGCAGCTGCATCTGTCTTCTTATACAGATCACCGGATGGTTTAGGTTCGAATGAACAGTCTATATCCGAGTATGTACGAGAGATAGATGTAGTAATCGGCCTCTTAGATAGGTTACCATCTTGTATCGAAAATATTTTTGCCATAGGGTTAAATTCCTCTAGTACTATTTATACAGATATAGTGACGATTTATTTTTTAATTTATTTGTAAAAAACGCTTGACAATTGATATAAAGTGTTGTATAATACTTGTATTGAGAATGAGAGAGAGAGATAATAATGAATTACAAAGTCGGTGAGAAAGTTTGGGTAAAGTGCGCTGGTACTGACACGTGGGTTATTGGTGTTGTTACTGGTAATACCGCTAAGAGAGTTAGAGTTTTTAACGAGTCTAGATCTGTCGAAGGTCTTTATGCTCCCAACAATGTAGAGAGGATTTTGTAATGGAAGATTTAAAAAGAGTAATAGAGGATTACATCCGAGAAGCTGTAGAACTTCCTGAGAACAGGAAACTTTCGGGTGATATTAATTGGAATCTAGTTGATGCAGATGTGTACAAACGTCTAAACCCAGTTAGAAACACCGTATCTCTATTCTACAAGTTGTTCGATGAGATCGCAACTGAGATAGAATACAATGACCAAATAACTAGGGACTACAAGAATCATGAGTAAACAAAAATAAATGATGTAAACGCTTGCCAAAAGTTGCATGACATACTATAATGGTTACATAAATTGATAAAGAGAGAGAGAAATATGAAAACTAACTATATCGCAATGCGTTCTAATCCTGAACTAGTTCACTTCAGAAACTATGTTCTATCATTCTATGCCTATGATGGTCTATACCCTATAGAGGGTCTGTCAGTCGATGCTGTAGAACGTGCTATAATGGAGTATCTAGAGATATGTTCTAGTACCACTTGTCATGAAACTTGGGGTCAGGGTGATTCACTTGACCGTGAACGTGTTCGTGATCTTATTATCGACACTACTTCCAGTAAACTTAAAGTTAGAGAGGCCGCATAATGAAAGCAATCACTTATATTTCTGATCCAAGTCATTCTTACCTAAAGATTGATGTACGCACTGTAGAGAACCTAGGGTTCATGAACAAGATCTCTGAGTACTCGTTCTTCAATAATAAGTATGTGTGGTTAGAGTGTGATAATGATTCACAATTATACTTTGATGCGT
>UPTG01002998.1_pt1 | contig 11076 bp, 8 predicted proteins | sample 2160121 | NCBI WGS metagenome assembly UPTG01 (sample SAMN06266255, study PRJEB28933) | marine metagenome | isolation source: Columbia River Estuary | place: USA:Columbia River Estuary, USA | collected 2014-07-27 | reverse complement strand
TTTTCTGGTAATGCAGAAATGGTGTTTTCGAGTTTTTCCATAAACTCTTTTTCTATCATAATAAATTCAGGTGATTCATTATTATCACTTTTTTTATGTTGCTCGCTAAATTTCCTTACGACCTTTTCATGTTTCTTTACATTCAAAAACATTAAAAACCGAATTTGAGGTATGTACTTTTGCCCAAACTAATCTAATAAATAGAAATGAAATCATTTCTTCCAACTTTAAAACCAAAGAACAAGCATGGCGATTAAGTCAATGTAGTAGTATTTCTTTAGCTGAGGGAGAAAAATTCACTCTTTTGAAATTTGGCGGATATATTAATGGAATGAATTATTCAGCTTCTCAATTTAATACCAAAGCACTTTCAGTAATTAACCAAGCGAAAGGAAAAGGTTTTGACAAACTAATTGCTGATCAAAAAGCTTCATGGGCAAAAGTTTGGAAGCAATCCGATATTGTGATAAAAGGAGATGATAAGGCTCAGCAAGCAATACGGTTTAATATTTTCCAACTCAATCAAACCTACAATGGAAAAGATGCACGTTTAAATATAGGTCCAAAAGGATTTACTGGTGAAAAGTATGGTGGAAGTACTTATTGGGATACCGAGGCTTATTGTTTACCTTTTTACATGGCTACAAAAAACCAAGATATAGCACGTAATTTATTAAAATACCGATATGAACATTTAGATAAGGCAATTGAAAATGCTAAAAAACTTGGTTTTAATAATGGTGCTGCCTTATATCCAATGGTAACAATGAACGGAGAAGAATGTCATAATGAATGGGAAATTACATTTGAAGAAATTCATAGAAATGGCGCTATTGCTTTTGCGATTTTCAACTATCAACGTTATACAGGTGATTTTTCTTACACTCTTAAAAAAGGAATTAAAGTGCTAATTGCGATTGCTAGGTTTTGGGTACAACGGTTTAATTATTCAACTGAAAAGAAAAGCTATGTGATGCTAGGGGTTACGGGCCCGAATGAGTATGAAAATAATGTAAATAATAATTTTTACACCAATTATCTAGCCAAATGGTGTTTTGATTTTACAATCGAAACTCTCAATAAAATTGAATTAGAGCATCCTAAAAAGTATCAACAAGTTATAGAGGTCACAAGCATTTCAAAAGATGAAATAGAACAGATGCATCAAATTTCTAAAAACATCTATCTCCCATTCTCTAAAGAGCATAATGTGTATTTACAACAAGACGGTTTTTTAGATAAAGCACTTGTTCCTGTTGATAAACTAGATGTAAAAGAGCGGCCAATCAATCAAAAATGGTCATGGGATCGCATATTAAGATCGCCATATATAAAACAAGCGGACACCCTTCAGACTTTTTACTTTTTTGAAGATCATTTTTCTACTAAACAAATACAAGAACATTTTGATTTTTATGAACCTTTAACCGTTCATGAGAGTTCTCTTTCGCCTTGTGTGCATAGTATACAAGCTGCAAAACTCGGTCGGATGGATCAAGCCTATCAGTTTTATTTACAAACATCACGCTTAGATTTAGATGACTATAACCAAGAAGTGCATGAAGGATTGCACATCACCTCCATGGCAGGAACTTGGATGAGTATTGTGGAAGGATTTGGTGGCATGCGTGTTAAAAATAATACCCTATCATTTACACCTCAAATTCCATCAGAATGGAAAGCCTATTCGTTTAAAGTAAATTTCAGAGGGCAAATTGTTAAGGTCAATGTAACAAACCTTCAAACCACTTTCGAGCTTGAAGGAGGAGAGGCTTTAGATATAATTATCAACGATTGTCCATTAACTATTCGCCCAAAAATTTTAGTAGCTATTTAGAACTATTAATATGAAAAAAATATTTAAAATTGGATTGTTGTGTAGTGTTATATACGTTACATCTTGTTCAAACTTACCATCAACTAACGGGACTGATTTATCTTATCCGTCTTTAACTCACAACGACATCAATCGCATTGAACCTCCAAATTGGTGGGTCGGTTTTGAGTCTAAGATCTTACAGTTATTAATAAATCATCCAAATATTTCTGAAGCCATTCCACAAATCGATTATAAAGGAGTTTCAATTCATAAAGTCCATAAAGCAGACAGTCCTAATTATTTATTTATAGATTTAATTATTAATGAATCTACTTTGCCAGGTGTTTTTGACATTGTTTTTAATCAATCAAATAAAGAAGGCTTGATTCAACGCTATGAATTGAAGGCGAGATCAAAAGCAGCAACTGACTATAAGGGTTTTGACAGTTCTGATGTGATTTATTTAATCACTCCCGATCGGTTTGCAAATGGAGATTCTTCAAATGATATTGACATGTCATTACAAGAAACAACTCTTGATCGTTCTGATGATTATGCACGACACGGAGGTGATATCAAAGGTATCACCAATCATTTGGATTATATAGAAGAGATGGCTTTTACGGCTATATGGTCGAGTCCATTACTCACAAATGATATGCCTCAAGCATCCTATCACGGTTATGCGATGACTGATTTTTACAATATTGACCCTCGGTTTGGAAGCTTGAGCGATTACAAAGAGTTAGCCCAAAAAGCAGACGAAAAAGGAATAAAATTAATCATGGATCAAGTTGCCAATCATTGTGGAAGTGAACATTGGTGGATGAGTGATTTGCCGTTTAAAAATTGGGTTAATTATCAAGCTGAATTTGAAGTAAAAGCCCCTACTATATATTCAAATCATAGAAGAACGAGTAATCAAGATAGATATGCCTCTAAACAGGACATAAAAGGTCTTACAGATGGTTGGTTCGTATCATCCATGCCCGATTTAAATCAACGCAATCCTTTTATGGCCACTTATATTATTCAAAATAGCATCTGGTGGATTGAAGCTTTTAACCTCGGTGGAATTAGACAAGATACTTACCCGTATCCCGATAAAAATTTCATGAGCGCTTGGGCAGGAACCATTATGAACGAGTATCCAAACTTTAGCATCGTAGGCGAGGAGTGGAGCTATAACCCTTTACTTATTGGGTATTGGCAAAAAGGGGCCAACAACAAAGATGGTTATGACTCTAACTTAAAATCGTCCATGGATTTTGCCATGCAAAAACAGATTGTAGATGGACTGAAAGAACCAGAGACTTGGGACTTAGGTTTGGTCAAAATGTATGAAGGTTTAGCCAATGACTTCCATTATGCAAGTCCTAAGGATCTTATGATTTTTACTGATAATCATGATATGAGTCGGGTTTTCACCCAATTTGATGGGGATATGTCCAACACCAAAACGGCGCTTAGTTATTTACTGATGTTACCTCGAATACCACAAATTTATTATGGAACAGAAATAGTCATGGATGATTTTGAAAAACCTGGCGACCATGGCCTCATTCGTACCGATTTCCCTGGCGGATGGAAAGGAGATGCCACCAACGGGTTTACGGGTAATGGCTTGTCTGAGCCTCAGAAAGAAATGCGACTCTATCTAAAAAAATTACTTAATTACCGTAAAAACAGCCTCGCAATTCATAAGGGTACAACAATACATTTTGCTCCATTCATGGGAACTTATTTTTTATTCAGAACCTTTGAAGATGAAACGGTTGTCATAATTATCAATAAAAATGAATCACCCATTACAATCGATTTAAAAAGGTATTCAGAAATGGGTCTAAATGGAACAACTTTAAGAAATGTCATAAACGATGATTTGATTGAATGGGACAATAAGATTCAATTGACTTCCAAAGGATGTTTAGTACTGACCACTAAAAAAAGTAACTAATGAAACTACCAATATTCTCTTTAGGCTTACTGTTTTTAATGTGTAGTTTACACAGTACAGCCATGAGTCAATCCAAAGATTCCATTACAATTTGGGTCGTGGAACCTTCAGAGGCGGTTGTCGGTAATTTACAGAGAATTAAAAAATTCCCATCCAAATTAATCACTCCAAGAACAGTAGATGTTTGGTTGCCGGAGTCCTATTGCCCTCAAAAAAAATATGCAGTCTTATACATGAACGATGGACAAATGCTTTTTGATGCCAGTAAAACTTGGAATCAACAAGAGTGGGGAGTAGATGAGCATATAGATAAACTCGTAAATAATAAAGCAATTAAGGAAACGATTGTGGTGGGTATTTGGAATATAGGATTTGAAAGAAATAGCAATTATTTCCCTCAAAAAGTTTATAATCAATTAGCAGATGAAGACGTTCAGGCTTTAGTAAAAATGCTTGAAAAGCAAGGGAATTCAAAAACGATTACATCAGATAATTACCTGAAATTTTTAGTGGAAGAATTAAAACCTTTTATCGATAAAAATTATGCGACTCTCTCCGATTATAAAAACACTTCAATAATGGGATCCAGTCGTGGCGGATTAATATCCATGTATGCCCTTTGTGAATATCCTCAAGTTTTTGGGGCTGCAGCCTGTTTGTCAACTCATTGGATTGGAACCTATACCAACATTGAGAAGAATCAAATCCCCTATGCAATGTTTGAATATCTTTCTAAACATTTACCCAGCCCTAAAACCCATAAAATTTATTTCGATTATGGAACTAAAACATTGGATGCTCTGTATTTGCTATATCAAGAAATGGTTGACACGGTTTTAAATCTAAAAGGGTACGACGATTCAAATTTTTTAAATCTTAGATTTGAAGATGCAGACCATTCTGAAAAATCTTGGAACAAACGCTTAGATACCCCACTGAAATTTTTATTAGACACGCGCTATGAATAAACCTCTTTTGTTTCCTCTTTTGTTGATTTGCGCTTTTGTAAGTGCTCAAAATACGCAACGCCAATATCAATCTTCATATCTAAACGCCGATCATCATTTGGAGGTGTATGTAAGTGATGGGATGTATAAGTTTACGCCTTACACATCTAAAATTATGGAAACTTCATTTTTCTCAAATAATAAACCAAAAGTAGGCCGTTCTCATGCGGTTGTCCTTAGTCCGTCACGCATTAAAACGGATTTAGTTGAAACAGCTGATTTTGTAATATATAGCACTTCTGGAATGGTGGTAACGATCTTAAAATCTCCGTTTCAAATTCAATACCATTATAAAACCAAATCCCTTATTTCGGAAGCCCAAGGATATGTGAAGACCGATAGTTTAGAAACCATTCAATTTAATTTAGATCCAGAGGAAATTTTGTATGGTGGAGGCGCTAGAGCGTTAGGAATGAACCGAAGAGGGTATCGATTGCAGCTATACAATAAAGCGCATTATGGCTACGAGACACATTCTGAATTGATGAATTATACCATGCCTATAGTTCTGTCTTCAGAACAGTATATGATTCATTTTGATAATGCACCTATTGGATTTTTAGACTTAGATAGTAAACACACAAATAAACTTACTTACGAAACTATTTCAGGTCGAATGACCTACCAAATTATAGCGGGAGATTCGTGGGTTGATATGATTGAGAGTTATACCAGTCTTACAGGAAAACAGCCAATCCTACCTCGTTGGGCTTTGGGTAATTTCTCAAGCCGTTTTGGATACCATTCACAGGCGGAAGCAGAATCTACAATTCAAAAATTTAAGGATGCAAACATCCCTGTTGATGCTATTATTTTAGATTTATATTGGTTTGGTAAAGATATCAAAGGCACTATGGGCAACTTGGAAGTCTTTAGAGATTCTTTTCCCGATTTTGAAGGCATGGTAAAACGGTTTAAATCGAAAGGGGTTAAAACTATTACCATTACAGAACCTTTTGTATTGACAACTTCAAAACGATGGGATGAAGCCGTTGAAAAGGACGTGCTTGCTAAAGATACTTTAGGCAATCCTTACAAATATGATTTCTATTTTGGGAATACGGGACTGATTGATCTTTACAACCCCAAAGGAAAAAAATGGTTTTGGGATATTTACAAAGATTTACATGCTAAGGGAGTCGTTGGTATTTGGGGAGATTTAGGCGAGCCTGAAGTTCATCCAACTGATTTAAGACATTTTAATGCGACAGCCGATGAGGTGCACAATATCTATGGACATGATTGGGCAAAATTAATATTTGAGGGCTATGCTAAAGATTTCCCAGACGAACGTCCCTTTATTTTAATGCGTTCCGCTTATTCTGGATCGCAACGATTTGGCTTAATTCCATGGTCTGGGGACGTCAATCGTTCTTGGGGAGGATTGCAGTCTCAACCCGAAATTGCGCTCCAAATGGGAATGCAAGGTTTAGGCTATATGCATTCTGATTTAGGGGGATTTGCAGGCGCAAATTTAGATGATGAACTGTATGTTCGTTGGCTTCAATACGGGGTGTTTCAACCCATTTTCAGACCACATGCACAAGAAGAAGTTGCAAGTGAACCCGTTCATAGATCTACAGAAGCTATGACTTCTGCCAAAACAGCGATCGACTTACGTTACAAATTACTTCCTTATAATTATAACGTGTCTTTTCAAAACCAAAGAGATGGAACCCCACTTATGCGACCCTTGTTTTTTGAAGATGCCAATCCTGAACTATTAACAGAAGCAAAAACATATTTCTGGGGCGATGATTTTCTGATTTCACCTGTTTTAAATCCAGAGATAATTCAACAAGATGTTTACTTTCCCTCAAACTCAAAATGGGTTGATTTTTATACAGAACAAGTTGTACAAGGTGGGCAATCAAAATCGGTGCAACTATCCAATGCGTATATACCTACTTATGTAAGAGTAGGTGCTTTTATTCCGATGGTTCAGTCCCTACAAACTACAGACAACTATGACGCTAAAACACTAGATATACATTACTATCATGATCCTTCTGTGTTAAGATCAGAACGTCAATTCTATAACGATGATGGAACTACCGCAGATGCTTATGAAAAAGGGATGTTTGAACTTTTAAACTTTGAATCTAGTGTCAAAAGAGGAAAAATTGTAATTATTTTTAAATCGGATAATGGCCTGAATTTTATGCCAAATTCTAAACAAATCAACCTTATTATTCATAATTTAAAAACAAATCCAAGACGTGTTTCTGTAAATGGAACGCGTATCCAAAATCATAAAAAAACATCAAATAATCAACTAGTCATTCCAGTGTTTTGGGATACTAAAAATACACTTAAAATTAAAATTAATTAAAACACATACTCATGAAAAAAATCAGTTTTCTCCTTATTATAGGGCTCTTATTATTGACTTGTAAAAATCAAACAACTACTGTAGAATCCTCTGAATTGCAGTACAAGCCCATTAGCGACGTAGTTTTAGAAACCGCTGTTATTTATGAAGCGAATATTCGTCAATATTCAGAATCGGGTACTTTCACGGATTTTACTAAAGACATTCCAAACTTAAAACAGTTAGGTGTGAAGGTGATATGGTTGATGCCTATTTTTCCAATTTCAGAAACCAAACGAAAAGCGACGGGAGGGGAATTTGCGTCTTTAATAGAGGATGAAACTGAACGTGAGAAAATGCTTGGAAGCTATTATGCAGTCACCGATTTCACCAAAGTAAACCCTGAATTTGGAACTTTAGAAGATTTTAGAGCCTTAATAAAAACGGCCCATGAAAATGATATTTATGTGATTCTTGATTGGGTTGCTAACCATACAGGGTGGGATCATACTTGGCTTAAAACAAATCCGGAATACTATACGCAAAATGAAGCTGGTGATGTCATAGATCCAATCAATCCTGATACAGGTGAATCATGGGGATGGCAAGATGTTGCAGATTTAAACTACGACAATAAAGAGATGCGTGCTGAGATGATTGAGGATATGTTGTTTTGGATTACTCAAGAAAATATTGACGGGTTCCGTTGCGATGTTGCGAGTGCTGTTCCTTTAGACTTTTGGAAAGATGCAATTGCTAAATTAAGAGCTGAAAAGGAGATTTTCATGCTTGCAGAAGCAGGAGAAGCTAATTTAGTAGAAGGCACGGAGTTGTTTGACATGGCTTATGGATGGGACCGTCATCACGTGTTTAATGAAATGGCAAAATCTGATGACGCCGTCAATTTATGGAAAGAGAGTATTAAGCGAGACACGAATCTTTATGAAGCCGATGATATTCTAATGACTTTTGTAACAAACCACGATGAAAATTCTTGGAATGGAACGGTTAGAGAACGTATGGGAGATGCTGCGGAATTATTAACAGCCTTAAGTTTTGTGGTGCCAGGAATGCCTTTAATTTACTCAGGACAAGAATATGATTTAGACCACCGTCTTTTATTTTTTGAAAAAGATCAAATCCCTTCGACTAAAGGCGTCATGTGGCCACTTCTTGAGAAATTAGGACAGTTAAAAAATACAAACCCTGCATTAAATGGCGGTAAAAATTCAGCGACCTACATGGACATCGAAACTACTAATCCAAAGGTTTTGGCTTTTAGTAGAGAAAAAAATAAGCATAAAGTTGTTTTTGTTGGGAACTTTTCTGATAAAAATCAATCCCTAAAGAATCCCTACATTGGTGCTTTTAACTATGATTCTAAAATAAAGGTTGATGATAAAACCTTGCTATTGGAGCCATGGGGGTTTAGAATATTACTTGATAATAAATAAATACACATCAACTAAGAATACGACGTGAATTGGTCCCATTTCTTTATCGTTCACTGAAAGCTTTATAGAAATATGAAGTTTTTTTGTTGGTATTTATTACTGAATCTGAAAATTCAAAGGATGGTGTTTTATTCAGCTTCAAATTCGCTGAATACGGGTAATGCTTTATTGTCAAAATCAAATAATGCTTGATTTTCCCAATGAGAAGCATCAACAGATTGATTTTCTTTCCAGGCAATTAATTCGGCACCCCAATAACAAAATCCTATTCCATTTTCAACTTCATTAGTTAACCTTTTAATTTGTTTTATGAATTTCCTCTGTCCTTCAATTGTTGCTGGATATTCAGGTAAAATGAGTTGTTCCTCAAAACCGACAATATTATTGGTCCAATCATTCCATTCAAGTGTAAAAGGGTACGCTGTTTCGGCAATCAATATATTTTTATTATAAGTTTGACTTAGTTGCTTCATTTTAATTTTTAAATTTTCTAAGGATTTTCCGTGCCATATTGGATAATAAGACAAACCTATGATGTCACCTTATTTGTCACCCAAAAAAATAAAGACCTGTAAATCAAGTAGATATACAGGTCATTGTGGAGGCAAAGGGAGTAAAGTCGAACTGTTTTGGGGAGGATTTAATCGAAATACTTAAGTAATAAATCTTCTGAGAAATATGGATAGTTTAATTTATCTCTTAACTCTTTGTAGCGCATTATTATTTGATTTTTTTCTGAAGGTAATTTGGAGTTATCGTACTTATAAATGAAGTATAGAAGTTTAATAAATTCCTCATAACTAAAACGACATTCACTCAAACTAAACTGTTTAAATATTTTGACTGCTTCAACTTTGTTGTTAGTTAATTTATAATAAAATGCACTCATCAAGTAAAATGAGTTCAAGTGGTGCGTTTGATATAAAAAATCAATTTTTGAATCTAATACTTGAATTAAAAACTTCATAGCTTTTTTGTTTTTTGTCAGTATTACTGTGGTATATAATTCATAGGAGTAATCAGTTGAATTTTTCATTTTCGAATGAACTTTCTGGTATTTAGATAGAATTTTTATAGCATCAAACTTATTTTTAGATAAAAACTTCAATGCTAGTAAACGACTGCATAAAATAGGGTGTATATCTTGATTGTAAATTAAATCCTCGTCCAGTTCTTTTATTTCCTTATTATTTAAGAAGTTTTTAAACTGCAACACTGCATTATTAAACACTCTAATTTCTTTAGATATTTTTGATTTTTTCAAAGAGATTGACCATTTTCCATAATAGGAGTTCAAACTTGAATAATCGACAAAAGTCAAATATATACAATTTATAAAATTTATGTTTTTAGTCAGAATTTTGTCAACTCGATTTTCTTCTCGAAGAATTAGTCCGATAGAGTTTCCTATACATAGTAGTTCTGAATAACTAAATTTAGTATAATGTAATTCTTTTAAATTAAAAATTGCATTGATTAATGTATACCTCTTTCTGTAAAACAACTCTCTTATCACTAAGATTATAAAATCAACAAAATCCTCATTACTTCGTTTCGTGTTTTTTACGAGCTCTAAAAGTTCAGCTTCATTGTCGTCGTAAAGGCATTTGTATGTAATTTGAAATATTTTTGTGATGTCCTTAAAAATATATTTTTTTGAAAAATGATAATAGTTATTGTACCCAACAAATTGAGCTAATGTGTTCAGTGTTTTTGTGTTTGGTTTGGTATAAGGAGCTAATCCGTATAGCCTCCGCAACGTGTTATAGCTAATCTCAATATCAAGAAATTCCAAAATTGCATTCGAAATCATTTCACAGTCTCCACGTTTTTCGATTTTCTTCCCAAATTTAGATTCAACTTCTTTTTTTAATTCAGTGATCATTTTTTAGCCGTTATTTATGTATCAATTATGTATCAAAAATACAATTGTTTTTAATTAAATTTGAGATTACATCATTATTTATGTAAACAAAGTTATTAATTAATCCAAATTTTGTTTTTCAATATCAATATTTAATTGAAATTAAAACTATGAAAAAAATAAAATTATTATTTGAATCTCTTCCAGAACCAACTGTTTTGTTTGATGAATTAAGTAAAATAAAATTAGACGATATCAATAAATATTGGCTTAGTAACGGTTTACAACTTCCTAAAAATAATGATGAGGATAGAAAAATAGCAGATATTTACAGGCTTCTTTTAATAACCTTTTCGCCAGAGGGTTCCTTACCTTCAATGTATAGAAACGCTACGCGTTTAAGAACTAGTAAAGAGTTACGTGAAAGCAGCAAAAGCGGCAAACAATATGATGATAAAGGGACACTAACGTTAACTTGTGAAATATCACAACTTCCGAAAGAATATTATAAAATAATTTTGGAAAAGAATTGCATTAATAAAGTAATACTCATGCCTAGCTCTTTTGAGAGACATTTTACTACCGGTAATTTATCTTCTTTATTTGGAAGCAAGGCAATTGGTCCATTGGAGGTGAATCTTTCATAGGCGATATTACGATGAGG
>UPTG01002993.1_pt1 | contig 11097 bp, 9 predicted proteins | sample 2160121 | NCBI WGS metagenome assembly UPTG01 (sample SAMN06266255, study PRJEB28933) | marine metagenome | isolation source: Columbia River Estuary | place: USA:Columbia River Estuary, USA | collected 2014-07-27 | reverse complement strand
TGATATAGGGAAGGCGCCTACAAAAAGATTTCACAATAAAATAGGTTGGACTTTTCATGCACATGAATTTGTAGGCTCTAAAATGGTCTATAAATTATTCAAACGCTTAAAATTGCCCTTAAATACTAAGATGAAATTTGTGCAGAAGTTGGTCATGTTAAGTTCTAGGCCTATTGTTTTAGCAACCGATGTAACAGATGCTGCAGTAAGAAGGTTGGTTTTTGATGCTGGTGATGATATTGATGCTTTAATGACCTTATGTGAGGCAGATATTACTACAAAGAATCCTAAAAAATTTGAACGCTATCATAAGAATTTTGAAGATGTACGTGAAAAAATAAAAGAAGTAGAAGAACGAGATCATGTGCGAAATTTTCAACCACCTATTAGTGGAGAGGAGATTATGAAAACTTTTAATCTAAAGCCTTGTCGTGAAATTGGTCAGTTAAAAGAAGCTATTAAAGAAGCTATTTTAGAAGGTGAAATTCCTAACAATCATCAAGCATCTTTTGATTTTATGCTAAGAAAAGGACATGAGCTAGGTTTAAAAATTAACTAAGCTTACCCTAGAAATAAATCATCAATTTTTTGAGAACAGTTTTTCCAAGAATGTTCTAATGCTGATTGCCTTACATCTACTGTTTTTGAATCGGCTAGCTTAATTAGTTTCATTACTTCTGTATACGTTGCATCAATGTCAAATAAAAACCCATTGTCTCCGTCTGAAATTACATCTGGACAAAAACCAGTTTTAGAGGCTATCGGAAAACAATTAGACAGCATTGCTTCTAAAACAGGAACAGGCCCACCTTCTAATGTAGATGGAGAAACAAATACATCTATTTTGTTATACACTTCTGGGTATTTACTGTAGTTTTCATTATTGTAGTAGGTGAGGTTTGGCATATTTTTCATTTCATCATACTTCTCAAAATTTTCCCAATACCTACCCAAGAGATAAAAGGATCTTTCGGGCATGTTTTTTACCAACTGATATACCATTTCAGGGTTTTTTCGTTCTCCAAATGCACTACAAAAACCAACAGAACCTATTTTTCGTTCATGCGGATAAAAGAAATCTGGATCTGAGGCAATATGAATTAATGAAGTTTTATCTGCGTCTAAGCCTGCAGCAATTAGTTCTTGTTGAACCTTAGAGTTTAAGCAAATAACCTTATCTGCTTTATTTAAACACCAAATAACATGACTTTCCGAAAAAGAAAAGGTCCAGTTAGGGTGGGTAAACATCACAATATTTTTTTTGTTTAGAATTTTTGGATTGTGACGCATAGCCCTATAGAAGTACTGATGGAACACAAAAAAATAACCATCGCTATCTGGCAAATCTCGTAGTCGATTATGAAAATAAGGAGTAGCATTGAGACCAGAAAATTTTGCAAGCCGCCTTACTTTTGCACCAAATATCCAATCTTTGTCTGCTTCTCTTGCAACATAGGTAATTGATTTGAAATCACTGTTTTTATTTTTTTTGAGAAATTTAGCATGCAATATTGCAATCAAATATTTCCATTTGAAGAAAAGTGTAAATATGATTTTTTCCAGAAGCATTATTGCAAAGTTTGCATGGTTACCAGCTTAAAGTATTCTCCTTTTTTATCCAATAATTCATCATGTTTTCCCTGTTCAACAATTGAACCTTTACGCATCACTACAATATTATCGGCATTTTGTATGGTAGACAATCTGTGAGCTATGACCAATGATGTTCTATTTTTCATCATTTTTTCTAGGGCTATTTGAACCAATTGTTCAGACTCTGTATCTAGTGCAGAGGTTGCTTCGTCTAAAATCATAATTGGTGGATTTTTTAAGACTGCTCTGGCTATAGATAAGCGTTGTTTTTGTCCGCCAGATAATTTATTTCCACCATCACCAATATTGGTGTCATATTGTTCTGGTAGTTCTTTTACAAATTCATGTGCATTGGCTATCTCAGAGGCATTTTTAATTTCTTCTGCTGTAGCATCCTGTTTTCCTAATTTAATGTTTTCTGAAACAGAATCGTTAAATAAAATAGAATCTTGAGTCACAATACCCATTAGTCCGAGCAATGATTTTTTAGAAATATCTTTTACATTGTTTCCGTCTACAGTAATACTTCCATTATTTACATCGTAAAAACGAGTCACTAAATTAGCTAAAGTAGATTTTCCACTTCCAGACTGTCCTACCAAGGCTACAGATGTTCCTTTAGGAACTTTCAGAGAAAAATCTTTCAACACATACTCTTCTTGGTATTTGAAAGACACATTTTTAAATTCAATTTCTGAATTAAAATCGGTTTTATCAATAGCATTTGGGCTGTCTTGTAAGGGATCTTGAGTTTCTAAGATATCTAATATTCTTTCTGCAGCAGCATTCCCTTTTTTAATGGTAAAACTTGCTTTTGAAATAGATTTTGCAGGAGTAATGATGTTGTATGCAAATCCTAAAAATGGAATAAACGCAGAGGGAGGAATTGTTTTTTCTACTAAAACTAACGATCCTCCGTACCAAATTAAGACACAGAAAACCATAATACCTAGAATTTCACTAACTGGCGCAGCTAGTTGAGTTCTCGTTAGTAATTTATTCATTAATTTTTCGAAGCGTAATGTAGATTCTTTAAACTTATTTCCAAATACTTTTTCAGCATTAAAGCCTTTGATTACTCGTAAGCCAGATAAGGTTTCTTCTAAAAGCGATAAAAAATAACCCTGTTCTTTCTGTGTTTTATCAGAAGTTTTCTTTAGATTTTTACCAAGAATATTAATAATAAATCCAGCAATAGGTACAAATACAAAAATAAAAATAGTTAGTTTAACACTGATAGCTAGCATAGAAATTATTGTAACCAGTATCATAATGGGGTCTCTAAAAATTAACTCTAATATCGATAGAAAAGAATAATGAACTTCAATAACATCTGGTCCAATTCTAGCCATAATATCTCCTTTCTTTTTTTCAGAAAAATAAGAGATTGGCAGTGAAATAGTTTTGTGATATAAATCGTTACGAATGTCTTTTAAAACCCCATTTTTAAGAAAAGTAATAGCATAAAACCCAAGATAACTAAAAATATTCTTCAAAATAATTATAACTAATATGAGGGCTATTACTATTAATAATTTCTTTTCTTCATCATTTCCAACCTTACTCATCATATAGAAACTGAAGTAATCATTCATATACTCCCCTAATGAAGTGAAGCCTAAATAGACGGGCTCAATTATTTCTTTTTTTTGATCTTCACCAAATATTACCTGTAAAAGAGGCATTAAAACATAAAATGACAATGCAGAGAAAATTGCATAAAAAATATTGAATATGATGTTTAAAACCGCATATAGTTTATAAGGTCTTGCATATTGTAATATTTTTTTAAAGTAGATCATTAAATAGCCATTTCAGTTATAATTCTATCAATTTTAGTATCCAATTCTTGTTCTTTTTTAATGGCATTTTCTACAGTATCTAAAGGAGATTGCACACTAAAATAGAATTTTATTTTTGGCTCTGTTCCGCTAGGTCTAGCTGCCACTTTAGTACCGTCTTCTGTATGATAAATTAATACATTAGATTTCGGTAGCTCCATAATTTTTTCTTCTCCAGTAATCATATTCTTTTCTGTAGAAGCCTCATAATCATTTACAAAAGTTACTTTAGACCCGTCTATGTGAGTGAGTGGGTTTTTACGTAAATCTATCATAATTTGTTTAATTTGTTCTGCTCCATCCATCCCTTTCTTTGTAAAAGAAACCAATCGTTCTTTGTAGAAACTATGCTTTGTATAAAGCTCTAGCAAGGTTTCATAAAAAGAACTTCCACCTGCTTTGGCTGCAGCGGCAATTTCACAGGCTAATAATGCAGACGTTACCGCATCTTTATCTCTTACAAAATCTCCTACCATATACCCAAAACTTTCTTCTCCTCCGCCAATAAAATCTTGATCAGGAAAATCTATAATCATTTTAGCAATCCATTTAAAACCGGTTAAACCAATTTTAGTTTCTACACCATAACTTGTGGCGATATCATTCACCATAGTAGTGGAAACGATAGTAGAGCCAACAAATTGTTTCCCGTTAAGTCTTCCTTGTTGTTTCCATTGCTTAATTAAGAAATCTGTCATAACAACCATGGCCTGATTTCCGTTCAATAATTTAATTTTACCACTGGTATCTCTAACAGCAATTCCAATTCTATCACTATCTGGGTCTGTTCCTAAAACAATATCTGCTCCAATTTTTTCAGCAAGATTTATAGCCATTTCAAGTGCTTCAGGCTCTTCTGGATTGGGCGATTTTACCGTTGGAAAATTACCGTCTGGTTCTTCTTGTTCTTTAATGCTATGCACTTGAGGATATCCAGCTCTTTTTAGAACTTCAGGAATTAATTTCACAGAAGTACCGTGCAACGATGTAAAAACAATTTTTAAATTGTCTCTTCCTTGTACATCAAAGGTGCCATTTTTAATAGATGCTTTCCAAAAAGCTTCATCTACTTCAGCACCAATTTCAGAAATTAATGCAGGTTTTGCATTAAAATTAATATCAGAAAAATCTAAGGAATTTACCTCATCTATGATGCTTTTATCTTGTGGAGGAACTATTTGACCACCATCTGTCCAATACACTTTATAGCCATTGTATTCTGGTGGATTATGAGAGGCAGTTAATACAATTCCAGCATGACAGTTTAATTCATTTACAGCAAAGGAAAGTTCTGGAGTAGGACGTAGATCTTCAAATACTACCACTTTAATATCATTTGCAGAAAGCACCTCAGCAACCAATCTTGAAAAGGTGTCACTGTTATGCCTACAATCGTATGCGATGGCTACTTTTATTTCTTCGTTAGGATACGATTTTTTTAAGTAATTACTCAGCCCTTGGGTGGCTTTCCCTAAGGTATACTTATTAATTCGGTTGGTTCCAGCGCCCATCATTCCTCGCATTCCACCTGTTCCAAATTCTAGATCTTTGTAAAACCGATCTGTTAGATCATTAGAATTAGAGCTAATTAATTGTTGTATTTCTTGTTGTGTTTCAGTATCAAATGTGTCTGAAAGCCATAAGGTTGCTTTGTCTAAAATATTTTTCATTGCTTATAAGTCCAAAATTTATGGAGTTAGTAATTTAGTTTTTCTTTGATTGTGTAATAGTTTTCTGCTTCTTTTGTCTTTAAAATAAGCTCCCCTAAAAAACCGGCTAAAAATAATTGCGTACCTAATATCATACCAACCATTGCAATATAGAACCAAGGATTGTCTGTAATTAAAATGGCTTTCATTCCTTGAGATAATTTATAAAGTTTGGTAACTCCTAAATATCCAGCAGAAAAAAGGCCAAATATAAACATGACTGTACCCCAAAGACCAAAGAAGTGCATGGGTCTTTTACCAAATTTTGATAAAAAAGAAATGGTAATAAGATCTAAAAAACCGTTGATAAATCTACTCATACCAAATTTAGTTTCGCCATATTTTCTTGCTTGGTGCTGTACTATTTTTTCGCCAATATTTAAAAATCCTTTGTTTTTTGCTAAAACAGGAATATAGCGGTGCATTTCACCTCTAACTTTTACCGTTTTAATGACTTCGTTTTTGTAAGCTTTTAAACCACAATTAAAATCATGTAATTGTAAGCCTGATGTTTTTCTTGCCGCCCAGTTAAATAATTTTGAAGGGATGTTTTTTGCAATAATATTGTCGTATCGTTTCTTTTTCCAACCAGAAACTAAATCAAAATTTTCATCAGTAATTAACTTGTACAATCCAGGAATTTCGTCAGGACTGTCTTGTAAATCAGCATCCATAGTAATAACAACGTTTCCAGCTGCAATTTGAAAGCCAGCATCTAAGGCTTGAGATTTACCATAGTTTTTTTGAAAACGAATGCCTTTTACAGTACTTGTTGTTTTAGAGATTTCTTCAATAACTTCCCAGGAAGTATCCGTACTACCATCATCTATAAAGATCACCTCATATAAAAACTGATTGGACTGCATCATTGATGCAATCCAATCATATAATTCTTTTAAAGATTCTTCTTCGTTAAATAAAGGTATGACTACCGATATGTCCATAAGTGATTATTTACAATGCAAAGTTACACATATTCTTTACACTAAAAATAATTTCTAGTATTGGTCTTCTTCCGTTCTTTTCATAATGGCACCTGCGATGGCAGAAATTACGAAACCAAAAAATGCAGAAGCTATAATTCCAATAGCAGATGTAATACCCGGGCTAGAAAAGGTTTCCATCATTGATTTGGAAGCTTCAATTTGTTCTTCAGTCATATTTAATTCTTCCCACGCAACAACTTGTTTTTCCATCATCTGGTTCATAAACTCAGGCTCAATAAAATTCATAAAGATTAAATTATAAATAATCCCTAATAATGCGCTAACAATAGCAATTCCGACACCAATTTTAACAGACTGGCCCCAAGTTATAAGATTGTTGTTTACAGATTTAAAATTTCTTATACCTAAAACTATGATAACAATCATAGCTAAAAAGCCCAAAGTACCTATTCTCCAATCTTGATCTAAGTGGATACCTAATGCATATGCAGCTAAATTTATAAATATAGATGCTACCCCCAGAAGTAATCCGTAATTTAACATTGTACTTTTACTCGAAACTTGATTTTCCATAAATTATTTTTAAATTTTAGTTAGTTTTTATACAAATATATAGAATTCATTTGGGTCTGTTTGTTATTGTAACAACAACAAAACAATAGATTAGTTACCAATTGGTTACAAAAGTTACATAAAAAAAGGAGAAAGTTTCATTTGCTAAGATAAAAATTGGTTGTAAATTTGCCTTGGCAAGTCCTACACAACTAGCTCCCTCGGAATCTCCCAGGGCGGGAACGCAGCAAGAGTACTTGGTTGTAGCAGTGTGATGTAGGTAGCTTGCCTTTTTTTGTGCCAAAAAATTAGACGATACCAATACATTTTTTCATTAAATCATTATTTTACCTCTCAAAAGTATTCATAAGTCTGTTAATATCTAGCAAACTATTTATCTCTAATTCACAGTTTCTTTTTAGATATTTGTTACAACTTAATATTTTTGTTAAACATTCATGTCTAAAATAGTTTTAATTACGGGTGCTTCTTCTGGAATAGGTAAATCTACAGCAGCTTTTTTAGCCTCAAAAAATTATACGGTTTATGGAACTGGCAGAACCCCCAAAAGTACTGCTGATGACCCTTATACATTATTGCCTTTAGATGTTACCAAAATAGATTCTATAGAAAAAGTAATCCAACATATTATAGCTAAAGAAGGACGAATAGATGTATTGGTAAACAATGCTGGTATGGGAATTACGGGGCCTATAGAAGATACTCCAACTGATGAAATGAGAAAAGTTTTTGAGACCAATTTCTTTGGTTCTATAGACATGATCAAAGCGGTATTGCCTCAGATGCGTAAACAGCAATCAGGAACTATAATTAATGTAACATCTATTGCCGGCTATATGGGCTTGCCGTATAGAGGTATTTATTCTGCAACAAAAGGAGCCTTAGATTTGGTGTCTGAAGCCATTAGAATGGAAGTAAAAGAATTTGGCATTCAAATAGCAACCATAGCCCCAGGAGATGTTGCAACCAATATAGCTGCAGGAAGATATCATACACCAGTGTTTGAGAATTCTGCTTATAAAGAAAAGTATCAAGTTAATTTAGATTTAATGGATTCGCATGTAGATAGTGGAATGAATCCAATTAAAATGGCAGAACAGATTTATGATGTTATAAATTTAAAACAACCGAATGTACATTATAAAGTAGGTACATTTATGGAGAAATTTTCCATTGTGTTAAAAAAAATACTGCCCAGTAAACAATACGAAAAACTATTAATGAATCATTATAAATTATAATTTACAACTAAACAAATCATATGAAATTTTTTATTGACACCGCCAATTTAGAGCAGATTAAAGAAGCCCAAGCACTCGGTATTTTAGATGGAGTAACTACCAATCCGTCTTTAATGGCCAAAGAAGGAATTACAGGAGAAGCAAATATTATCAATCATTACAAAGCAATTTGTGAGGAAGTAGATGGAGATGTTTCTGCTGAAGTAATTTCTACAGATTTTGAAGGTATGGTAAGAGAAGGAGAAGCACTGGCTGCTTTAAACCCACAAATTGTGGTAAAATTACCAATGATAGCAGATGGGGTAAAAGCGTGTAAATATTTTTCAGACAAAGGAATTAAAACCAATGTAACCTTAGTTTTTTCAGCGGGTCAAGCTTTATTAGCAGCCAAAGCAGGAGCAACTTATGTATCGCCTTTTATTGGTCGTTTAGATGATATTTCTACAGATGGGTTAAATCTTATTTCTGAAATACGCTTAATTTTTGATAATTATATGTATGAAACACAAATTCTAGCGGCATCAGTTAGACATACCATGCATATTATTGATTGTGCAAAATTAGGTGCAGATGTAATGACTGGTCCTTTAAGTGCTATTTATGGATTATTAAAACACCCATTAACTGATATAGGTTTGGCTAAGTTTTTAGCTGATTACCAAAAAGGAAATTAAAATTTACTAAAAAAATCATTACTAAATCAGGAAGTTAAAAAAGTAGTTCGCTTTTGAAATTTTCTGATTTTTCTATTTTCATCATTAATTCCTAGATAAAGACAGTAACTTTGCAACTCGCAAATTGTTCAATTTTTTGCAACAAACAATGTATCCGAAGAAAGAATTAGCACAAATTATTATCGCTGCATGTCGCCAATTTGAAATACAAACTGTTGTCATTTCTCCAGGGTCTAGAAATGCACCCTTAACTATTGGTTTTTCTAATCATAAAGATTTTGAAACGCTGAGCATAGTAGATGAGCGTTGTGCAGCTTTTTTTGCCTTAGGAATTGCGCAGCAAACACTAAAACCAGTTGCATTAGTTTGCACCTCTGGTTCTGCCTTGTTAAATTACTACCCAGCTATTGCTGAAGCATACTACAGTCAGATTCCTTTGGTTGTTATTTCTGCAGACAGACCAGCACATTTAATTGATATTGGAGACGGACAAACCATACGCCAAGAAAATGTGTTTAAAAATCATATTTTATATAGCGCAAATTTGAAAGAATTTGATGCTGAAAATTCTATAAAAGCACTTTCAAAAGCATTTTCAATCTTAAGACGAGTAAAAGGGCCTATACATATTAATGCCCCCTTTGATGAGCCATTGTATGAAACTGTAGCTACAATGAATGATTTTTGTTTTATAGCAGAAGAATCAGATTTTCAAGATACCATTGATTACGAAAATTTAGCTTCTCAATGGAATTCTGCCAAGAAGAAAATGATTTTAGTAGGAGTTCATTCGCCTAATGCAGCATTAGAAATTTTATTAGACAAAGTAGCCGATGATCCATCTGTATTGGTGTTTACTGAAACTACCTCTAACCTTTACAATAAAAGATTTGTAAATTCTATAGACAATCTTATTTTTAATTTAACAGAAGAAGAGTTTACATCACTTAAACCAGACATTCTACTAACATTTGGTGGAATGATTGTTTCTAAAAAAATAAAAAAGTTTTTACGTGACTATTCACCAAAAGAGCATTGGCATGTGAATGAGTTAAGAGCTTTTGATACCTATCAAGTTTTAAGTAAGCACCTCAAAATAGACAGTCATTCATTTTTTAAACATTTTTGTGAGCTGGTAGATTATGACAATAAGAGTACTTATGAATCTACTTGGACATATTACAAGCAACGTATCAGAGAAAAACACAACCATTATATTAAAACAGCCCCTTATTCAGATTTAAAAGTATTTGAACAGGTTTTAAAAGTAATTCCAGATTTTTCAGAAGTACAGTTTAGTAATAGTGCTATTATTCGTTATTCTCAACTGTTTGAAATGAATTCAACAATTACTGTTTTTTGTAATAGAGGAACTAGTGGAATAGATGGAAGTACTAGTACTGCTCTAGGAGCCGCTTATGCAACACAAAAACCTACAACATTAATTACAGGGGATTTGAGTTTTTTTTATGATAGCAATGCATTGTGGAATAATTATATTCCAACAGATGTTAGAATTGTAATTATTAACAATTCTGGTGGTGGAATTTTTAAAATTATTCCAGGCCCTAAAAAATCTACTGCTCTAAAATACTTTGAAACACCCCATTGTTTAACAGCAGAGCACTTATGTGTAATGTTTGGATTTGAATATAGTACTGCACATAATTTAAAGACTTTAGCAGAAGAGATCGTAGGTTTTTATGACAAGTCAGATAAACCAAAGGTGCTTGAGGTTTTTACACCTAGTGATCTAAATGATTTGGTACTAAAAGAATACATTAATAACTTAAAATAAGAAAGATGGAGTTAGAAATTGGACAAAAAGTTACAATCATTATAGGGAAAGAAACACCACTTGGTTTTGTTGTTTTAATTGAAGAGTCTATAGAAGGATTGGTATATAAAAGTGAGGTTTTTTCAGATTTAGAAGAAGGTATTACTACCATAGGCTATGTCAAAAACATTAGAGAAGATGAAAAAATCGATATTTCTCTAAGGCCACTAGGTTATAGAAATACGATAGAAGATGACAAGGCTAAAATTCTATATCAATTAGTACAAAAAAATGGTGAGATATTACTCACAGATAAAAGCTCTCCAGAATCTATTAAGTTTCACCTTCAAATGAGTAAAAAAGCATTTAAAAGAGCTTTAGGAGCCTTATATAAAGAGAAAAAAGTACTACTTCATCAAGATAAAATAACTCGAGTTTAGTTTCTGTTGTTTAGTAAGCGTTCTACATTTTGATAGAATAAATCAGCATTTGGATCTCTAGGGTCCATTTTTCCGAAGCCTAAACGATATTGTTCTAGAGCAGATTTAAAATCGTTACCGCTTTCATAATATTTACCTAGGTAATAATTACCCATTTCAGAAGTTGGGAAGAGTTTTAAAATCATCTTTCCAAAATCATCTAAATAATCGCCATCCTCTTTATCTAAAATAATATCTTCTATGGCAAAGACATCTTGTTTTCTAATTCCAATATTGGCACCAAATAAAAATTCAATATCTAA
>UPTG01002991.1_pt1 | contig 11098 bp, 3 predicted proteins | sample 2160121 | NCBI WGS metagenome assembly UPTG01 (sample SAMN06266255, study PRJEB28933) | marine metagenome | isolation source: Columbia River Estuary | place: USA:Columbia River Estuary, USA | collected 2014-07-27 | reverse complement strand
TTGATTATCGAAATCATAAGGTCATTAATTCAAAATATATATAATGTAATACAACATTGCAAATATGTTAAACAGAGTCATATGTCCCATAACACAATTTACATTCCCATAGGTCGTCCCTTACACAAATTTTACAATCTGATATCATAATATATAATTTGATTCACAAAAATCAAGTTTTTATAAATCAAAGTATTTATTATGAAATTCAACTTTAGAAACATGTAAGTCAGAGTTATATGTCCCACAACGCAATTTTTATCCCCATAGGTCGTCCCTCACACATAATTTACAATGTGTTATCATATTACAAAAGTTGATATTCGACATTATTAGGCCAATAATTCAAAAAAAATATTATGTAATACATCTTTGTAAAGATGTCAAACAAAGTATTATGTCCTATATCACATTTTATATTCCAGTAGGTCGTCCCTTATACAGGATTTCCAATCTGATATCATATTATATATTTTGATTGTCAAAATAGTAAAGTTATGAAGTCAAATTATATATGATGTAATATAACATTACAAACATGCAAATCTTAATGATATGTCCCATAAAACACTTTATATTCCGATAGGTAGTTTGTTACACACATTTTATAATCTGATATCATATTAAATGATCTGTCATACAAAATTAATAAGGTCAATCACAAGGTGTTTAATGTGATTAACCTCTTGAAAATTCGCCATACACATTATATGTGTATTATATCAACCTAAATTAGGGTTATATTTCAATTGTGACAGTAACCCTAAGCACATTTGACTGGGTAAATTTTTGTAATTGACAAATTTCACTAGTATGGTTCGCTTGTTTACTTCCTACATTTTCATTTTAGAACACTTTCAAACTCCTAGTACTCCTCATATCCACCTACACCTGGTAGAGGAAGTACTCCATCATGTATGTCAAACAACACAGCCTCTTCAATTTCACCACTATCATCCTCTACATCATTTGCTATCAAACTTCCTTCCTTCTTCTCATAGGCACATTTGTGATTCTTCCTTACATATTGCTTCCAGTGCATAATCAACTCATTCCAAAAGTCACTATCACGACGAAGATTATTGATACATGTCTTCACCACTTCATAATACACTCTGCCCTCATCCAACCATCCATCCATGAAAACCTTGAGCCTGGTTCCCTTCTTGACATGATATTTTTGGATCTTCGTCTTGTTGTAGCTTTCCTTCTCAGCTGCATTCATCCTTCGAACTTGTTCATCCTCAGCCCAAATTTCATGACCATTCTCAAAGACAAGAAAGGCGTAGGCAATATCACTGTCAGTCAATCTGTCTAGAAGAGTAAGACCCGGATGCATTCGATAAAATTTGTTCAATTCTCTTCTTCCAACAACACCGGAAACATACTTATCAAGAAATCTGAGAAATCCCTCCATGTCTTCATATGTAGGAATTACATCTTCTTGGTTCCGGTTTACAATGTGGCTGAAAAGATGTCCATCTGATGATAGTTTTGGATGCACACCCGCTTTCATATCTCCTGCAATTGAAAGTATAAAATCAAGAAGGATTTAGCACTAATATGTTCATGTATCATGTAACCATTTTAAATGTGACTCACCCAAAAGCTGTCTCTTCATGTCTTCTTTGTAGTTGGATGCCATAGCACACCACCTATCATTTGCTGCTGGGGCTGCTTCCATTTCCCAAAACTGCTGAGTTGTCAACTCAGAAGGAGTTGATGTAACTCTAAGCAACATCTGACACAAACTTCGAGGATTATCACTGTAATTGTACCAGTTTTTCTGTTTCAGCTTGTTCAGGGGGTGCATTTTGAGTCTCATAAAAGTATTGATAGCATTGATATTCAAAAGATCAGCTTCCTTCATATCCTCCCTTCTCCTTGTTTGGTTTTTACCCCTTGACTTACCAACAGACTTCTTTGACATCAAAGAGATGCGAATCTTCAAAGCCTTGTTTTCCCTCTCCAAGTGTTTCTCGCGCTGTGTAGAACCTACATTAAATGTAAAATCAGGATTACCTCCGATATCATCACACCTGTCACTATTGTTTCCACTGTTATCTGAGCCTGAATCATCATCATCCCCAAAAGTCTTCCTACTCATCTCATTGGTTGGACTCGGAGTAGTCTGATGATGAAAATGGGTTTGGGCAATACTACCTGAAGGTGAAGCTGTTAAGGTACTTGAAGATGAGGAGGAATTCTGCTTGCGTTGATTTGAAGATGCAGTGTTACTGTCATTGCGCCGAGCATGTTTGCTTCTTTTGGCAGTCCGTAGATGACGATCTTGTATTTCTTGGTGTCCTTGAGTGAACTCTCTCTTGTTTGATCTTGATGGTGGTGACATTTTTGACTGAACTTTGGTAGGCATCAATGATCTGATGAAAATTCGTTTTTGGAAATTATGGTAGGGTCATGATCATGTTGTAACTAATCACTATGTCATTATGTTCATCAGATCACAAAATTCGAAATTCAACTTGATCTCTACATGTTTTCATCAACTAGGAATTGGTACACACCTGGATGTAGATAAATTTTCGCAAATTTATCCCTCCAAATTAAACATTAGACATGTGGGAATTCATAATAAGATGAGGACAGAAACATAAATTTTGTCCGAAACTGTTGAATCAGCCTTTCTCTCAAAATTTGAACAAAAAGCCCTCCAATACACAGTTAATATGAAGGAATTACTAATGTATTATTGTGTCATCTGCAATTTCGGATTGACTTTATTTAAAACAGCCCCTTCTAACTTTACTATAGCGATTATCAGTGAAAGTGCCTAGCCTCCACATTAAATTATCATTAATCAATTTAGCTCAAATGAAAACCCATGGCCGAGAAATTAAATTATGGAGCAAACGCCAAGCCAAGAAATTGTATTATCATACTTTAAGTTATAAATGATAGCGTAGGAATACATATAAAACAAGAATCTACCTCGTTTTCATATCATCTTCTATTAGCACTTTTTTCGAGGCATATATGTTTCTGTCACATCCAATTTCGAAAAGAAGAAACTGATTATTTGGATTGGAATTCTCGATTTGTAGCATAACAAATGCAATCAATTGGCACATCTATAGCATCATATTATATGTTGGAACCAGTAATCTTCAACTTTCTCAAACGAAAGTGCATTCAGCCCTATCTTGATTTTTCATGATTCACTTCATAGGAATCAGTAGTCATTCCACTTTTCGCCATGGCAAGAGTTCAATAACATTTGATATTAGAAGCCTTATTGAAAAAAGTTATGAGATTGATAAAATCCGTTCTGGGACATGGAAAGGGACAAAGTCTTTTCCTTTATCTTTCAATTTCCAGCTTTTCCAAGATCACTTTCTCATAACATTCACAAATTACTGAAAACCATTGCTACAATGTATAAACATACCAACAATAAGGCAAGAACACCATGTCCTAAATGCAAGAAAGGAAGTTATCTTCAAGGCAGATCGCTAACAGTTCATATGAATCAATGTGAAGTTGCTGATGTCAAATTGAGTGATACTTTTGATTATGTAGAACAGAACAAAAAACGGTGCAACAATGATAGTCACCTCACCCAGACCCTTCATCAGCGAAAAAAATCCATACAGAAAGACATGAATACTCCCCATTCCGATGGGACCACCAAACAATTCACACACCTATATCAAAAACCATCTATACATAAGTTAGTTCAATACTCCACAAATCCTGACTACAGTCAATATGTACAGGCTGAAGAAGAAATAGAATTCAATAGCTCCATCAATGTTCAACCTGACAACAACATTACTATGAATCAAGATATTCAGTACTTGAATAACATTGTCCCATTTGAAAATAAATACCAAATGAAGTATAGAGTGAAACTACCTCCTATCATTCTCTATCAGATAGATCTGGAACATATGATTCGATCTCACAGATCTCTTGATTTGTCATTGCATGACAAGATCAATGCAGTGGTAGAACGACATTCATGGTATGGAATGAATATGTCAGAGAGTGCATTATATAGTAGGAAAGCCTTACTGAAAGTGCTTACAAAGGTTTTCAATCTCCATGAATCCAAACCAACCATTGTTAGAGTTCCAGTATCAATGAACACTTCACATGCATCAGTTGCAGTGTTCAATGTCAAAGCAAGAATATTGTCCATCCTTCATGATGAAAATTTAATGCAGCCACAGAATTTTGCAAAGGACTATGACATATTTACTGGAAAATCAACTGTTGAAATCACCCATTATGATGAGGTTCACACTGGCTATCAATTTGAAATCGCCAGATCTCATTGGTGTAAGAATGATCCAGATGCCTTTCCAGTTCCTCTGATTGCTTTCTATGACAAGACCCATGTGGATTTATTTGGTTCCCTATCATGTTCACCATTTATTGTATGGCCATCATTCTTCAACATTAATTGTCGCAGGAAGAAAGAATTTTCTAGGGTTCTAGGATATGTTCCCAATCTTGGATATGGCAAGGGTAAATCAAATAGGGAACCAAGTCATGTCAAACTCCAAGATGAACACAACTGTCTCAGACAAATCACAAAACAGCTTATCATGATAAATAAAAAGGGTGGTATTGCTACAATGGTTATGGGAAGAAAGGTCAACCTAAAGGTTTGGCTCCATATAATCACTGGTGACAATTCAGGACACAATGATCTTGTAGGTCATTTCAATGGGAGTGGGAAAACAAACCATCCATACAGAGATTGCACATGTTCATTTGAAGACCTTGATGATCCTGATCCAATGTGTGTACTAGTCACTCCTGATTACATTGAAGAAGCCAGAGCTGTTCCCGGCGGTCTACAGTCTATTTCAAAAAAAGATATCAAGAATTGTCTCCGCGATGTGCCAATGGCTGATCTCCTTTGCAGTTATCTCGGCATTACACCATCAGAAATGTTACATGTCCTTGGATCTGGAATCCTCAAATACATGTTTGAGGTGGCTTGTGAAATTGTTGGTGAAAATAAAAGCAAATCAAAAGAAAAGGATGCATTAGATACTCTTCATCAAATGATTTGTCATGTTGGTCGAAGACAAAGTGAGAAAGATTTCCCAAGGACATCTGTTCGGAATGGATTACTGGATGGGTAAAAAAAACTGCAAAAGAGTGTGTTGGCAACCTACTTGGATTGTTAATATTAACATACACCTCCAAGGGGAAAGCCCTACTAACCCCTGGACTTCGGAGGAATAACATTACTATGACAAGATTTCAGGACTGTATCAAGATGATGTTGTCATTTCTGAAATGGGTTAAGGGACCCATCAAGATAAGCTTAATGCCTGGTGCAAAGATAATGTTGGTGAAAATGCTCAAACTGTTGAAAGAGTGTTTTCCCAGGAATACTGCCCATGGGTGGAAAATTCCCAAGTTCCATGCCTTGGCAAAGTTTCTCCTTTCCATTGAAAAATTTGGTGCAGCTTCAAATTTTGAAGGTGACACAGGTGAAAGATTCCTAAAAGAGATTGTGAAGAATTTAGCGAAAACTACACAACAACGACCTGGTTCATTTGCAGAACAACTCGCTGAAAGACTCTATGAAGAGCATGTGTTTCAGCATGCATATGATTATGGTGTTATACCAGCTCTTGATTATGACTATGTGAAGGTACAGCGTCAAGGCAACGTTACTCTTCGAGGCAAGTATCAAATGATATTTGGAGTAATGGACCGTTATGGTCGAGGAAGTGTCACCATTGATTGGCATCATGGTGATCGTCAAAAACTAGGAATTGGTGTTTCTGAGCTGATGAAAGTTGCAATTGCTGACTTTTCATTAGAAAATGGATGGACAGGAGCATTTCAAGTCACAGGATATACTAGTTACAAGACCCATCTCCCAACTAGTTCTGACACGGTAACATTTCGTGCTAATGAGTTCACTCATGGAAATGAATGGTATGATTGGTGTATGATTCAATTTGAAGAAGAAGGGTTGGCTGACAATGAGTGCATATGTCCAGCAATGATTGTTGGTATATTCAAATATGACACGGTTGGAATTCCAACACCCCATTTAATTCGAGACTTGGAATATAATGCAGAATACATATCGGATGAGCAATTGAAGGATGACACAACATATGTCATAGTGCATGCATCTTCTGAATGGCTTCCCTACAGGAAACTAGAACAAAATTTCATTTGCTGTTTCAAACTCGGTGACTTGGATGATTCCGTTTTCATTGTGGATGTCAAATACATAAGACATGCTTTGTATGTTCAGAGAGATTTTGTGGAGAACAATACAAGCAGACTTCAATACATTTGTTCTCTTCCATATCGTGATTGGGGGAAATATTTTGACCATCTTATTGAAAATCTAAACGAAAACAATGAGCATTAAAATATAATTTCACAAAAAAGAATTATATAATATTTCAGGATACTAAGCTCTATATCATAGCAATTGATGTATTTCCCACTGGGAAAATAGATAATGATCATGAACATAGATGTCAAAAGCGATTCTGTAATGTTTGCACTTAATCTCAAAATTTGAATTAGCTTGATAAAAATACTCACAACAAATATATTTAAAATCTAGTTCAATAACTTTCAATCAATTACATTTATTATTAATTCCTAGGTTTCTTTTCATTATCCTTCTTGTCATCAGTTTCATTTTCAACCATTTGTTTCTTGATCAATTTGTTTCTTGACCTTGCTTTTCTCTTCTTTTTTTAGAGGAGTATGATGAATAAAGACGAGCAGATGCACCTACTAATGGATACACATATTGTCCACAATACTTACTCCATGTTTTTGATGGAATATGCAGGCTAAACCCCTTCGTTACACACTCAAACTTCCTACCATATCCACATGCAAAGTTTAAATTGTCAATGGTCACAGGATACGATTTATCATGTTCAAAATCAATAATTTGACCACACCAAAATGCTACAACATGGTTGCACATGATACCATCTTCACCATAAGAAATTGACTTTAATGATAGTATCGTAGGTAGAGTGATACATTCAAGATCATTCAAAGTGGAGGTAGGTGTCCTGAAACTCTTCAAAGTATCCAAGGACTGTCTCCCAATGTGATACTTGAGTTGTAGAAGCCACAAACACTTCAGAATGGGATCATGAAATTGACCATTCCTTGATCCTTGTGGATTTTTCATTGTGTGCCTAAAATTCACCTGTCCCATCTCCTTGATTATTGTTTCAACATTGTTTATGAGTGAAATGTGCTTGATGAAATTAGCCATTGGAATCAGACCAAGGTTCATGCATAGATTTGCGCAAGATCCCTCGGCACACAAGTGATGCTCATTTTTGCGTGAATACCACCAATTATCCCAAATGGTTGGTAAAGGATCTTTTGGGTTGTTGGCATTGGTCTGAGATCGTGTAATTCTTCCTTCTGGTTCAACAATTTCATTATTTTTTGAACCATATCCAAAGTGAAGATGACGGAAGGAACAGACATTAGCCACACCCACAATATGATCCATTAGGGATGGTTCATGTGACAAATCTTCAGTAACTTGGCGATAGTTGCAATAAACTAATTTGTCATGAGACCCGGAACCATTAGAGTTGGAAGACTTCATTTTTACTTGATATGTGTTGCCATGGGTGCTGTGTTTGTGGAGGCGAATTGACTTCATATATTGGCTCTTGGCTTTGGCGACACTATGCTTCATTAATTTTTTAAAGTCTGGAGGCAGTTCCTTCCATTGATCCACTTCCATATCTTTCAAAAATTCATAAGAAATCAATTTGATCATTGATTGTGTTGCTTCAAATGTTGGGTTGGCGCATAATTCTCGATGATAGGACTTGAAATGAGGGTCACTCCTCTTCTGACCAAACCTACAGCTCAGGTAATATAGTCTTTTCCCATTAACCTTTGACAAACAGATAGATCTCAGGTGCTCGTTGATCAACATTGATTCTTCATTATGTTTGAGTGTTGAAGGAGGCGCTTTGTACTTGGCTTGTTGCTCAGCGACATCCTCATCCTCTTGAGTATATCCAAACCATTCATCCGAATCAACACCTTCCCAACTAGGATGATCTTGGAAATATTCGTCTGTGAATAATTCTTCAATAATCATTTGCTCAGGCCTCTCATGACGCCATTTCTCATCAATCATTCGGTGTTTTGTTGATGTCCAACTACCCACAGAGAACGTTAATCTGGAACCATAGTCATGGTATAAGCCTTTTCCCGATCCAGTAGTTGACTTTTCCATGAAGTAATCAAGTGAAGTTTTGGGAAACAATTGTTGAACCTCTAGCAGCTTATCAGTGTTGGCTTCTCTATCATCACGCTCTATCGCATGAAAGATCATTGACATATTTCTTTGAAGACTTGCATCTGCAAAATTGAATAAAGCTTTGAGAGTATCATTTTCATCCAGTACTATGCCATCTGGTGCGTCAAATGGCATGTTTTCCCATGTGGATTGGATCCGTGCGTCATGACCTCCTGTGATGTCCTGATACTCCTCTCGTTCCTTGTGATGACACATCTCATCTCCTATCTGACCAAACAATGCTTTGATGATTGCATGGGATACTACATGACTCTTGTTGATGTCAGAATTGTTGTTGGCATTATGGGAGTCAATCTTCATAGCGCCAACAAATGCTGCACGTTGTTCGATCATGCTGGCATATTTGTTTTTCTTGTCTTCATCAAACTTTGTGTCAAGATCTTGATACCGAGAATCATTGTCAGGCTGACATGCACTAAGTCCAAAATCACAAATGTTACATGCGTTTGAGTTGATATGACTATCGTAGGTCCTTTGTTTTTGATCAGAATTTTGATGCATCAGTAGTGGATATGACTTTGCCTCTTCTACTGGTTCCTGGTGGAAAGTATTAAGTCCATAGTGAGTCATTATATCACCTGCTGCATCATAAAAAAGGGTCCCAATGTCTGTTGGCTTCTTGGAAATATGATCGCCACACCTCATGCATGCCAGTACACACATGTGTCTATCCCCCCGGTGTATATCATAAGATGGATCAGCTACAACTATTTCTACTTGAATCTTGTGCAATACTTCTAGCAACAGCTCCTTGCATCTATATGTGCGAAAATCAATTTTCATCAACTCGACCATGGCGGTAGTTAGTGCTCCAAGCTGAAGAATGTGTCCAGCATGTTTGACAATATGGTCAAATATCTCTTGGGCAGTCTTCTCATGTAGTGGCCCTATCTCATTGACAGCTAGTTTGAGATTATCCTTGGAGTATGGATGGTTTATCCAGTCTGATAGGAGACTCCTAACACATGATATAAATGACTTATTCATTCTCAAGGACACTCCATTTAAATGATCATCTTGAACAAGTTCTGGATTGTGACCTAAATGGACTTCGTTGTACTTGAGGAAACATGATCGGAGGTCAAATTTTTCCATTTCGACTTCAGTGGTACTCATTTTAACAGTACATTTGTCAATTACTGTGCTGAACTTGAATCCAATGGAAGTGTATGACTTGAAGAGAGGATCATTTTCGTAATTCCCAGGAAGACATAGAATTGGGAGATGGATCATCAAAACCATCCTTTTGTCCTTGTAGTATTGAAGCAGCTGACAAATCTGAAACAATCGTTGTGGAATTGTGATTCCATAATATTTGCCAACACAGTAGGAAGCATGAATTTCAGTATGAGGGACCTCAGTGGATTGGTCAGAGTAGCGTATGAATCCCTTCATATGGAAGGAAGACAACTCCTTGTGCATGCCTTGTCCCTGAGTGTGCATGGACACAAGACACAATACTTGTAGCTTTGATCCTTTTTTAGCCGATTTCCACTTGTCAGGTTCAAACCCTGACCCATCATTCTTGGAGGGTGAATCATTGCATAGGGCCATAATTATTCTAAGTAGCACCTTGTTAGCCAATAGATCCTTGCAATGCCAGACATACATACTCCCAGTTTCCTTGATCAAATGAATGAGCTCTATATCATCATAGAATATATTGATGAATTTGGTAGCAAGCTCAAATGTAGACCCAGTGAAGATGGAATTCTGTGATATCTTAGGAGCACTGAGAACTTGGTTATGGAACAGGATCGTGGATTCAATTAGCCATTGCATGCTAAATGGACGAAGACTGTTGGAGGAGTTCATCCAGTTGCCGATGGCGGCCCTATGTTTGGCTTCACATTTTCTCAGCCAGGGTCCATTCTTGAACAGTGGGGGTACTACCCAAGACAGCTTAGATTGAGCTGGGAGTTGATCATCATCATTGTAATCCCCTGTCTGGATAGAACGTGCAGTAGATCGTTGAACATAACCTCCAGTGTCATCATTGATATGAAGGGTCTTCAAGTCATCACTTAGGTTGTGCAATAATCTATCACGAAGTGATAAGTTTATCACTGACTTGTAATTTTTCCGGGGTTTGTTACTAAATAAGAATATCTTTGGAACTTTCACAAGTGGATTATCAATCCATGAATTGAAGGGTGGAGTTGATTTGGGTGATGGAGGATTATTCAGTTCAGGAATACTGAAATTACGTGTCATCGGAGTGGTGCAGGGAAATCGGTGGACATTATTATAGCTTGGGCTCTTCTTCCTTGAGTGTTGGGTTTCTACGTTGGATTCAGACCCACTGCTTGACTCTGAGCTACTTCCATTTTCCTCCTCTTCATCACACTTGGAAACATCACTATTCTTGTCATCTGAATTTGCAACAATATCTTGATCATTGACATTTTTATCAACATTTGCGTCATTTGTTGATTCTTCAACATTATCATTATGTTTGATGATATCCATTGTTTCATCGTTGTTATTAATATCATCATTAATTTCTGAAGCAATACAATCTTGGTCGTTTTCAGTACAATCATGGTCATTTTCGGATGATTCGCTTTCGTTCGATGAGTCACCATCGGAGGGGAGCTCAGGCAAGACTACATGACCATGAATAGAATGAAATTCACCTGGAAGAGGTGTGCGAGGCTCATAGATGCGCGCTATCGCTAATCTACGACCAGCCATCACTTGACGACGCGGTCCTGTTTTATCACAGGATGGCATTCTAGCTGACCTTCCCAAACGAGCCATCCTACGACCTCTCCAGAA
>UPTG01002990.1_pt1 | contig 11099 bp, 8 predicted proteins | sample 2160121 | NCBI WGS metagenome assembly UPTG01 (sample SAMN06266255, study PRJEB28933) | marine metagenome | isolation source: Columbia River Estuary | place: USA:Columbia River Estuary, USA | collected 2014-07-27 | reverse complement strand
CAGCAAGGTGAACGGTCCAGGCTGGAGCACCCCTTCGACCACTTCTATGGTCCCATTAAAGGGTTCGATTTTACTGTCTCGACCATTGAGGTAATCAAAGAGCGCGGCCCGATCCTGCTCGGCAGTATCCGTCCAAACCCCGGTCACAACATTCGTGTCGAACTGTTGAAATTGATTCTCGTGCTTTTCTAGCCAAACCCCAGAGGACAGAATGACCAGCCCCGTCAGCGTGCAAATAATAATGGTGTCAATGAAAGGCTCTAAAATTGAGACCATGCCTTCTGATACAGGCTGGTCGGTTCGGGCCGCGGCATGCGCGATGGGCGCACTGCCTTGCCCGGCCTCATTAGAATACAACCCGCGTCCGACGCCTTTATTAAAGGCATAAGCAAAGGTCGCGCCGAGGAAGCCGCCAACGGCCGCCGATCCGGTAAAGGCGTCACTCACCACATTCACCAAGGATGGCCAAACATTTTCGATATTGGCAAATACCACCGCGAGGCCCGTTACGAAATACAGAATGGCCATCGTCGGCACGATTTTTTCCGCCACCTTAATAATCCGTTTAACGCCGCCTAAAATAACCACCGCTAACAACAGAGCCAACACGCCACCCGTCATCCACTCAGGGATGCCAAAGGTGCCTTGCAGGCCAACGGCAATATTATTACTTTGGGGCATATTGCCAGAGCCAAAGCTACTAACGACCGTCGCTATGGCGAATATCACGCCCAACCATTTCAGGTTGAGGCCCTTCTCCATGACAAACATGGGGCCACCAACAATGTAGCCCTCATCGTCCACGTCCCGATATTTATGGCTGAGCGTGACTTCGACGAACTTGGTTGTCATGCCAAAGAACGCGGTCATCCACATCCAAAACAGCGCCGCTGGGCCACCTAGAAAGATGGCAAACGCAACCCCACCAATATTGCCGGTCCCGACCGTGCCAGAAATCGCGGTTGTCAGGGCTTGGAAATGCGAGGCATCGCCCGTCGCACCCGGCTTGTCATATGTCCCGCGTAACACCCGCCAAGCATGCCGAAAGTAAAAAATCTGGGGCGCTTTCAGATAAATTGTAAAGAAAATACCTGTACCCAATAGCAGATAGGGGAAGTACCACGCCGACTGCAGGAGCCCATCGAAGAAGGTGAGTATTTGTTCCAAATCAGCCATATCGAGGTTCTCTTATCGTTTTTTTGAGATGCGCCTAAGGTAACAAATATCCCGCGATGAGGATATGCCGCGTTCGTTTATCGCGCAGCCTGCTGAACCCGACTACTAATCGGACCGGTCAGGCGCCGCCAGCCCAGTGGTCGGCATTTGATAATTCACGGTCAATCCGAACCCATCAATCACCGATTCTGGCATGAGCGGCTTGGGACTCGACAGCCCAAGCAGGTACAAAATCATGGCATCGAGCACATCATCAATTTGAACCAATGCTTTCCGGGTATGCCGGTACAACTCAGCAAGCACTTCGCGCGGCATCAAACCCTGATGCTCGAGCAGCTTAATTCGCTCGCCTTGCCCCATTGCTTGTTTTTTGGAATATCGCATTGGCACGCCGCCAAAGGTCGCAAACAACAACTCAGGATGCGCTTCTAGGACACGGGCGCGAAGTCGCGGCTGCGCCTGCAAACATTGATCAACTTCTTTAATTTTTGGACAGATATACCAAGACTGTAGCGAAATCTTCTTGCCTTGGACTCGGGCATTACAATCACAGGCGGCTTGAAAGCTTTCTGCATAGACCGCAGAACGCGCTGGCACATTGAAGACACTGCCGGCTCTGCCAGGCAGACGCTGTCGCGCCAGGCGTTCGACTTGTCGATCATCAGACTCCGGAAGGCCAATCGGCATGTCCACAAACAACGGCCCGCTTGGTGCTGATCGCACCACCGCATCAAACGTTTCAACGACCGTTGCCGTAACCACACCCGCCTGCTGCTGGACAACGACCCAGCCACCCTTGCAGCCATCAACCCCTGCAGCCGCCGGCGTCATGCCACGGGAGATCGCATCGTGACGAATTCTTCTGCTGCCGTCGGATGAATCCCGACGGTTTGATCAAAAACCGCTTTGGTCGCACCCGCCTTCATCGCAACCGCAAGTCCTTGGATAATTTCGCCGGCTTCGGCGCCCACCATGTGGATACCGAGCACTCGATCCGTTGCAACTTCAACAATCATTTTCATCAGGCTCCGCTCATCACTACCGGTTAAGGTGTGTTTCAGCGGCCGGAACTCTGATCGAAAAACAGCAATCGAGCCGAATTGATCGCGCGCTTCGGCTTCGGTCAACCCCACCGTTGCAATGTTGGGCTGACAGAATACGGCCGTTGCAATCCCCGAATAATCCATGACCTTACTTTCGCCAGCAAACTGCGTGCTGGCAAAGCACATCGCTTCATGAATCGCGACGGGTGTGAGTTGAATTCGATCCGTTACGTCACCCAAAGCGAAAATATTGGGCTCGCTGGTTTGATAAAACTTGTCGACAATGATCGCGCCATTCTCTCGCTGCGCCACATTCACCGTATCAAGGCCCAAATCATCGACCGCCGGTTTGCGACCCGTGGCAGTTAAAATGAGGTCGGTTTCCAAGGTGCGGCCATCGGTGAAGGTGGCAAGCAATGTGCCGTCGGGATTACGGCTGACCGAGGCAAGCGTTGCGTTAAACTGCAAATCAATCTGTTTCTTCAGCAGCTCGTCTTTGACCATAATGCGAACATCTTCATCGAACCCCCTTAAAAACAAGGGCCCTCGGTAAGCCAGTTCGGTGCTAACGCCAAGCCCTGCAAAAATGCCCGCAAACTCGACAGCAATGTAGCCGCCACCCAAAACGAGGGCTCGCTTGGGCAAGTGCTCCAGATAAAAAACCTCATTGGACGTTATAACGTGTTCCGCACCCGGAATATCTTGTTTCGTGGGCCAGCCACCGGTCGCGATCAGAATCTTATCGGTGGTCACGCTTTTTCCGTCAATGTCGATGGTGTGAGCGTCGCGTATCCTGGCCCGTCCGGCAAAATGGGTGACACCCGCCTGGTCCAGCAACCCCTCATAAATACCGTTTAATCGGGCAATTTCCTGATCTTTGTTCGCAACCAACGTTTTCCAATTAAAACGCGCGGGCTCGGACTGCCAACCAAAGCCGGCGGATTCGTTGAAATCCTCATGGTAGTGCGAGGCATAAACAAAGAGCTTTTTCGGAATGCAGCCCACGTTAACGCAAGTGCCTCCCATGAATTTTTCTTCAGCGGTTGCCACGCGCGCGCCATACTGCGCGCTCATTCTTGCTGCGCGCACGCCGCCGGACCCAACACCAATGACGAATAAGTCATAGTCATATGCGGTCATGTCCAATATTCCTTTCAAATTCTTAATGTCGCTAGGATACACTAGCCTTCCGCAACTAGGTGACTTGATAGACGTATGCGCATCGATCTCGTTCCATTTTCTCCCTGCTTGGCAGTTCAAGCGCTGCGCTACACCCTTATCTCTGAATCCAGTTCAGAGCTCCGACTGACGGTTCAGTTAAAGGGTTCGATCGCCTCAGAGCTTGAGGACGTCGATCAAGTCGGCCAACGTGAATTTGGGCTCTGGCAGCACCACTGCTTTGAACTCTTCCTTGGCGAGGCGGGATCGACCGCCTATTGGGAGCTGAACCTTGCCCCGAATGGCAATTGGAATTGTTTTGGATTCAGTGATTATCGACAGGATCAAAAAGAATCGGATCGCTGCGCATTAACGCAAATCAGCGCGACCGGTCGTGGCCCGACTTATCAACTTGAAGCCAGAATTTTGACGAATCCAAGCTTTCAAACCACCGACGCTGTTTTAAGCCTTGGAGCAGCTGCTACTATTAAAACGGCAACCGATCTGCACTATTTCTCAATCCGCCATGGCGTAACGCCAGACTTCCATCACCGGGATCATCACATACCATGGAAACTTCAATGACTTTTCAGTTTGGCCTTGAACGATTGTTAACCGATTCAGACCGCCTGGCGACGCTAAAAAGCGCCCGTGTCGGCTTGGTCGCACACCCTGCGTCCGTGACTCAAGGCCTAAACCATGCGCTAGATGCCCTTGTCTGCGCAGGAATTTATCCCAAATGCGTTTTTGAACCGCAGCATGGCGTGCGAGGCGACAAGCAAGACAATATGATTGAGTCCGATGACTATCTAGACCCGACCCATGGAATCCCGGTCTATAGCTTGTATGGCCATCATAGGCGACCCACGCCCGAACGATTGGCCGGCCTCGATATCATCTTGTTCGACCTGCAGGATCTCGGTTGCCGCATTTACACCTACATTACGACCCTACAATACTTCTTAGCAGCAGCCGCCTCGACCGAACTTGAGATATGGGTACTAGACCGACCGAATCCTGCTGGTAGGGGAATTGATGGCTTTCGGCTAGAGGCCGGTCAAGAAAGTTTCGTCGGCGCCGCGGCCCTTCCGTGCCGATATGGGTTGACCATTGGTGAGCTGGCACTGTGGATGAATGCCCAACTACCACAGCCTGCAAATCTAACCTTAATTGAAATGAGGCACTATTCACCCAACACGCGGCCAAGCTTCGGCTGGCCAAGCGAACTGTCTTGGGTGAATCCCAGCCCGAACGCAAGCAGTCTTAACATGGCCCGATCGTTTTCGGGCACGGTGCTGCTCGAAGGCACCACACTATCGGAGGGCCGAGGGACCACCTTCCCCCTCGAAGTCATTGGCGGCCCAGGTTTTCCAGCGCAACACATCAAGGCTGAATTGGAATCAAGCCTGTCCGAGGCGCTGGCGGGCGCCGTGCTTCGTCCCTGCTATTTCGAGCCAACCTTTCACAAGCATCAGGGAAAGTTGTGCCAGGGCCTGCAAATCCATACGGAGCAGCCCCATTTTAATGCCGAAACCTTTCAGCCGTTCCGCATCATTGCCTACGCCCTCAAACTGCTCAAATTGAGCGAACCGAAGGTCGAACTCTGGCGGCATCATGAATACGAGTATGAAACAGGCCGGGTGCCCATCGACGTGATCAATGGCGGCCCGCAACTTAGACAATGGGTCGATGATGACACGCAATCCCTCGCCCAATTGACCCATCAACTGGATGCAACCCGAGCGCTTTGGTTGCCTGAGATCGCGCCGTTTTACCGTTACTAGCATCCCGTCTGCTTCTCACAATAATCACCCTGTTGGGGTTCTGCCGCCTGGTGCGGATTCAACATCGCCGAGCCGCTTGCAGCACGGGGTTGTAAACGATGTCCCGAAGCAGACGCGCTCAGCGATCAACCCTTACTACCATGATATGAAACACCGCATTTTATCTGCTCCCAACGCTTGCTAACACGCCGACCCTAAGCCTTCGCCCACATCAGAGGCGCCGTTATGTGCTCAGACAGGCTGTGTGGTAGCATCTGCGCTTTTTCGGGGAGGAAGCCTTATGGGTGATGCTTACAAAATTGCGATCTTGGCAGGAGATGCCATTGGTCCAGAAATCATGGCACAAGCGGTTCGCGTTTTTGATGCGGTTAGCCGTCATCGAGACGTCGTCTTCGAACTCATCGAGGCGCCTTTTGGCGCCCATGCTTATTTTAGCCATGGCAAAAGCTTTCCGGATGAAACCAAAGCCATTTGCGATGCAGCCGATGCGATCTTAAAGGGGCCCGTTGGCCTGTCCTTTGAGGATTCCAAGAAAATTCCGGTTGATGAACAAGCCGAACGTGGCGCGATCTTACCGCTTCGAGCGCGCTATCAAACCTTTGCAAACTTTCGGCCCATTTATCTCAGCAAAGATATGGCGCACTTCTCGCCCCTGAAACCTGAAATTATCGAGCATGGGATCGATATTCTGCTCATTCGAGAACTGGTCGGCGGCCTGTATTTCGGCGAAAAGGAGCGCGGTGTTAACGCGGAGGGCTTACGTTACGTGCATGAGACACTGGCCTACGACGAGGCGCAAATTCGACGTGTACTTACCGTTGCCTTCGAGCAAGCACGCACCCGAGGACGCCGCCTGCACAACATTCACAAAAGTAACGTTTTAATGTCTAGCGTGCTTTGGAATGAAGTGCTGGATGAAGTTCATGCCGACTATCCCGATATTGAAGTCATCCCAATGCTGGTTGATGCCGCGGCCACCGCGCTATGCCTCAACCCTTCTCAATTTGATGTCATGGTTATGGAAAACATGTTTGGCGATATTCTGTCAGATCAAGGTGGCGGCATTTTAGGCTCACTCGGACTCATGCCATCGGCTTGCGTTGGTCCCGACAAAGCCTATTTTGAGCCCTCTCATGGATCAGCGCCTGATATTGCCGGACGCAATATCGCCAACCCCTACTCTATGATTGGGTCGGTTGCGATGATGCTCGAGATGAGTTTTGGTATGAAAGCCGAATCTACGCTGGTTTGGGACGCCATGAAAAGTGTTTTTGAAGATGGCTATACAACCGCCGACTTGAGCGCGAAGGGAGTTGATTTAAAAACCGTTGGAACCGATGCCTTCGGGGATCTAGTGATTGCTTCGCTCGAGGCCAAGCTTGCAGCGCCTACTCACTAATTAAGCCTGCAGGTCGCCACATTTTTTATCACCAACGGCGCTCGGAGTTTGTTTTGCATCCTGCATTCGACTCAGTAGAGGGCCGTTTACAACCCTGCGGCGGTAAGCTGCTGTTGATTCTCTTTTGTTTAAAAGCCGGTAACCTTGTTCGATCAATCGAAGATGCCGAGGCCAAGTTCGTTCATGAGACACGCTAGCTTTAAGTCCTCTACAACACGATGGGTTCACTTGCTATACATTGCAAGCATCACCTTTGCATGCCAATTAAGTGCTTTGGAATTTGATGTTGAAACCATTCCGGTGAAGCCAAAACATCGTGTCGACATACTCTCGTTCTCCAATAGGGCGTCGGGTGACGCCAAACTTTTGATCATAGAAACCCCGGTGATCAGTCAGTTGGAAAAACAGATGCAAGGGCTCAGCAATGAACCGGTTAGACATATTAAGGTTTTTCAGCGTCCGGGCTCGCAATGGAATCTCGTTTTGACCCAGGCGCTAGAAGATTCAATGGATTTGGTCGATACGATATCAACCTCTGAAGGTATTCAATTGGTCGGGTTGCAGGGATCAGAACTCCTCTATTTTGATGCCAACGCGGCGCGCTTTGCGCCTTTGCTCAAGACTTCGCCGATGTTCGCTGGTCGGAGTTGGGGCGAATCGCCGGTTATGGAGATGTTTACTGATATTAATGATGATGGGTTAGACGACTTTTTAATGCCTACTTTTGATGGTTGGGCGATCGCCATGCAAACCAGCGAGGGGTTTGCGGCGCCCCAGACAATAGGCCCACCGCCTAGCATGAGCTACAGCGACTCCGCTCGTTTTGTTGCTTACCGAGCCGAGGAAGCCTTTCTTGCAGATGAGAATAACGACGGCCTGAATGATATTACCTTTTGGCGGGATGGTTATTTTGAAGTCCATCGGCAAAGTCCAGTGGGCGAATTCTCCAAGATACCGGTCACTTTAGACGTCAATCTCAAGGATATGTTAAGCGGATATACGCAACTTAGTATTGGTGAAGATGTCGACAATGCCGGGGGCACCAATAGGATGCTAGATGAGATTGCCGACCTCAACAATGATGGCGTGAGTGATCTTGTTGTTAAGCGGATTAAAGCCGACGGCATCTTTGGCTGGGAGTCTGAATATGAAGTCTATTTGGGCGAGGTTAATACTCTAAACCGGCTGGCGTTTACAGAAAGTCCTTCCTCAGTGATTCAGGCCGATGGCTTTCAATTCGACAATGAACGGCAGGACCTGTCTGGAGATGGCAATCAAGAGTTTGTGGTCACCTCTGTGGACATCAGTTTAGGGACTGTGCTTAAGGCGTTGATTACGCGCGCTGTGTCACTTGATATCTCAATTTATACGATTAAGGCGGGTAAATTCTCCAGTGCGCCGAGCATTCGAAAAACAATCTCGGCAAAATTCGATTTTAGCAGCGGTGACTTATTTGTTCCTGCAGTACTCGGCGCAGATATTACTGGCGACGGCCGAAAGGACCTGCTGGTGCAAAAAGGCGAGGGAACCCTCCTGGTCTATCCTGGGCAAGCAGGTGAAACGATGTTTGCTAAAAAAGCGATCAAACTCTCCCTCGATCTTCCTGAGAGCAGAGCCGGAATTCAAGTTAAGGACCTGGACAATGATGGTCGAGATGAGCTGATCTTGGATCAAGGTGATGAACATAACGTCATCTCTATTGTGTCGTTCAGAGACTGAGTTACCAAAGGCACTGTTGACAACTTGCGCAAGCAATACGGTTTATTCGAGTCATCGAAAGACCAGATAAGTCCTTAAAACTGCGACCAACGACCCGCTCGCAAAACATTTTGGCCGCCTCCGCCAGTAGGAAAAAAGCCCACCGGGGCGATTCACTGGCCTTCGACACTGACCCTAGCAATTGATCATCCTGATACCTCGTTTGGGGATCTCTCTTCTTAAGGTTAAGGCGCATTCTTTAAGGGCTACCATTGGATAGCGTTTGAATTATCCATCAGGGGCGTCCAGGTTACATCCATTTAGCAACAGTGGTTAACCTGCCAGACAGCAAGATGACCGGGTTCTTTGACCGACTGTGCAAAAAAACCGGTCGAGCAGTCTGCCCCCCTCCTGCTCGCCCACAAAGCAGACAACCCTTTCCATCTTAATAGGCACGCTTTACCAACGACTCAGACTTTCCAGCCTGAGCATCGCCAGGCGTTTTCCTCGAACATCAGTAAGCCTTGTTTTATCGCGCTTTCTGCACCCGACAACGGTTAGGACGCCTCATCAACCCGTCAAAACGTGGCGCCCGGCCCAGAATCGGGCGAAACCAACCGCCGCGCACCCGCCGATTGACCCCAGTCAACCGAAAGGTCCTTAGCCAACCTGAGTCTGAAAAATAATGCTAACGTGGCCCTGAATGCTCACAAATTAAGGTCATTATGTTTTTTGAAGCAAGCCTGCGCATTGGTCAGCGACTTACCGAACGCGAGGAAACCGTCTCGGTTGCGGAGTCCTCCACCGGCGGCCTAATTTCGGCGAACCTTTTATCCGTCCCAGGGGCATCCCGTTATTTTCAAGGCGGCAGTATCGTTTACACCTTAGCGTCCCGCCGCGCATACCTCGACCTTGAAAAGTCCCGAGTCGAAGGTCTGCAACCCTTAACACAAGCCATGGTCTTAGAGTTTGCCCGAGCGGCACGACTCAAACTCAACACAACTTGGGGTATTGCAGAGCTTGGCGCTGCCGGCCCCACAGGGACCCCCTATGGCCATGACGCGGGGACGAGCGTGATTGGGATTAGCGGCCCCCTTGACCGCGCCTGCTTGATCGAAACTCGCGCAACGGACCGGGGCGACAATATGCAGCACTTTACCGAGCAGGCTTTGCGATTATTTGAAGCCGTCTTGCAGGATGTAAGCTCAACCGACTAATCCGGCGCCGCGCGCCCCCAAAAGCACGTCGGTTAGGTCGTCAAGCGCTTTTAAGGCGCGCCTTATCCTTATAGCCTTCAGGACGTCACAGCATGCCGGCTATTCATGACGCGCTACCCAACACCGCCATACGGGCGCTGCGGGTTAGCCCAGGCTACGGCCGCGCTTTGCGCTTATTCTAAAGTTGCGTGTTGCGCTCAGAACCCTTGGCCCCGGGCTAAATGAGAATGACCTATAACCCAAAACAGGGTTCTATCAAGCGCCAAATGCAATCTCTCCTGTCAATTCGATCCCAAATACGCTAAAAAGCCGCATGAAAATTCCCAAGCGAATTCAACCTCTTATTGATGACGGCATCATCGATTCTGTCATCAGTCGACTCATGAGCGGCAAAGAAGCCGACGTCTTTGTGGTGCGCTGCGGCACTGAAACTCGGTGCGCGAAAGTTTATAAAGAAGCCGCCAAGCGCAGCTTTAAACAGGCGGTTACCTACCAGGAAGGTCGAAAAGTACGCAATAGCCGTCGAAGTCGCGCGATGGAAAAGGGGTCTAAGTTCGGTCGCAAAGAAACCGAAACCATTTGGCAAAGTGCTGAAGTTGACGCGTTGTTTAAGCTCGCGGATGCGGGCGTTCGCGTACCAACCCCCTATGTTTGTGTTGATGGCGTGCTCTTGATGGAGCTCATCTGCGGCGCAGATGGCGATGTGGCGCCGCGCTTGGGTGACATTTTGTTATCACCTGAAACCGCCCTTGCGCACCATGCAACCCTTATGGATTACGTTGTTAAAATGCTGTGCGCGGGCTTGGTTCACGGCGATTTATCAGAATTCAATGTACTGGTGGACGCGCAAGGCCCCGTGATTATCGATCTGCCCCAGGCGGTCGATGCCGCGGGCAACAATCATGCGCAATCGATGTTGCATCGAGATGTGAATAACTTGCGGCAATATTACGGCCAATTCGCACCCGAGCTACTGCAATCGGCCTATGCGGATGAAATTTGGGCGCACTATGAGTCTGGGGAGCTGGCGCCAGGCATTAAGCTTACCGGCGTATTCGAAAAACCCGTGGAAGCTGCCGACGTTGATGCGGTTCTGGTTGAAATTTCAGCCGCTGCTGCTGAGGAAGCTGCTCGACTTGAACGCATGCAAGCCGCTGATAAAGAATAGCGGTTTAGCCGTTTAATCTGAGTGCAAAAGTAAGCGGCCGGCCCGGTGCGGCCATAAAACGAACTCCCTCGATTCAGCGCGTTAGCTCAGGATATCAATAGCCTGCCCGATCTCGGTTATTGGGATCAACGCCTTTAAGCAATATCAACGCGGACGGACCTAACTATCCCGCGGACGCCGACTGCGCCATTATCAATGGATCGCAATCCGTGAGCCCGATCTCTTCTGCCCGGCTGATTGTAAACCAAACATCAAACCCGACATTTGATCGACTCACTGCGACGCGGTAATGTCACCGATCAATGCGGGCATCAAACCGCCCATGGCCGATGCTTGGTAAACGATAATCCGAAGGGTACGGCTCGCGCCAGGCGTTATAAAAGCGCGTTAATCTTAAGCTTCAGTTGAAACAATTTGCATCAAGGCACCACTGGCGGGCTTTTACAACCAGACCCA
>UPTG01002989.1_pt1 | contig 11101 bp, 9 predicted proteins | sample 2160121 | NCBI WGS metagenome assembly UPTG01 (sample SAMN06266255, study PRJEB28933) | marine metagenome | isolation source: Columbia River Estuary | place: USA:Columbia River Estuary, USA | collected 2014-07-27 | reverse complement strand
TCTTATTTACACCTTAAATAATGTAGATAAGAAAACTAAAAACAGAATTATTAATACCGTGAAAAACGATCATAAAAATGTTAAAAAAGTATCGGATTTAATTGAGTTAGTTAAAAATACTGGGGGATTAAAATATGCGTCCGAAATAATGAAAAACTATCAAAAAGAAGCTTTAACTATCCTTTCAGAATTTCCTGATTCTGATGCAAAGAATTCTTTAGAATTATTGGTTGATTACGTAATAAATAGAAAAAAATGATTCCAAAAGAAACAATAGACCAAATATTTGAAGCTGCCAGAATTGAAGAAATTGTTGGTGACTTTGTATCTCTTAAAAAAAGAGGGGTTAATTATATTGGAAACTGTCCTTTTCACAATGAAAAAACACCCTCTTTTACGGTATCTCCCACCAAAGGAATTTACAAATGTTTTGGTTGCGGAAAAGGAGGAAACAGTATTAATTTTATCATGGAAATTGAGCATTACAATTATCCTGAGGCATTAAAATTTGTAGCCAAAAAATATAATATTGAAATTGAGGAGGAAGAATTATCCTCAGAGCAAGTAGAACGAGCAAATGAAAAAGATAGTTTATTTATTGTTTCAAATTATGCAAAGGAATACTTTCAAGATGTACTCTGGAATACAGAAGAAGGAAAATCAGTAGGACTTAGTTATTTTAAAGAAAGAGGATTTACTGAAGAAACAATTAAAAAATTTGAGTTAGGTTACAGTCCTAAAGCGAAAGATGCTTTTAGTAAAGCTGCCATTAAAAAAGCATATGACAAAGAGATACTTGTCTCTTCAGGTTTATCCTTAATTAATGAAAGTTCAGACCAAATAGTTGATCGGTTTAAAGAGAGAACTATGTTTCCTATTCAATCCTATTCAGGGCGGACATTAGGCTTTGGAGGAAGGGCGTTTAACCCAAATGCAAAAGCAAAATATTTAAACTCACCAGAAACTTTAATCTATCATAAAAGTAAAGTATTATACGGGCTCAATTATTCCAAGAATGCGATAGGAAAAGAAGAAATTTGCTACATAGTTGAAGGCTATACAGATGTAATTTCCATGCATCAAAATGGCATAGAAAATGTAGTTTCGGCTTCAGGTACGGCCCTTACTTTGGAACAAATTAAACTCATTAATCGCTTAGCTAATAATGTAGTTCTGCTTTTTGATGGAGATAACGCAGGAATAAAAGCTACCTATAAGTCAATCAATATGATTTTAAAGGAGGGGATGAATGTAAAGATTGCAGCATTCCCTAAAGGAGAGGATCCTGATTCTTTTTCCAAAAAATTATCAACTGACGATTTTAAAAAATTCTTAACTACTGAGGCAGTTGATTTTATTGATTATAAAATAAAAATATCTGATTTAAATACTATTGAAGATCCTACAAAAATTACAAATATAAAAAGAGATATTATTGAATCCATATCTTGTATTCCTGATAGTTTAAATCGTTCGCAATATTGTAAAACGTTCAGTAAGAAACTAGATATTGCTGAAAATGTACTATTAAGTGAAGTCGCAAAAGCAAGAGCTAATATTGGTTCTTTTGAACAAATTGGATCTAGAAATACGATAAGCGAGCAACCCACGAAAAAACCAAAAGAAAAGCTAAGTTCAGATGAAAAATTAATGAAGTTAGAAGAAGAGATTTTACGTATATTAATAAATTATGGGAATGATACTTTTACTACAGAAGATGATGAGCAAGAGAGTGTAGCTGCTCTAATTTTTAGTGACCTTGATGCTGACAATATCTCATTTACCAATCCGGGTTTTCATGCAATGTACATTGAAATCATATCCGTGATTGAAGAAAAAGGAATTATTGATTTACAGCATTTTATTAATCATCAAAACCAGGAAATTAGCCAAAAGGCAATAGATCTTATTAGCAATAAGCATAGCATCAGTAGTAATTGGGTAGATCGACATAAAATCTATACTGGCAGGGAAGATGAAAAAATACGTAAAACAACTGAAAAAGCTATTTTATCCCTTAAAAAAGGACATATTGATAAGCAAATTAAAGATTTGCAATTAAAAATAAAAGACGGAAGTATTAATACGGAAGACATAAAGCTATTAAGCCACCTAACACAAATAAAAACTCAGATTGCTAAATCTTTAGGGAGAAATGTGGGATAATAAAAATAAACTTTACTGTAATCATGTAAATAGGTGTTAGGTTATAATCTTACTGCGATTCAATTATAATGAATATATCTTAGAATATTTCTCAATAACGTATTCTTTAAAATATTTAAAATTAAGTTTTTCACCACTTATTTTCTCACAAAGTTGATGTGCATCCAATCTTTTGCCATTTTTGTGTATGTTTTTCCTTAACCAATTTAAAAGATTTTTATTATTTCCATCTTCAATTTCTTTTAACAAATTAGGGGTTTCAATTTTAGCTTGATTAAAAAATTGTGCTGCATAAAAACTACCTATGGTATATGTTGGAAAATAACCAAAACTACCATGTGACCAATGTATATCTTGTAATACACCTAAAGCATCAGAAGATACTTCCACGCCTAAATATTCCTGATATTTTAAATTCCATATTTCAGGTAAATCTTTAACCATTAATTTACCCTCTATTAATGCTTTCTCAATCTCATACCTTATAAGTACGTGAAGATGATAAGTTAACTCGTCAGCATTTGTTCTAATTAAACTTGGTTTTACATTATTTGCGGCTTTATAAAAATCATCAACTGTAACATCTGATAACTGATTAGGGAATATTGACTTTAAAGATTCATAATTATATTTCCAGAATTCTAAACTACGACCAACATTATTTTCCCATAATCTAGATTGAGATTCATGAATTCCTAAAGAAATAGTTTCACCTAAAGGTAAGCCATAATTTTCAGATAAAATGCCTTGTTCATATAAAGCATGACCTCCTTCATGAATACATGACCATATCATTTCGGAAAGGTTATCTTCATCAATTCTAGTAGTTACTCTTGTGTCTTCAGGAGAAAAATGAGTAGAGAAGGGGTGAGCAGATAAATCTTGACGACCAGAATCAAAATTATATTCCATTTTTTTAAGTAATTCTATACCAAATTCCCATTGTTTTCTATGTGAATATTTTTGATAATAAAATGAATCATCAATTTTATTAGATTTTGAAATTTTCTTTATAAATGGAACTAAAAATTCTTTAACATTTGAAAAAATTTCATCAACCTCATTTGTAGTAAGTCCAGGCTCATATTGATTTAATAATGCATCATATGGATGATTATCATAACCTAAAATTTGACATTCTTTAATTCTTAAATCTACAAGTTTAGTTAGGGAACTTTCAAATATTAAAAAGTCATTTTTTTCTTTTGCTAATCTCCATTTTTGGAAAGCATTTGATACTAACTTAGATTCTTCAATAATAAATTCCGATTTGTATTTTTTGGATTTATTAAAAGCCTTTAGAGATAAACTTACATTTCTTCTTTGATCAGAATTTAATGAATCATCAGAATTAAGATTATTAAGAAGATTGCCATAATCTTTATTTGTTGACAATTCGTGTGATATTTCTGCTAATGTAGATAATTGTTGAGCTCTAAATCTACTGCCGTTTTTTGGCATTTTAGTTTCTTGATCCCAACCAAGAACTGCCATTGACATGTTTATATCAGTAATTTTCTTTGAATGCTTAACATAGTCATTATAGTTATTCATAAATTTTTATTCTTTAATATCTCTTATTCTTAACTGCAAACTTTTTTTACCATTCCATTCATTTTCATCAATAGAATAACAAACATCAAAAGTTTGATTGTCTTTAATGATTTCAAAATACTCTCCCATTCCAAAACCAATTCCAGCAATAGCCCCTTTATTTTTTTTTGCATTAATCCTTAAGTGAGTTTTATCTTCTCCTACTTGCTTACCATAACCATTATCAATTACCCCTTTGCTAACAAAAATAGGCGATAAATTTTTAGGTCCAAAGGGAGAAAACTGCTTTATAATTCGGTAAAGCTTATCATCTACAGCATCAATATCAATTACTTTATCAATATTAATTTTTGGGGTAAGCTGATCTTCAGTAATGGATTCACTTACTGATTTTTCAAAGGCATCAATAAACTGAGGTAAATTCTCTTTTTTAATACTTAGTCCGGCAGCATATTTATGTCCTCCAAACTTTTCACAAAGGTGTTCGCACTTAGCTATTGCCCTATATAAATCAAAATCGTGTACCGAACGAGCAGAACCCGTAAGTATTCCATCCTTTTCTGCCAATACAATAGTAGGTTTATAGTGAGTTTCAATTAGGCGAGAGGCAACAATTCAAACCACACCTTTATGCCAATGCTCACTATGAACAACAGTTGATTTTTTTTTCACATCAATCATTTCCAAAGCTTCCATAGTAATACTTTTGTCTAGGTCTTTTCTTGTTGTATTATTCCCCTCAATTTTATCAGCAAATAGCTTTGCTTTTGCATAATCAGTTTCCACTAATATCTCAACTGCTTTTTTGGCATGTTCTATTCTACCAGCCGCATTTATCCTTGGAGCAACACCAAATACTACATCAGTTATTGTTACATTTTTAGTTTTATTTGCTACCTCCATCAATGCCTTTAAACCAACTCTAGGGGTTTTATTTATTTGTTGCAAGCCGTAAAAGGAAAACACTCTATTTTCTCCAGTCATTGGTACAATATCTGCACCAATACTTACGGTAAGCAAGTCCAAGTATTCCATGATTTCAGAAAAATCAATATTATTTTGCTTACTAAAAGCTTGTATCAATTTAAAGCCTACTCCACAGCCCGAAAGCTCCTTATATGGGTAATCACAATCAATTTGCTTGGGATTAAGTATAGCAACCGCTTCAGGCACTTTTTCTCCAGGATTATGGTGGTCGCAAATAATAAAATCAACTCCTTTTTTATTTGCATAATCAACTTGATTGACAGCACGAATACCACAATCTAAAGCAATAATTAAAGCAAAATTATTATCCTTAGCATAGTCAATACCTTTTAAAGAGATTCCATAACCCTCATCATACCTACAAGGGATATAATATTCTATTTCCTTTACCTTTTTCTTTAAAAAAGAATACATCATAGCAACTGATGTTGTGCCATCTACATCATAATCACCATACACCAAAACCTTCTCTCCATTTGAAATTACAGTCTGAATTCTATCCACTGCTTTCTGCATATTTTTCATAAGTAAAGGATCGTGCAAATAAGATATTTCTGGTCGAAAAAATGACTTAGCCTCCTCAAAAGTTGTAATACCTCTGAGCACCAACAAATGCGCCACAATTTCAGATACATTTAAAACTTTTGATAATTTGGAAACAACTGCATTGTTTGATTCTAATATATTCCAATTTTTCTGCATTACTTCCGCATTATTTTAGTTTGTGTAAGAATTGAATATTTATGAATTAAAGCAAATATTTCTTCTACCATCTGCTCATCTACCCCCAATAAAATTGCATTTTCTTTTCTGGTATTTAGTATTTCAAACCATCTATCAATTTGAAAAATAGTTAATTTATTTTCATTTTTAAAATTTGCTATGTGTTCTACTACTTGTTTTCTGTTATCTAGTAATTCAATAATTTTTGTATCAAAATTATCAATCTGATTCCTAAAATTTAGCAACCGACCTTTAAATTCTTCATCTCTTAACTTTGTATCTCTCAATACTAAATTATTCATAATACTATTTAATTCTTTAGGAGTAACTTGCTGCTCAGCATCACTTAAAGCCGCAGAAGGATTATGATGTGTTTCAATCATCAATCCATCTAAGTTAATATCCATAGCAGTTTGAGCAATATCCCCAACCAAAGCCGATTTGCCTGCAATATGACTAGGATCACAAATAATTGGTAAATCTCTAACTTCTTCTCTTAATTTGATTGGAATTTCCCATTTAGGGTCATTCCTGAAAGCAACTTTCTCATAACTATAAAAACCTCTGTGGATTGCCGCTAATTGTTTTACTCCAACTTTATGTAAGCGTTCAAAAGCACCTAGCCAAAGTCCCAGTTCTGGATGAATAGGATTTTTAACAAAAACAGGAATGTCTACTCCTCTTAAAGCTTCTGCAATTTCTTGGACATAAAAAGGATTTACAATTGTTCTGGCACCAATCCAAAGCATATCAACCCCTGATTCTAAACACAGTTCAACATGTTTGGCTGTTGCTACCTCCGTAACTACCTTTAGGCTTGTCTCTTGTTGAATGGTTTTAAGCCAAGACAAAGCATCTTTCCCAATCCCTTCAAATGAGTTAGGTTTGGTCCTTGGCTTCCAAACTCCAGCCCTAAATATATCAGCAGTACCTTCAACAGCTTTAGCAATAGTTAAAAGTTGATTTTCTGATTCTGCACTACAGGGTCCAGCTATCAAGTACGGCTTTTTATCTATAAATTTCTGAAATTCCATTATTTACCATCCACAATAATTACAAATTCTCCTTTAGGTTTTTTCTCTTCAAAATATTCCTTTACGTATTTCATACTTCCCCTTTTAGTTTCTTCAAACATTTTAGATATCTCTCTGGAAACAGAAACAATTCTTTCGTCTCCAAAATATTCCATAAACTGACTTAAGGTTTTAACAATCCTATGAGGAGATTCATAAAAAATCATTGTTCTTTCTTCCTCAGCCAATATTTTTAATCTTGTCTGTCTTCCTTTTTTAGAAGGTAAAAACCCTTCAAAGATAAATTTTTCTGAAGGCAACCCTGAATTTACTAAGGCAGGGACAAAAGCGGTCGCTCCTGGCAAACAATCTACCTCAATATCGTTTTTAACACATTCTCGAACCAATAAAAAACCAGGATCAGAAATTGCAGGTGTTCCTGCATCAGAAACAAGTGCAATTTTTTCTCCCGACTTTAATCGTTCAATCCATTTATTAACCACCTTGTGTTCATTATGCATGTGGAATGGGGCTAATGGAGTACTTATCTCATAGTGAGTAAATAATTTCCTTGTGGTTCTGGTGTCCTCTGCCAAAACCATATCCAACTCTTTTAATAAGCGTAAAGCTCTAAGGGTTATATCCTCCAAATTTCCTATTGGAGTCGGTATTAAATATAATTTTGACATCTTACAAATCTATAGGAATAAAGGATATAATTCTAGTTTAGGACTGATTCTTATTGTGGGTGCTGGGAAGTGAAAATAGTTAAGCCAATGTTTAATTTTTTTTCCTGCTGGACTATTCCATTTCTTTAACAGTTTAGGAACATCATAATCAAGCGCAATATACCATTCATTATTACCTCCAGTTTTTGAATCTCTTGCATTTAAATATTGAGTATCATCAATTCCAAATCCTACAGCAACATTTAGCCAATCAGGCCAACAGCAAGTTTCGACAAAATGATTAACATCAAAAGTTACCCAGTAGGTTTGGTTCGGATAATCATCTTGCCAAGCATATTTATTAGTTTCTTTTCCTCTTTTTTTATCTAAATCCCAATAGACATTTGATTGTTTATAATACGAAAACTTAAAATTAATTGCTTTTAAATCATCATTATAATATTGCGCAACAGGCCAGAATGAGCCAGCCGAACCAAGTGCTAAATCCCATTTACTAAATCCCCAATAAGGGGCGTAAGCATCTTTCATTTCAATTGCTAATTGCAATCCTGAACCAAATGCCGCACCATACCAAAGCGATTTTCTTTCATTCATTCCTACCCACTTCATTGAAGAAGAAAAAAAATCAGCCGCTTCCAAGCCACCCATAAAATGCCCCACTTTGTCTACATTTAACGCATAAGTAAGATCTGACCCATCATCAAAATGAAATGGAATTTGTTTGTCAGACCACCATGAATTCTCAACATATAAGTAAGATCCTCCTAATACAGCTGCCAAGCTACTACTTACTACTAATACTCTCCCCATTTTAATTTTTGTAGAGTCAGGTTTCGCATTAACAGAACAAGCAATTAATACTAAAAGGGAAAGAAGAAACAATCTTTTAAAATTCATAATAAAATAGAATAGCTTTTATACTTTTGTTAGCAAAATTAACAAAACAAATTACGCTAAATGTTTTTAGAATCACAAATAAATCACCCATTGCAAAAAGGAAGTATTGAAGTAATTTGTGGCTCTATGTTCTCAGGTAAAACAGAAGAATTATTAAGAAGACTAAAAAAAGCCCAATTTGCAAAACTTAATATTGCTGTTTTTAAACCCCAAGTTGATAAACGATACGATACTCAGAAAGTAGTTTCCCATGACGAAAATACTATTCAGGCCATAGCTGTTGAAAGTACAAAAGATATTTTGAGACTAGTCAATGAAGCACAAATTGTCGCTATTGATGAAGCTCAATTTTTTGATTCAGAATTAATTACTGTCTGTAATAAATTAGCCAATTCTGGAATAAGAGTAATTATTGCAGGATTAGATATGGATTTTTTAGGAAAGCCTTTTGGAATTATGCCAGAGCTCTTGGCAATAGCAGAGCGCGTTACTAAAGTACATGCCATTTGCATCGATTGCTTTGCAGTTGCCAATCATTCTTTTAGAATGACTGACGATAAAAATCTAATTCAAATTGGTGAAAAAGAGGAGTACAAGCCTCTTTGTAGAAAATGTTTTTCAAGAAAAATGAGCTAATTAAATGAGAATGATTCACGAAACCATACTAGAAATTAATCTTAATAAATTAGCCAATAATTTTAATTATTTGAAAAGTAAATTAAAGCCAGACACAAAAATTATTGCAGTATTAAAGGCATACGCTTACGGGCATGGTGATATCGCTATTGCAAGTTACCTAGAAAAGTTGGGAGCTCATGCTTTATGGGTGGCTGATTTTGAAGAAGGAACTCGCATCAGACAAAGTGGAATTAAAATTCCAATTATTATTGCAAATCCTGGCGCAAAAAGTACACAGCAAATTATTGACAACAATCTAGATGTTGTTATTTACAACTTTGAATTACTTCACCTTTACGGAAAATTAAATAAAGAAATTAGTATACATATTAAGTTCGATACGGGTATGAATCGTTATGGGTTTGATGCTAGTGAAGTAGATGAACTTGTAGCTAATTTAAAGAAATATCCAAAACTAAAAATACAAAGTATTTGCTCACATTTAGCAGCAAGCGATAATAGTGAAAAAGATAGTTTTACAAACACACAATTTCAAGTTTTTGATAAAGTATCTAGTTCATTTTCAAAAATGATTAATCAACTTATTGACAGACATCTCCTGAATACAAATGGTGTCTTACGTTTTCCAAAAAAAGAATGTGAAATGGTACGCTTAGGGATAGGGCTCTATGGTGTTAGTAATGATAATAACCTACAACAAGTAAGCACTCTTAAAAGTGTTATTTCACAAGTAAGAGCCATAAAAAAAGGAAGTAAAGTTGGCTATGACGCCTCTTTTCTTGCTGAAGAAGATATGATAATTGGAGTAGTCCCTTTTGGTTATGCTGACGGCTTAAACAGAAAATTAAGCGCTAACAATGGAGTTATTATAGTCCAAAATATCGCTTGCCCAATTATTGGTAAAATTAGTATGGACTCATGTATGATTGACCTTAAAGGAACAACAGCAAAAACAGGTGAAGAAGTAGTTATTTTTGGAGAAGAGAATACAATTTCATCAATAGCTAACAAACTAAGCACCATTCCTTATGAAATTTTTTCAAGTTTAAATAGACGAATCAAGCGAATTTACTCTTGCTGATACCTGCTATAAATAGTATATAAAAATATATAACAGATGGTTAGAATAAAAATAAAGAAGTAGGAATCAACAAGCATTAGAAACATAAAAGACAAAGGCAGTAATACTCTATGGATACCATCCTTTTTTCTGAACAATTCTTTTATCTGAAGATAGAATATTAATAGCAGTAATACTAAGCCTAATATACCCAATTCAAACCAAACATAAAGATACTGATTATGAGGAGTAGTATGTTTATCAAACCTATGTCCTGACTTCACCTGTTCATTAAAAATAGTGCCAAAACTGCCTGTGCCGAAACCAAATATTGGTTTTTCTATTATTCTATTTAGTGATTCTATAATAAATACATAACGAATATCTTTAATCTTTCCAGCTCGGGAATCTTTATCTCCATTATTTTGAATAATATTAGATACTGCATCAAGTCTATCTTTATACACATTTGTAGAATTATATATTACAAACTGAAATGAAAATAGTAATATAAAAAGTACACATAGTCTTAATAAGTTTCTCCTATTGTAATAGATAATATAAAAAACTGATGATATATTGAAGATTACTTGCCCAGCTCTACCCATTTCGGTAAAAATGCTAAGCGCATAAATCAGAAAAAATACCAAAAGGACGTAGTGATATTTATTTTTTCTCTCAATCAATATATATAAACAAAGAGAAGAGGCGAGAGCTAATATCACATTATGATAATTATATGCAATAAAAGAGGAATTTCTCCATGAGATTTCAATAAAAGAAAGGTAATCCCCTAAAGGGGAAATAATATTATTATTAATTGCAATGGCTAAAAAAGCGGAGATAAAAGCTGTTCCTAGAAAAGCAATAACTGCTCTTTTAATTGTATCTTGCTTTAAATTCATAGTCATCAAAACAGGGAAAACAAGCAATAAAGCTAATCGTTGGAATTGCCAATCAGCATTTAAATGCTGATCACCCCAAAGAAGTCCTAATACATACAATCCTATAAGTGCAAATATTGAAAGCATCCATTTTGAAGATTTAATAACATCAAATTTAGCTTTAAAATTTCTTTCAAGAATCCAACAAAGAGCTAACAAGCCAATGATTAAATTTGTTATTGCTACAGAAGTTGGAATAAAAACTCCTAATAGTACAAAAAGAAATTGCTGAACATTACTTAGCAATTTATTCATTGCCTAAAATATTATTATACTTCTCTTCATCTTGTAAAACTTCAATTGCTTTTTTAAGTTCAGAATCAAAATTTAAAGATGACTTTATTCTTCCTTGCTGATAAAAATAACGACTTGCAATCTCACCTGTCAGTATCTCTTTTACGTCTTGCTTATTGGTAAACAAATCATCTC
>UPTG01002988.1_pt1 | contig 11101 bp, 7 predicted proteins | sample 2160121 | NCBI WGS metagenome assembly UPTG01 (sample SAMN06266255, study PRJEB28933) | marine metagenome | isolation source: Columbia River Estuary | place: USA:Columbia River Estuary, USA | collected 2014-07-27 | reverse complement strand
AAGAAAGTACGCGTGGACAGAGTGAACTAACCATCAATCCGGATGGCAGTACCAAAACACAAACAACAGGGTTGGATAAAGCTTACATTACGCAATTCAGTTATGGAAAACTGGAAACTTTTAACTTGCTCATTCCGAGATTTATGGGTGGCGGTAATAGAGAAAATTTAGGGAAAGATTCTGAGACTTATAAAGCCTACCGTGCTTTGGGAGCGACCCCTTTACAAGCACTTCAGGAGTCTAAACAAGCACCGATGTATTGGGGCGATCAACCTATTGTGGAAGCACCTGCCTATGTAGGCGCTGTGGTAATATTTCTTTTTGTGTTGGCATTATTTCTATACCATGGTCGTTTCAAATGGTGGTTGATAGCAGGTGTATTGATGTCTTTACTATTGTCTTATGGAAAAAATTTGTCATTCCTAACCGACTTTTTTATTAATTACATTCCGCTTTATAATAAATTCAGAGCAGTAAGTTCTATTCAAGTCATTTTAGAACTATGCATTCCATTGCTGGCGACCTTAGGATTGAGACAATTATTTCATAAAGATGTAAGCTCTCAATTGAAAGTGGATGCCTTAAAAAAATCGTTGGTTATTGTAGCTGGATTGACGGTATTATTTCTGATTTTTAAGAACAGTCTGTTTGATTTTGTTGGAATGAGTGATGGTCAATTTAAAGAATATTATGGGGTTTCTTTTGTAGAAGCTTTACGAACAGATCGCAGCACAATTTTTACAGCTGATGCACTAAGAACTTTGCTATTTGTTTTAGCTGTTGGAAGTTTGATTTTTGTCTATCTCAAACAAAAAATTACTCAAAATACCACGATCATTATTTTAGGATTCTTTCTTATGTTTGATATGATAGGCGTAGACCGTCGTTATGTGAACAATGATAATTTTGTTTCACCGATTAAAGTAGAACGTCCGTATCAAGCAAGTTTGATTGACAAAAAAATATTAAAAGACACCTCAAATTTTAGAGTCTTTGATATGACTGATAATTCCACTAGAGCTTCTTATTTTCATAACTCAATAGGAGGATATCACGCAGCAAAGTTGAAACGTTTTAAAGCCATACAAGAGTTTCACATAGACAAAAACAACTTTGAAGTTTTGAATATGCTGAACACCAAGTATATCATTTATAAAAACAAAGAAGGGGAGGTTTTGTATTTTGAAAATGAAGAAACAAATGGAAATGCTTGGTTTGTGGATGCAATTGAAACCTTTGATACCCCAGATGAAGAAATTCTAGCCTTAGATAAAATAAATACAAAAACAACCGCTACTGCTAATATTGCAGATTTGAAGTCCAAACGTTTTTTAAAGGATTCCACTGCTGCTATTCAATTGGTGAATTATAAACTCAATCATTTGGTTTATGAAACAAATAATTCTGAAGATGGGTTTGCCGTATTTTCCGAGGTCTATTATAAAAATGGTTGGGACGTCACTATTGATGGTGTTCAGGTGGATCATTACAATGTCAACTATGTACTTCGTGGACTTGAAATTCCAAAGGGAACTCATACGGTAGTCTTTAAATTCAATCCAACTGTTGTTAAAACAGGTTCTAAAATTGCTTTGATGAGCACTGTTTTGCTAATGTTGCTAATCCTAGGTCAAGGAATTCTAATCTATAGAAAACCATCGTGAAAAAAGTACTCATCATAACGTATTATTGGCCACCTGCTGGAGGGCCTGGCGTTCAACGTTGGTTGAAGTTTGTGAAATATTTACCTGAGTTTGGCATAGAACCTATTATATATTGTCCAGATAACCCCAATTACCCTTTTAAAGATACCTCGTTAGTGTCGGATATAGATTCCGATCTAACAGTGTTAAAGACCCCCATTCGTGAACCTTATAAATGGGCACAGTTATTTTCTAAGTCCAAAACAGCAAACCTGTCTAAAGGTCTTATTTCAAATCAAAAAAAACAATCAGTTCTAGAGAAACTACTTCTTTTTGTTAGAGGAAATTTTTTCATTCCAGATGCACGTATTTCTTGGGTGCGTCCCTCAATTTCATTTTTGTCTGATTATATTTTGACTCATAAAATTGATACAATTGTTACCACAGGACCGCCTCATAGTTTGCACCTCATTGGATTGCAATTAAAACAAAAACATTCCATCAAATGGGTGGCTGATTTTAGAGACCCCTGGACACAAATAGGGTATCATAAAAAATTAAAAATCAGTTCTTTTGCCCAAAAAAAACATAAAAAATTAGAGGCTGCTGTGCTTCAAACGGCTGATGAGTTATTAGTAACCAGTCTAAAAACTAAAACATTATTTTCAGAATTAACAAGCACACCCATATCGGTTCTTACAAATGGGTTTGACTTTGAAATTAGCAGTGGCACTCCATTAGATTCTAAGTTCACATTATCCCATATTGGGTCTTTATTTGAAGGAAGAAACCCATCTGTTTTATGGAAAGTCTTATCAGATTTCATAAAAGAGTCGGAAGATTTTGCTGAGACATTCCAACTGAATCTTATTGGATCTGTTAGTACAGAAGTTTTAGATACTCTTTGTAGTTATGGTCTAGAAAATTACATATCTAATTTAGGTTATATGTCCCACAACGAAGTTTTAGAGTATCAAAAAAAGACGCAATTGTTACTGCTTATTGAGGAAAATTCAAAAGAAACAGAGTACATTATTCCAGGAAAATTATTTGAATACATGGCCTCTAAACGTCCCATAATTGCCATTGGTCCCGAGTCCTCTGATGTAGAAGCGATTTTAAACCAAACATATTCGGGAACTTATTTTAGATATGACGAAGCAGTGGCACTTCGTTCGCTATTATTACAACATTTTGAATCTTATAAAGACCAGCAATTAAAAGTGGATTCAAAAGGGTTAGATGCTTACAGTCGTAAATCATTAACTCAACAATTGGCTCACAAACTTCTGAATTAAATATAAAAACTCCGTATTGATTTGGGATATTCAAATACGGAGTTTATCTAACTAACTAAAACATTATTTTCTACGTCGTACAGCTGTTTTTTTTGAATTTACTTTTGTTGTTCTTTGTGCGACTCTTCTTGAGTTTTTATTGATCACTTTGCTGCGATTCACTTGATCAGTTCTATTCGTTCTGACTTTAGGATTGGAATTTGCCACTCTATTGGTAGATCGATTTGTTGCTGATCTTGATGTTTGACGGCTCTCGGAACGCGTCGCATTGTTGTTTGATCTTCTTGTGTCTCGTCTCGTTTTATAACGGTCACTATGGTTCGATTCACTATTTGCCACCCTATTTTGACTTTGTCGAGTTCTGTATACACTTGGACGACGGTTATTTCTATACGGTCTTTTGTATTGATGTCTGGTAGGCGTATAATGTCTTCTGTAAGGAGTCTTGAAAATCACACAATACTGAACATTTGGAATGCTGTAATATGAATGCCATACGCTTGGTGTATAGTACCGGTGTTGACTGTTGACATACCCATTACAACGTGAGATGTTATAGCGATCATAGTTAATTTGCATATTACCTATCCAAGCCACACGACCTCTATAATCGTAATTTATATGTACCCTTCCTGCCTGACGAATACGACCATAATAATCATAGTATATTGGTGTATTTTCAATTTGAATGACCGCACCATAATTATCATATTGAATGTAGGCACCATAATCGTAGCCTGTATTGAAACTGATGTTTATTCCATTGTGATTTGAAAACTGAACAAAATTTTGACGTTGTCGGAGTACATTAAAATCAAATTGTCCATCTTTAAAAATAGCAAATTCGATACCTTGTTCATTAAATACGAAAGAATTATTATTTCTTGTGTGGTTAGGAAACGTAGACGCAGATATGGTTCCGAACAAAGAGATGCTAACGAGGGCTAAAAATAATTTTCTCATAATAAAAGTTTTAAAAATTAAACACAACTCTGTAGTACCAAACAGCATGCCAAGAATTTAAATATCAGGTTATTTACTTGATAATCAATTAAATAAATAGTATTACAAGGTCAGTTTAATTTGCTTTTAAGAAATTCAGCAGTTGAAGATGTTTTAGATTTAGTGATAAATTCTGGGGATCCTTCAGCTAATAAATAGCCTCCATTGAGACCTCCTTCAGGGCCTAAGTCAATCACATGGTCGGCACATTTAACAAGGTCTAAATTATGTTCTACCACTAATATAGAATGGCCTTTATCAATCAAAGCATTAAAAGATTTGAGTAGTTTTTTAATGTCATGAAAATGAAGTCCAGTAGTGGGTTCATCAAAAATAAATAAACCTGTTTCTGCTTTCGAACCTTTTCCTAAGAAAGAGGCCAATTTAATACGCTGTGCTTCACCTCCAGAAAGTGTTGAAGAGCTCTGTCCAAGTGTTACATATCCAAGCCCAACATCTTGAAGTGGCTGTAGTTTTGTTTTGATTTTAGCTACATTATGTGTTTCAAAAAAGGCAATTGCATCATCAATAGTCATGTTTAAAACATCATCAATTGTTTTACCATTGAATTTAATTTCCAAAACTTGTTTTTTAAAGCGTTTCCCATTACAGTCATCACAAAGTAATTGAACGTCTGCCATGAACTGCATTTCGATGGTAACAGCACCTTCTCCTTTACAAGTGTCGCAACGGCCTCCATCTACATTGAAAGAAAAATGTTTGGGTTGATAATTTCTTAAAACGCTTAATTTTTGTTTAGCAAATAAAGCACGAATATCATCATAGGCTTTGATATAGGTCACAGGGTTGGAACGCGAAGAGCGTCCAATTGGGTTTTGATCTACAAATTCGATAAACTTAACAGTGCTAAAGTTACCCTCTATACTCGTGAATTCGCCCGCCTTTTCTCCATAACCACCAATAGATTTAAGCAAGGCAGGATACAGGATTCGTTTGACAAGTGTACTTTTACCACTTCCAGAAACGCCCGTCACAACCGTGAGCATATTTAATGGAAATGTCACATCAATATTTTTTAAATTATGTTCTCGTGCCCCTTTTATGATGACACTGTACTTAGACGAACGACGTTTCTTAGGAACTTCAATTTCTTGAGATCCATTGAGATATTGTGCTGTTAATGTATTACTTTTTAAAAGCGTTTTGTAACTTCCACTCGCCATGACTTCTCCACCAAAAGTACCCGCTTCGGGTCCAATATCTATGATGTAATCAGCAGCGGCCATGATGGCTTCATCATGCTCCACTACAATCACTGTATTTCCTAAATCTCGCAAGGCTTTTAGAACATTGATCAGACGTTCGGAGTCTTTAGAATGAAGTCCAATACTAGGCTCGTCCAGAATATACATGGAGCCTACCAAGCTACTCCCAAGGGAAGTTGCTAGGTTAATGCGTTGACTTTCGCCACCAGATAATGTATTTGATTTCCGATTTAAAGTTAAATAATCCAGTCCTACATTGGACAAAAATTCCAAGCGGTTATTAATTTCTTTGAGCAGTCGTTTTGCAATTTCTTGTTCTTTTGTATCTAGTTTAATGGTTTTAAAGAATGCAATTAAATCCTTGAGAGGTAATTCTACTAAATCGGTAATGGAAGCTCCTCCAACTTTTACAAAATTGGCTTCTGCTCGCAACCGTTTTCCGTGACAACTGCTACATTTAGTTTTCCCGCGGTAGCGAGATAACATTACACGGTTTTGAACCTTGTAAGCCTTAGATTCTAATTCTTCAAAAAAGGAATTTAAGCCTGTAAAATGAGTGTTACCCGTCCATAATAACTGTTGGTGGTTGGCTTCTAATTCAAAATAAGGTTTATGAATCGGGAAATCAAACTTATGGCTGTTATTTACCAATTGATCTCTGTAATACTTCATACTTTCTCCACGCCATGGAAATACTGCATTCTCATAAATTGATAGTGAAGTATTTGGTATAACAAGGCTTTCATCGATGCCAATAACATCACCATAGCCTTCACATGTTGGACAGGCCCCATAGGGGTTGTTAAAACTGAATAAATGCGTATTGGGTTCTAAAAATTTTTGACCATCTAACTCAAAAGAGTTGCTAAATTCACACGATTCAGAAGTTTCTATTTTTTCAATTTGACAACGTCCTTTGCCTTCAAAAAAGGCCATTTCAACGGCATCGGCCAAACGGTTATAAAAATCTTCTTCGTCTTTCACAATAATCCGATCCACAACAAGACTGATTGTTTTTGGTAGTTTTTTAAAATCTTCAACCTGTTCAATACGCTCTACTGTATTGCCGACCTTGATTCGTGCAAACCCTTGGTGTTGAAGCGCCTGTAGTTTATTCTCTAGTGTTCGACCTTCTTCTAAATGAATCGGTGCCAAAAGCAGAAGTTTGTCACCGACTTTCAGCGTTTTAATATAATTGATGACATCGGTAGTAGTGTCTTTTCTTACTACATTATTGGATGTCGGGGAATAGGTTTTTCCAATTCGCGCAAAAACTAATTTTAAATAATCATAAATTTCCGTCGTGGTACCTACCGTAGAACGAGGATTGGTAGAATTTACTTTTTGTTCAATCGCAATAGCTGGTGCAATGCCTTTGATATAATCCACGTTTGGTTTGTGGAGACGCCCCAAAAACTGCCGCGCATAACTCGATAAACTTTCCACGTACCGTCGTTGCCCTTCGGCATACAAAGTGTCAAAAGCCAAGCTTGATTTTCCAGATCCAGAAAGTCCAGTAATCACCACCAATTTGTGACGTGGAATTGCAACATCTATATTCTTAAGATTGTGCAATTTTGCTCCCTTAATTAGAATGTGCTCTTTTGGACTTAGTTTTGAAAGGTCTAGTGGCATTTAGTGCTTTAAAATTTTGTTTGCAAAGATACCATTATTATAAAAAACATTAAAGCCAACTTAGCTCTTCTTGGTGTTAAAAACGAAAATAAATTTGTTAAATTAAATAGTTTGTTGTTATTTTGATGTAATAACTACTAAAAACACGCTTATAGAATAACATTACTTTTTATATTTTTCAAACCCAGTACACCCAAATTGTGTGCGATTAAAAGTAATATTATGAATTCTAAATCTATTAGCGATGCCATTCTCGTAAGTCAATATATTCAAGGAGATGAACCGTCTTTATCTATGCTCATCAAACGCCACCAACAACGGTTGTATAGTTTTATATACTCCAAAGTTTATGACCGAGATGTGACTGAAGATGTTTTTCAGGATACCTTTATTAAAGTCATTCGAACGCTGAAACGCGGCAATTACAATGAAGAAGGTAAATTCTTACCTTGGGTGATGCGCATTGCTCACAATTTAGTAATCGATCATTTTAGAAAAAATAACCGCATGCCTAAATTTAATAACAGCGGAGATTTTGATATATTCTCGGTGCTCAGTGACGGTGCTTTAAATGCTGAAGGTGAATTGGTGAAATCTCAAATTGTTCAGGATATCAGAGCGTTGGTAGAAGAGTTGCCAGAAGAACAAAAATCAGTTCTTGTGATGCGTATGTACAACGATATGAGTTTCAAGGAAATTTCTGAAAATACAGGGGTGAGTATCAACACTGCTTTGGGACGGATGCGTTATGCTTTGATCAATCTTCGTAAATTAATAGAAACACACAATATTATTTTGACAAATTAAAGGCTTTGTAAAATAAAACTAGTTTCCTGCCGTTGTAGTATTAACTAACTAACAATGACAGGCTAATGGCAAAAATTTACTCTGAAAAACCTTCTAATTCTCACACATTTAAACCTAAAACCGAAACTATAAATTTTCTTTTGAATTATTCAAAAGCCTTGAAAGTTTCTGTTTATAAAGGACTCAAATTTGAATCTGTAATTAATTAGAACACGATCCAAAAAAGGCTGTCTAGAAAGTATGAAAACCTGTCATTCTGAATTTATTTCAGAATTAGAAACATTGATTTTCATAACATTATTAGAATCTGAAACTAGTTCAGATTGACAAAATGTAGCTTTTTAGTTAGCCTTTTTTGTCACTTAATTATGAATGAGAACGTTTGTAAAGCTTTGATGCGCAACGTCCTATGCTCCGCGAAGTCGGGAGACTTTGCGGAGCGGGTCTTAATTATTAGTTTTTCTGATAAACAACCTTACTGCCTTTCCAACGATTACCTCGTCTAGTCATACCCACAAAATCCATAGATAAAGTTTCAAAATCTGTAAGTTCAGTAAAATCAAACGTCTCTAGATAAGTTAGAGGGTTACTCCAGTCATTAATGTTACTTGTCCAGTTTCCATTTCCATCTATTCCCCATTTAATACTAATTTCTCCACCCCAGTCATAATCTAAAGTGTTTACTATTTTTTTAGTATTAAGTTTTCTTTCGGTTAAATCAACATAATTAACATATACTTTTTGTGGGGTTGTAACTATGTAAGTCATTTTTCTTGGATTATCATTATAACGATTCATTAAAGTTTTTATTCCATTCCAAACTCCTTGTTCCCAAAATAACTTATTAATCTCCTCAGCCTCAATTTCGATATCATCAATATTTCTTAAAATGGGTAAGTCTATGTACTCTTGAACAATGATATCTTCGCTAAATGGAGTCTTAGGAACAAGATTATCATTAGTAGGTGTCCAACCAGTAGCTATAGCATACGAAGCTGAGAAGTTATCATAATATTTACCTTTATAATAATACAACCTTTGATTATTAGATGAGAAAGTTGGTAATGCATTATAGTTTGGTATTTGGTTAGGATAAGTAATAGCAAACATAGCTTGATTAATCACTAAAGCAACTTCATCAGTTTTTTTAGCATACCACCAAAACCAACCTTTCTTTTGATGCTTTACTTTTACACCTATTGAAGTGTAAAAAAGATAGTCTTCATTCCAATATTTTGTTTTTACTCTATGCTTACTACTATGATATGAATAACACTTACGACTAGTTCCAAAAGGATTCCAACCAAATATACCGCCACTATGCGAATCACATGGTTCTAAATCTTTCATATAATTTTTCATTGTTATGGTATGGTTTGGGAGCGAAATAGTACCACTTCCTGAACCACTTCCTGAACCACCACCATAGCAGTCATTCAAAATATCATTAGCAAAACCTGCAGTTCCTATAAATTCATTACACGAGTTGCTATATTGTATCCTGGAATACCTGTCTATAGTTGATGTTATGTGAACAAAACCTTTCTCAATAGTAGTTGGATCAGGATAGTTCAATTCTGTAATATTATTTTCAGTAATGTAAGTATCTAAATCAGCTTTTAAAGATAATTTAACTATGAACATTCCATGGTTTGTATATTTATGTAATTTTCCATCAACTACTATTTCTCTATTGAAATTAAGGAGACTAGCAAAATAATCATCAGCAATTAAGTTATCATCAGCCTCTACATACGAATCAGAATCATTATCTTCAGTTGTTGTTCTGTATAAATCTACAGATGTTCGAGAACGTTCAATTTTTTTATCTATAAACTTATTAATACGAACTTCATCATCTTCTTTGTAGAAAGGATATAGAGGCTCAAAACCATCATTATAAAAAGAATACATTATTGTTTCTACTTCATGATCTTCTAACGATTTTAAGTATTTGATGGAAGTTTTAAAATCTTCTTTACTTTCAAAGTGTAGTCTTCCATCCATTAAAGATGCTTTAATCTCTGCCGAGTTAATTGAATTTGTAGCTATTCTTAATGGATCGTTCGAGCATGACACTAACACTATTAGCATCAAGAGCTTAAAAAGATAATTTTTCATAACTGTTAGGAATTTTAGTTTTAATTTTTGATTTATTTGATTATTAAAATATGATACCGAGACTTAATCCAATACCATTTGCTCTAATTATATCATTTGATGTTTTTATGCCCTCGTCTGTTAAACTGACTGTTTTATGAGAGAAGAATAAATCAGAAATAAGATATAGACGATTACTGACCTTATATTTACAACCTAACCCTATATTAAAAAGAACACCTTTTCTTAATTGAGAGTTATCTCCACCAATTCTTAAGGTTGGTCCAATATCAAGAAATGAATAAAAAGAATCTTCTTTATCTGAAAGATAAGCTCTCAAATCAATAAAAACAGGTAGGGTATTATAAGTAGGCTTATGATACCCATCTAGCCCTACTCCAATACCAAGTGAGAAATATGGTGAAATAAAATAACCATTTATAGTTTGGAGGCTCCATGCGTAAGCATCACTAACAGCAGGTTCTGAATAAAAATTCCCCTCACTTGGAATAAAAATTTCTCGCTTGAGATTGTGAATTGCCACATAACCTATTTTAGTTATGTTGAAGTATCCCTTATTTCTGTACTCATCTTTTATTTTTGTGGTTTCATTGACATCTTGAGCAAATACATTTGAAATAAATAAAATTAAAAAAGTTGTTAAAAATTTTCTCATATTAAATTGTTTTAAAAACTATGTTTTACATTTTAATCCAAACCTACTAGCGTTATCGTCACGTTATCGCGGTGTGGGTTATAATAGTTGTTTGAAAATCGAAGGACTGACCCATCGAATCGCTCCGCAAAGTCTCCCGACTTTGAGCGATCTGGCACCTCACAATTCTAATTATATGTAAACATGATCAGAACCCTTCCAATACGGCATTCAAAATACTAAAATCTAAAGACTTCGGTTAAACTCGTTTTTGAAGATTTAGATTTGGGGTCTTAATCAACACTCAAAATTACACTATTTATAAATATAAACAATAAAAATACAGCCTAAAATTAAATATAAACACTTGAAAATAAATTACTTGCGTTTTAAAATAAATTTAGAGTAATTAAAAAATGAAATAGGGCTTATTTGTAATACTGGTCAATAACCGTTTTTCGACCAATAGTTTTGGTAATGATGTCCGTGTCTAAATCCCACCCACGGGCAGGGGAGTACTCACGGCCATACCAAATGATTTGCAAGTGCAAATCGTTCCACAACTCTTCGGGAAATAGCCGTTTGGCATCTTTTTCGGTCTGTACTACATTTTTACCATTCGTTAGGTTCCATCGGTACATCAAGCGATGAATGTGAGTATCTACAGGAAATGCAGGCACACCAAATGCCTGTGCCATCACCACACTCGCTGTTTTATGCCCTACAGCAGGTAAG
>UPTG01002987.1_pt1 | contig 11101 bp, 9 predicted proteins | sample 2160121 | NCBI WGS metagenome assembly UPTG01 (sample SAMN06266255, study PRJEB28933) | marine metagenome | isolation source: Columbia River Estuary | place: USA:Columbia River Estuary, USA | collected 2014-07-27 | reverse complement strand
GCCCCTGCCCTACAGCAGGCTGTTGAGTCATCCGTAGCTGAACTAGAGGAAGCTACCTTTGGTCGTGGCAAATGGTTCGACATTAAGGACGATATTGGCGACACAGAGAACGCTGACGTAGCTTTACTGCGTGAAAACCTAGTTAGTGACTTCGGTCGTAACAAAATACGTAAGAATGTAGCTGAGTGTCTTATTAACGCCGCTGTATTCGGTACTGGTATTGCTGAAATAGAACTAACTACCGAAAAAGAGATGGCTCCGGCTACACAGCCTGTTATGGGCGGTGAATTGACCGCTGTTGGTGTTACTATTAAGGATAAGACCTGCGTTAAGCTAAATCCTGTAATGCCTCAGAACTTCCTTATCGACCCTGTAGCGACTTCCATTGAGAATGCGCTAGGTGTGGCTGTGGATGAGTTCGTATCACTACACCAAGTACAACAGCTACAGGAACAAGGTGTCTATCGGGAAGCTGACGTAGGTACTGCGGCTCCAGACTTTGACATTGAGCCTGACCACGACCTTAACTCTACCTATGACGACGATAAAGTACGTCTTACTAAGTACTACGGTCTTGTACCACGTCACTTGTTGGACGAAGCTATGTCTGACCCAGACGCTGAGGAAGAAATTGTAGAATTAAACGACGACGACGAAGGTGAAGACAACAGCTACTATGTAGAAGCTATTGTTGTTATTGCTGATGGCGGTACACTGCTTAAGGCAGAGAAGAACCCCTACATGATGGGTGACCGTCCAATCATCGCATTCCCTTGGGATGTCGTTCCTAGCCGTTTCTGGGGTCGAGGTGTATGTGAGAAAGGGTATAACTCACAAAAGGCGTTAGACGCAGAACTACGCGCTCGTATCGACGCTCTAGCACTAACAGTACACCCTATGCTTGCAATGGACGCTTCTCGTATGCCAAGAGGCTCTAAGCCAGAGATTCGTGCGGGTAAGGTTATTCTCACTAACGGTAACCCTGCTGAGGTACTACAGCCATTTAACTTTGGTCAGGTCAATCAGATTACCTTTGCTCAGGCAGGCGCGTTACAGCAGATGGTGCAGATGGCTACAGGCGCTATTGACTCAGCAGGCATTGCAGGTAGTATTAACGGTGAAAGCACAGCCGCAGGCATCTCTATGAGCCTCGGTGCTATTATTAAGCGTCATAAGCGTACATTGATTAACTTCCAAGAGTCGTTCATCATCCCGCTAGTGACTAAGGCCGCTCACCGCTATATGCAGTTTGAGCCTGAGACATACCCAGTAGCTGACTATAAGTTTGACGTAACTAGCTCTCTAGGTATCATTGCTCGTGAGTATGAAGTTACACAGCTTGTGCAGTTACTACAAACTATGTCACCGGACACACCAATGTACCCTGAGTTGGTTAAGTCAATCGTTGACAACATGAACTTGTCTAACCGTGAAGAGCTTATTGCTAAACTTGACCAAGCTAATCAGCCTAACCCAGAAGCACAGCAGGCACAACAAGCGGCACAGCAAGCTCAGTTAGAGTTCCAAGGTTCACAGACTAATGCTCTTAATGGACAGGCTAAAGAGTCTGAGGCTCGCGCTATGAAGGCTATGGCTGAAGCACAGGCTGTACCACAGGAGCTTGAGATTGACCGTATACGCGCTGTAACAGCTAACTTGAGTGTAGGAAACAAGGATGACAGAGAGTTTGAAAAACGTCTTAAAATCTCTACTCAGTTACTTAAGGAACGTGAGGTAGCCGTTAAAGAACAAGGCAACGTAGAAGCTACACCGGAGCCACAGGCTGAACCAGTACCACAACCACCAATGATGCAACCTGATATGGGACAATTGCCACAATGATAACACAACGTGAGTTTAACTCAGTACTAGAACAGATTAACGATGGATTTGCTAAAGTCAACAAACGTATTGACGCACTAGAAGCAAAGGTAAACAAAACAGTTGACTCTAAGGAGAAGCCCAGTGGCGACACCAAGAAAGGGAAAGGCAAAGGTTAAAGTTACTTCATCCGGTAAGAAGGTGAGCTACGGACAGGCAGGTAAAGCCAAAGGCGGAGGTGCTAGGGTAAAACCCGGCACTTCCAAAGGCGACAGCTACTGCGCTCGTAGCTTAGGTATTAAGAAAGGCTTACCTAAGAAGAAACAGAACGACCCTAACACACCTAACAATTTATCACGTAAGCGTTGGAAATGCTCTGGCGCTAAGTCTAAGAGGAAATAGTTATGATGAAGAAAGGCTGTAAAAAAACAAAGTCCTGTCCTGCTAAACCTAAGCGTGGCTCACGGGCGGCTAAGAACAAAAAGAACACAATGAAAGTAAGAAGCTCATATAAGTAAAATAAAGCTTGACATTTGGTTCATAATATGTTATAATAATACTATAGTATGCTTTAGTATACTTTAACTTGTACTTTAACTTATAACAAACTGTCCTTTAAAGGAGAAACAGTTAATGACTGAAACAGATAGAGAATTAGAAAAATACTACGAAGATATGCTTACTACGTTTCGTACTGACGGTTGGAAGACCTTAACGGAAGACCTCCATACAAACGCAGAAGGTATTAACTCTGTAGAAGCAACTAAAGATGAGAAAGACCTTTACTTCCGTAAGGGACAACTTTATGTCATCTCAACGTTGTTAAACTTAGAAGAACACGTCCGTGACGCATACGACCGTCTAGGGGATGACCCCGATGCCTCTCTATGATTTTAAATGCGAAGCAGGACACACTAGCGAACGATTCGTTGGTAGTGACACTAAAGAAGTAGACTGCCTTGAGTGTGGTCTACCTGCGGTAAAACAGTTATCTTCTTTCGGGACTTGGACAGAAAAACATAACGGAACATCGTCTAACAACTGGGTCAAGAAACGAGAACAAAAGATGGCTTTAGAACGTAAGGCAAATTCATAATGGTGTATGAACCCTTACATAATATAAACCTCCATAATACTAAAAGGTACGGAGTTTAATAATGGCAACATTTATAGATGACGAGCGTCCAGAAGACGTTAATGACGAACAAGCAAGTAACATTGAAGAACTAGGTCAGGAAGCTCCGCAAGAGCCAACACCTGAACCTGAAGACACTATCCCTGAGAAGTACCAAGGAAAGTCAACCGCTGAGATTGTAAGGATGCACCAAGAAGCTGAGAAGCTCTTAGGAAAGCAAAGCGGAGAAGTAGGGGAGTTACGTTCTGTTGTTGATAGTTATATCCAGACACAACTCGACGCAACACCAGTACAACCAACAACATCTGAAGACGAAGATATTGATTTCTTTTCTGACCCCGACAAGGCTGTCGAAAGAGCTATACGCAATCACCCTTCAATTAAGAAGGCAGAGGAAACAACTCTAAACAACCAACGTACTACTGCAATGTCACAACTGCAATCACGTCATCCTGACATGGAGCAGATTGTACAGGACGGTAAGTTTGTTGAATGGATTAAAGCCTCTAAGATTCGTACACAGCTCTTTGCTCAAGCAGACCGTCAGTATGACTATGAAGCCGCAGACGAACTCTTTACCAATTGGAAGGAACGTCAAGGCGCTGTAGCTCAGACTGTAGCCGCTGAGAAGGACACCAGAAAAGCCGCTGTTAAAGCCGCCTCTACAGGTAGCACCAAAGGAAATGGAGAACAGCGAGCGAAGAAAGTATATCGACGCTCAGACATTATTAAACTAATGAAAACCGACCCCGACAGGTATATGGCTTTGTCTGATGAAATCACACTAGCCTATGCTGAGAAAAGGGTACGGTAAACTAAACTCTTTTTATATTATATAAGGTAGACTATTATGTCAACAGCAGTATATCCAACAGCAGGCGCTATCGTCGGCAAAACAGAAGCCGCTAATTTTATTCCAGAAATCTGGAGTGACGAGATTCGCGCAACCTATGAAAACAGCCTAGTAATTGCCCCTAAAGTCAAGAAGATTGCTATGACTGGCAAGAAAGGTGATAAAGTTAACATCCCTGCTCCTACCCGTGGTGTAGCCGCTGAGAAAGCAGAAAACACTCAGGTAACTATTCAGGCTAACGTAGAAGGCACTGTAGGCGTAGACATTGATAAGCACTACGAGTACTCACGTTTTATTGAAGACATTGTTGAAGTACAGGCTCTTTCTTCTTTGCGTAAGTTCTACACCGATGACGCAGGCTATGCCCTAGCTAAGCAGATTGATTCTGACCTTTTGAACTTGGGTAAGTCTTTGGGTAATGGTGACGGTTCTTCTTACGTCAACACTGCTTCTTTCTATGCTGACGGTTCTACAGGTGTTCTCACTGCTTATGCGGCTGACACTGTTGTAGCAACTGACGTATTTAACGATGCGACTTTCCGTAACCTGATTCAGAAGATGGACGACGCGGATGTTCCTATGGAAGACCGTTGTTTTGTAGTTCCACCTTCACTGCGTAATGCTATCATGGGTGTTGACCGTTACACCTCTTCTGACTTTGTAAATGGTCAGGGCGTTCAGAATGGTAAGATTGGTGAGTTGTACGGTATCGACATCATGGTATCTACTAACTGTCCTATCATTGAAACTGCCGCTGAAAACGCAGGCGGTCGTGTTCGTTCAGCTCAGCTTCTGCACAAGGACACTTACGTTCTTGCAGAACAGCAGGGCATCCGTTCACAGACTCAGTACAAGCAGGAGTTCCTAAGCACTCTGTACACTGCTGATACTTTGTACGGTGTTAAGGCTCTACGTCCAGACTCAGGCTTCTCACTAGCTGTAATTGGATAAGTAACAAACTGGGGGCTTCCATAAGGGAGCCTCCTTTTACTTTCGGGCTTCACGCCTTCTTATATACACATAGGAAAACTATTATGTCTACAATGGCAATTGATTCAAACGCAAAACCAATTCAAGTTCTACGTCCAACCGCAACTGAGAAGAACGCTGTCTCAGGCACTGCTGTCGCCGCTACTGCTGTATCGGCAGGTACACGAGTTGTACGTATCGTTTCTACTGTTGATGTACATTACTCATTACTGGGTACTGCTACAGCCAACTCTACTTTTCTCCCTGCCAACGCTATTGAATACGTTCATGTATTTACTGGCGATGTCTTCTCTTTAATCACCTCTGGTGGTACAGGTAACGTACACCTTACTGCAATGGTGTAAGCCATGTATGGTTTAGGTGTAAACAGACTAGGCGTTACAAACGCATCTGGTGGGTTTAATCCTCTATCCCTGTTTGCTAATGGCGAGCAGGGTGCTTGGTATGACCCCTCCGATTTAACTACAATGTTTCAACCAGACGGTACTACCGCTACTGTGCCTTGGGTTTCAGGCGAAGTAACGGACGCTAACCGTGTAGGTAAGCTAGTAGATAAAAGCCGAGCAAGCGGGTACGACTTAATTCAAACAACGGCAACTAAGTGTCCTACGCTTGTAAGCGCAGGCGGACTATACTACTTAGATTTTGACGGTACTGATGACGGTATGCGTACAACTGCTAATATTCCTTTTGCTACTAACTCTGTTCAAGAAATGTCAGCGTTTGCCGCTGTTCAGAAAGATTCAGCAGACGTATTACAGAATGTATTGGAGTTCTCTAATAACCTTGGTAGTCAAGATGGCTCGTTTAGGTTGTTCTATACTGCGGGAAATCTGTGGCGGTCAGTGCAAAAAGGCGATGTAGCAAACACATTGCAATCTGGCGTTATCTCAGAGAATCCTGACAAAGTTATAATGACTTCAGTTGCTAGTATTACAGCTCCTTCACATTTGTTTAGACTTGATGGTTCGTTAACTGACTCTAGCACTAGCACTCTGGGTAATGGGCCTTATAGTGACAATCAGCTTTCAATAGGCGCTAGAGCGGGCGGTAATTCAGCACGGCTCGATGGACAAATATACGGTATTATTATTAGAGGTGCGGTTTCTACTGCTGAAGAAATCTCTAGTGTTGAAGAATATTTAGCAGGCAAGTCAGGAGTAACTTTGTAATGGGTGTCTTTGCAACAGTAATAATAGCTAACAAAAACAAAACCACTGCTCAAGAACTTACTTCTTCTGAAATGTTTACTACAGAGTTAAAAAAAGGTATTAGCAAATACTGGGTAAGCTCTGGGGTGTTTTCGGATAAAGATTACAATAGTCTAGTAGAGAGTGGTTTAATTCATACATTTAACACAGACTCTGAAGTCAAACCTTTAAAGACTATTTCCTTGTTAGGTTTTAAAATGGTACATACTGAGGAAGACTAATGCCTACTTCCATTATAACAAAACATTCAACAGCTCTAAATGCAAAACCTTCTACTAGCGAATTAGCTGTAGGTGAGCTTGCTATTAACGTAACAGACAAGAAACTGTTTACAAAGAATAGTGCTGAAGAAGTGATTACACTGTTACGTAATGTATCAGTAACACCTGAAGACTATGGTGCTGTCGGTAATGGAACTACCGATGACACCGTGGCTATACAAGCGGCGTTAGATAGTGGCAAAACTGTAGAGCTTATTTCTATTTATGCACATACCTTTAACGAGATTAACGACAATCAGATTGTTTTTGGTAATGGTTTTAACACAGGCTTTAAACAAAAGAGCGGCCTTACTTACTACGACGGTACGTCAAACACAGGTAGCTACGGCTTATCCTGTAAGACAGGGATAGACAACTGCGCGTTGATGAACTTCTCCTATGATGGGAACGCTTCAGCTTCAACAGACTATGCTCAGAACTATGCAAACATCTGGGATAGCGGTTCATCAAAACATGTCAAAGGTAGAATCAAGCAGGCCAATATTGCTTTTACTGCTTTGGCTCGCACTGACTGGATACCGCCTAATAATGTATATGTTGATAATGTTAAGTCTCTCAACTCCACTAGAAACGGTTTTATATTTCAGTTAGCCGCTACAGTAAGCGGTACTGTTTATAATGGCATTGCGCGTGTAAGTAATATTGTTGCTGAAAACTCTAACATTGACCATTTGATTTACAATGATGTCACTGATGTATCTACCTTTAGCAATGTAATTATGCGTGGCTATGCCCACAACGGAATGTTAATCACATCAGGTAGTCAGTACACTAATGTTGTTGTTAGGGACTTAGTTGAAAATCCTATTAATGACACAACCAATAGTTACAACTTTCAGACAACAAGAATCGTACACGACCGTGGCGACACTAAAGGCTCTTCCTTTGTAAACTTTGAAGTTAAAGGCGACCTAAAGCTGTTAGACACTACAGGCACTTACGATAGCCATGGATTCCTTTTGGTTGGTAGAGACTCACAGTTTGAAAACATTAAGTTTGAGCACGTAGGCACGTCTGACTTTGACTTCACTTGTTACGTTGGCTCAAGTGTTGCAGGAGCTAGGCAGTATTTTAATATTGGCAAAACTGTTATGCACAATATGCCTGCCTCAGCACAATTATTTGTACATGACCCTGACAATGTAGGAGCTAACCTTAAAGGTTTAAACATAGACTCTGTTGATGTTGATTACATGTCAGGAGCTTCGGCTACGAACAATTCCTTGATTGAGTTAAAAGGCGGTCAAATATCAGACATTAGTATTAGAAACATTACTTCTATTACCGCCGATAATGCTGAGGGTGGAGCCGGTCGTCCAATTACTATCACTGCTCTAGGCTCTATTGTTAATGTAGATGTTGATGGCGTTTATATGCCTTACGCTGAAAGAGACATTACTCCTGCAACCTTTAGTGTCACATCTGGTACTATACAAGACGTAAAGTTAAGCAACATCTTTACACGTAACAAGCAGTTTGAGCATGGTACTTTAATTAAAGGTTTGACACTAGATAACATTAGAACCTTAACAGGCATTCAGTATCCTGTTGAAGAACACTTTATAGACATCAGCACAACTGACGCTACTCCTGTAGTAGCACTTACAACTGAGTCAAGTAACCCATCAAACAGTTGCATTGCTATTGAAATAGAGGCGCTTGCTTTAAGACAAAGCGGTTCAGGTAGAGCCTACTACAATAAGAAGTTCTTATGGTTTAGGAATGGCACGGATATAGCTCAAGAAGGAGCAACTGATGTTTCTGTTTTGGAGTCTTCAAACATGACAGGCTGTGATTTAACAATCGCTAAAAACTCTGGTGGTCAGTTTCTTGATATTAAAGTGACAGGAATAGACGCTGTAAACTTACTATGGCGCGTTAAGGTTAAGACTACTAGCCTTTCTGTACCGACATAAATTTATACGGATAAACTAGGAAGACTAATGCCTACTTCTATTATAACAAAACATAGTACTACTTCTGGTGACACGCCTGCGGCTTCTGGACTAGCCGTGGGCGAACTGGCAGTTAATGTCGCCGATGGAAAACTGTTCACTAAGAATGGCTCTAACGAGGTTATAGCTGTTATTGGACAAGGCGCTGAGTTCCTTCCTGAGCAGTATGGTGCTGTTGGTGATGGCACTACAGACGACACTACAGCACTTCAGGCTTGCTTTACGGCGGCTATAGCGGCTAAGGGTAAGGTTAAATTGGCGGCTAAGACATACAAGTATGCAGGGCTTCTCGCTACTGTTACTGAAGGTATTGACGTAGAGGGTTCAGGTGACAGAACTATCTTACTAAAAGCTGACTCTTACACAGGCGCGGCTTTTGAGTTAAATAACACCTTTGGTCAGATTGGTCACTTCTATCCTAACGGTGCAGGAGACCAGAGCCAAGTTGCTGATACAACTAAAATGAAGTCTCCATCATTTTCCAAGTTTAGTATTGTTGGTTTTTCTCGTAATTACGCAGGCTTTGGCTTTGATTTTAAAGACCGTAACGACATGGTATCTATACAGGATGTGAACTGTTTTAACTTGAAAGGTTCTGCATTCCGATTCACTGGCACGTTTGGTAACTTACGTGAGAGCAACATCAGGCGGTTGGTTGTTCGTATGTGCGGTGACGAGAACCATCCTGCTGTTGATTTAAAGATGCCTAGCTTTTCTAACACAGGGGTTGAAGGCTCTCTCGACGACACCACTAATAAAACTCGTTGGGAAATTAAGGGCACTGGTGATAATTTTTCTGGAATGGCAGATTCACGGAAAAGGATTCGAGTACAAGGTAGTCGCTTAGACGGTGGGACGCAAGAGTGGGAGATTGGAAGTATTATTAGCGACACAGTTGTAGAACTGACCGTTAATATAGAAAGCACAAACCCTGAGACAGGCGAGAATTACGGGCAAATCCCAAGAGACTCACAACCAGACCCACAGCCAATCTCTGCACCTGCTACTTTCTATCGTGACGTAGACGGACTTAACCATATAGCGTTTAATGACTGTCAGATTGTTGGTTGCTATGGTACATACTTACGAGTCTCACATGACCGAGTAAACTTCTTTAGGCGCGTGGTATTTAACAACCTAATGATTCACGGCTCTAACAAGAAGTACCAAGATGATGCACAGCAAGGGCCGTCAGGAGACTTGATACTTATTGAGGGTGGTATCGGTAGTGTATACTTCCGTGGGTTACGTTTAAACACCAACGAAGTAGACAAAGGTGTGACACCTAATATTCTGTATGCAGGTATGCGAGTACGGTCAGGTCAGGTTATCACGCAAGACATTCCAGACAGAATTTGGATTAACGACCTTGATATGCTTAACCTTAACAACGATGGCGAAGCTATGTTTGTCGTTGAGAAAGTTAAGAATATGTCAGTAAACGGAACAGTAGCCGCTAGTCAGAACTCAGGGATTGAGCTTAAAGTTTTGGCAGACTCAGTAACTGACGGCATAGACTACAATGTTGTTTCAGGAACCTCAGCAAACATAAGAAACAAAGGTGAAGAAACAGCCTTTGTAATTGACCCTAGCGTTGAAGACAGAGTATTCATTAATACCAACCACAGAAAAGCTGTTGGTGAAATAAATGTTAAAGACTTTGGAGCAAGAGGCGACGGAAATGCTGATGATAAAGCCGCTATTCAAAGTGCTATTGATTATGCAGAAGCTCGTTCAATTTCACCTCAAGGTAGTCCTATTGTTGTTTTCCCAACTGGCAGGTATCGAATTGGAAGCTCTGGCGATAGCACAGGAATTGTAATTAAGGAGGCAAATGTTCAAGGTTCTGGCCCTTTCGGATGTACTCTTGTCTGGGGCGGAGATGCTAATGGAACCTGCGTACAATGGGAAGCAAAGTTTCGTAAGTTTTTTAGTGGGTTTAGGTTTTCATCGTTTGAGAAAACAGTCAATGACCCTAAGTATTGGATTGATGCTACCTATGTAAGTGAAGCTAGTATTATACCTAAATTAGATTACGGTGATTTCTTTTCTAATTTGTTCTTTGAGCAGACTTCGACTGTTACTGATGCCTGCCATATGAACCTTCCAAAAATTATTAACTTCTATTGCAGTAAGATGAGGTTTCAGGCGGCTCCACATTTAATACGCATAGAGCAGTTTACTACTGCTTCAGCTAACCGAGTGTTTGCTATGCAGGATTGGACTACCGACTTTAATCAGTTTGCTGACGGAGGCGTTAAGTCTTTGTTTAAAGTTGATATGCCAGGGAATGCCTCATTAACTTTAGCTCTTTCAAACGCTAGAATTGAAACTCGAAACAATGCTATGGGTACACCAAAAGCAATTGTTGAAGTACATAATTCTTTTGCTGATGACTTTGTTGCAGGTAGTCAGAGTTTTACAAGTACAGAGGGACAAGTAGATTACATTATTAATACTGCTCCTGACCTTGTTGACTACGGTGACCAATTAACAATTACAGACGATACAGTACAAATACCTAGAAGAGATTTTTCGTATGATGCTGACACAAAAACTGTAACTTTAAGTACAGCTCCGGCTACTGGTAGTGCCATTGTAATTAACTGGTCTCCGTTTACAATGCCAATTAACGGCATATCTTTAGACATGAGGGATATGGGTGTTCAGCTTACTAAAACAGCGGTAGACGGTAGTCAGGTATCTCAGGAAGCAGTGTTAGTACACCACAACACAACTCAAACAAATGTAACAAGTGACATCCAAATGCAGAATGTTTACTTGGATGGCTTTTCTAGTATGTATGGAGGCAACTGGAGTACTCTGTTTTCTACGCCAGACCCGTCAGACCTAAC
>UPTG01002983.1_pt1 | contig 11108 bp, 10 predicted proteins | sample 2160121 | NCBI WGS metagenome assembly UPTG01 (sample SAMN06266255, study PRJEB28933) | marine metagenome | isolation source: Columbia River Estuary | place: USA:Columbia River Estuary, USA | collected 2014-07-27 | reverse complement strand
TCGCTTCATTCAATTCGAACCATTGCTTGCAGTCCAACGAATCCAGGCCAATGCCCTCGGGCAAGGCAAAATCCGCCTGGCTCAATTCGATGGATGGATCGTCATATGCCGCATTCATGTAAAACCCATAAATCGGCAAGGCCGTATTGGCTCCTTGACCATTGGTGATGGTGCTAAATCTGACGGATGGATCCTGAGCTCCGACCCAAACACCGGTGACCAAGTCAGGTGTCATGCCCATAAACCATCCGTCCGCATGGCTCTGGGTTGTGCCGGTTTTGCCCGCCATTGGCACCTTGATGTTATCGTATTTTCGACGTTCAATGTCCATTCTCAAACGAATCCCCGTTCCTTTTTTATCCCCTGTTCTCGGGTTATAGGCGCCATCCACAACCCCCTTCATCATGTCCACAATGGTCGCTGCCGTTCTCCTGTCCAGACCTTGTCGCATAACCGGCTCAGGAGACCAAATGACATTTCCATATTTGTCTTCAATGCGCAAAATGGTCGATGGCTTTACGTAAACACCTCCATTGACAAATGCCGCATTGGCCACAGTGATTTCCTTGAGCGTGAGTTGAGATGAGCCGAGCGCAATCGATGGAACGGCGGGAATGTCACTCTCTATGCCCAATGCATGTGCAAGTTGGATGATGCGTTCAGGACCAAACTCTTTCATCAATTTCGCTGAGATTGTATTCATGGAATTGGCCAAGGCGTACTCCAGAGTGACGACCTCACCGTATTCGAAATCTGAATTGTCAGGACACCAATCCGGCTGATCTCCCGGCATCTCAACACAAATGCGTTGATTGGGGAGCTCTGTGCATCTTTTCATTCCGTGTCGAAGAGCGGTAGCATAAACGAAAGGCTTAAAAATGGTGAGTAAGCGAAATATCTTTGAAGAGGTTGGCAGCGATACAAAGATCACAAGCGCCAGTGCGGGTGCCATCGCGCGCGCCGGAAGTGGAGATCGGCATTGGGTGCGCCTTTGGTTGTGGAGCTTGGTCGGTTTGATCATTGTGATGATCACCGTGGGCGGATTAACGCGCCTGACGGACAGTGGCCTGTCGATCACCGAATGGGACCCGGTTATGGGTGCCATCCCGCCTTTGAGCGCCGCTGCCTGGCAGGCCGCCTTTGCCGCCTATCAAACCACCGCTGAATTTGCTGTGCAAAATGCTGCGATGAGCTTGGCGGAATTCAAAGTTATCTTTTGGTGGGAATGGGGCCACCGGCAGCTTGGGCGTTTCATTGGTCTGACCTGGGCACTTGGGTTCGCGCTGTTGTTTTTCACGGGCAAACTGCCCAAGGCCCGGCGCCTGTCTCTCTTTGCCATTGGACCTTTTATCGGCCTGCAAGGGGTCATCGGCTGGCTGATGGTTCATTCGGGTCTGGATGGTGTGCGGCTTGATGTGGCCTCCTATTGGCTTATGGCGCATCTCGGGGCGGCTTTTGCGCTTTTGGGGTATATTTACTGGAGTTTGCAGATATTTTCCCGCTCTGAGGCGGAGTTGCTGCAGGCGCGCCGCGCGCGGGAGCGCAAGCTGTTTGGCATGTCCACCGGCTTGATGCATTTCGTGGCGCTGCAAGTGCTGCTGGGCGCCTTGGTTGCTGGGATTGATGCTGGGCGCAATTACACCGATTGGCCGCTGATGGCCGGTGGGTTTTTACCTCCCGATATGTTCAGCCTGTCGCCTTGGTGGCGGAATTTCTTTGAGGACGATGGCTTGGTGCAGTTTATTCATCGGATGAGCGCCTATCTCTTGTTTGCCTTCGCCATTGTTGTGGCTTTGCGGGCCAAGGCCTCTGCCCATAAGGTGACGCGCGCCGCCTTTGGCACTGTGGGGCTTGTTTTGACGGTTCAGATGATCTTAGGTGTCGTGACGGTGATGCATTCATCTCCTTGGAATCTGGCTATTTTGCACCAGTTTACCGCAGTGCTTTTGTGGCTTGCGGTGCTTCGAGGGCGATTTTTGGCTGGCTATCCGATTGCCACTTCTGTTCGGGGGACCTCATGACGGCTTTAACGGAACTTCTACATTTTGATCGCCAAACCCAGGCATTGGGTCAGGTTTCAGGTCGTTTGGGATGGGATCAAGAAACGATGATGCCCAGCGGGTCATCTGCGCAACGCGGCGAAGAGATGGCCGCGCTCGAAGGGGTGCTGCATGCGCGCAGGTCAGATCCGCGCGTGGGCGATTGGTTGGCGGCTTGTGACGGGCAAGCCTTTGACCGGGTGACCCAGGCGCAGCTGCGCGAGATTAAAACCGCTTATGAGCGCGCGGTGAAAGTGCCGGGCGATTTGGCAGAGGCCATCGCCAGCACAACCTCAATGGCGCAGGGCAAATGGGCAGCGGCCCGCGCGGAGGATGATTTTGCAGCTTTCGCTCCTGTTTTGCAGGAGGTTTTGGCGCTCAAACGCGAAGAAGGGCAGGCGCTGGCGGCCGGCGGGGACGTCTATGATGCCATGTTGGCCGATTATGAGCCGGGCACGACAGCCTCTGAGCTCGACCAGATGTTTGGGGCACTGCGCCCCGGATTGGTGGCTCTGCGTGGTGAGATATTAGAAAAACCCCCGGCGAAATCGCTGCAAGTGTTTTTTGATGAGACTGTGCAATTGCAGATCGCCAGTGAATTGGCGCAGTGTTTTGGCTATGATTTGAACTGTGGGCGGATTGATAAGGCGGTGCATCCCTTCTCCTCCGGATCAGGGCAGGATGTCCGGATCACCACACGCACGGACCCCAGCGATCCGTTCAATTGCTTTTATTCCACCATTCATGAGGTGGGGCATGGCTGTTACGAGCAAAATGTTGATCCAGAGTATACGCTGACGGCCATAGGGCAGGGTGCCTCCATGGGCGTTCATGAAAGCCAGTCGCGGATCTATGAAAACCAATTGGGCCGCAGCCGCGCCTTTACCGAGTTTCTCTTTGGAAAAATGCGCGCGGGCTTTGGTGATTTTGGCATTGAAAGCGCGGATGAATTTTACAAAGCGGTGAATTCGGTGCGCAATGGTTTTATCCGCACTGAGGCCGATGAGGTGCAGTATAATTTGCATGTGTTGCTACGCTTTGATCTGGAGCGCGCGATGATTGCGGGCGATTTGCAAGTGCAAGATTTGCAGAGCGCTTGGAATGATCGCTTTGCGGCTGATTTTGGATATGAGGTGCCGCGTGCCTCGCAGGGATGTTTGCAAGATGTCCATTGGTCTGTGGGGTTGTTTGGATATTTCCCAACCTATTCGCTTGGCAATGTCTACGCAGGCTGCCTTTTTGAGCGGATGACGGCGCTTAATCCTGATTTGGACGATCAGCTTCGGGTTGGAGATTTGAGTAAGGCGACGGCCTGGCTGAAGGAGAGCTTGCAGCGTCATGGAGCGTTGAACTTGCCGCGTGAGACCATCACGCAGGCCTGTGGCGCGGTGCCGAGTGAAGCGCCTTTAATAGCCTATCTGCGGGATAAATTTTCAGATCTTTACGACCTTAGCTTGTAATGCGGCAAATCAAAAAGCACGGTCCCTCACCCAAGAGACCGTGCTTTATGCAATGCTAAGGCAGATCAAACATGATGCCGCCGTTGCATCCCCTCACTCGTATTATGCTTGGAGAACCCTCCAAACAACACAATCGCCGCAGCTGCACATAACTTTATACTTTATAATCAATCAGCTACGTCGAAGGGCCGAATTGAAGCACTTTGGTGCTACAATGAACTCGTTACTTGCGACTTGGTGCTAAACACTCATTAGATCCGAGGCGCGCGACATTTATTAACTTTACGTTAACGCAATCGGAAGAAGAGTGCGAGTCCGAGTAGGGCTATGTGGGTGGTTTTGCCGTATAGGTATATATACACCTATGTATATAAAAAAGTTTTTATATATGAGTTTCGTAAAATGCCGATGTGACCGCGCAGAATTGCCTGCACGGTCACATATGTCGTTTAAGAGTCGGCCTCGGAAGTGCTTTCCTCGGGCGTATCTTCGCCATCGCCTTGATCTGGAATATAGGCGACGCTGACCACTTGCTCATCGCGGCTTGTATTGAACACCCGCACACCGCCAGCATTGCGGGAGCGGAAGGAAATGCCGTCAATGGGGCAGCGGATTGATTGACCTGTGCTTGTGACCAGCATGATTTGATCGACAAGCTCAACCGGGAAGCTGGCGACCACTGGACCGCCGCGCATCGCCTTATCCATCGCGGCCACGCCCATCCCGCCGCGTCCGCGCACCGGGTAATCATGGCTGGACGACAGCTTGCCAGAGCCGCCACGGGTAATGGTCAGGATCAGATTTTCAACCGCCGCCATTTCCTCATAGCGTTCTTGCGAGAAGTTCGGATCGGCTGGAACATCGTCCTCACCGGCCTCCTCATCGGTCACGCCCGCCAGAGCGCGGCGCATCTTCAGATAGGCGGCGCGCTCTTCGGGTGTGGCTTCAAAATGGCGAATAACGGACATGGAGACGACCATATCGTCGCCAGTGAGACGAATACCGCGCACACCGGTTGAGGCGCGAGAGTTCATCACCCGCAGATCGGTCGAGGCAAAGCGAATGGCTCGGCCACTGTTGGTGGTGAGCATAACATCATCATCTTCGCTGCAGATCCGCGCGTTGACCAACTCCACCCCTTCGGGCAATTTCATGGCGATCTTGCCGTTTGAGCGTACATTGGTGAAGTCAGACAGGCGGTTGCGGCGTACATCGCCTTGTGTGGTTGCAAAGACGATTTGCAAATCGCCCCATTCGGCTTCATCACGGTCAACCGGCATGATCGCGGCCACAGAGACGCCGGTCGGAATGGGCAAGATATTGACAATCGCCTTGCCCTTGGCCGTGCGTCCTCCGAGCGGCAGTCGCCAGGTCTTCATCTTATAGGCCATACCATCGGTTGTGAAAAACAACAGCTGGGTATGGGTATTGGACACAAAGAGTGTGGTGACCACATCTTCATCTTTGGTCGACATGCCCTGCAGCCCCTTGCCGCCGCGCTTTTGCGCCCGGAAATCGGCCAAGGCCGTGCGTTTGATATAGCCGCCGGCGGTGACTGTGACGACCATTTCCTCGCGCTCAATCAAATCTTCGTCCATCATATCACCGGACCATTCAATGATCTCAGTGCGGCGCGGAACGGCGAAATTGTCTTTAACCTCGCGCAGCTCATCGGAAATGATCCCCATGATCCGCTCGCGAGAAGACAGAATTTCAAGATACTCTTTGATCTTCGCGGCCAGAACAGCCAGCTCGTCTGTGACCTCTTTGACTCCGATTTGTGTCAACCGCTGCAAACGCAGCTCCAAAATAGCCCGCGCCTGCGTCTCTGATAGATTGTAGGTGCCATCGTCGTTCATCGTATGGGTTGGATCGTCAATCAGGCGGATATAATCGGAAATTTCCGCCGCCGGCCAGCGCCGCTCCATTAATTTCAGACGTGCCTCTGCGGCATCGCTTGAGGCGCGAATGGTCGCAACAATTTCATCCACATTGCTCACCGCCACCGCAAGCCCGCATAACACATGGCTCCTCTCGCGCGCCTTGCGCAGCTCAAAGGCCGTCCGGCGTGCCACGACTTCCTCGCGGAAATCGATAAAGCAGGTCAAAAAGCGCCGCAGTGTGAGCTGTTCGGGCCGCCCGCCATTCAGGGCCAGCATATTACAGCCAAAGGAGGTCTGCATCGGCGTGTAGCGGAACAATTGGTTCAACACCACTTCCGCCGTGGCATCGCGTTTCAGCTCAACCACCACACGCACGCCATTGCGATCTGATTCATCTTGCACATGGGCCACGCCTTCAATGCGCTTATCACGCACTTCGGCTGCAATTTTCTCGATCATTGCCGCTTTGTTGACCTGATAGGGGATCTCTTCAATGATGATGGCCCAACGATCTTTGCGCAGCTCTTCAAAGCGGGTTTTGGCCCGGTTGATCACGCTGCCTCGACCTTCGAGATAGGCCTTGCGGGCGCCCGAGCGGCCCAACATCACGCCGCCTGTGGGAAAATCCGGCCCGGGGATATAGTCGATCAGCTGCTCTGAGGTCAGATCCGGATCTTCAATCAAGGCCAATGTCGCATCAACCACTTCGCCCAGGTTGTGGGGCGGGATATTGGTGGCCATGCCCACGGCAATGCCGCCAGCGCCGTTGACCAGCATATTGGGATAGCGGGCCGGCAGAACTGTGGGCTCCGTATCTTTGCCATCATAATTGAGCTGAAAATCAACTGTATCTTTGTCGATATCGGCCAAGAGCGCTTGCGCCGATTTTTCCATACGCACTTCTGTGTAGCGATAGGCCGCGGCCTTGTCGCCATCCATGGAGCCAAAATTGCCTTGCCCGTCCAACAGCACCAAGGACATTGAGAAGTCCTGCGCCATGCGCACCAAAGCATCATAGATTGCGCCGTCCCCATGGGGGTGGTATTTCCCCATCGCTTCCGCGACCGGCCGCGAGGATTTTCGGTAGGGTTTGTCATGGGTGTTGTTGGTTTCATGCATCGCATAGAGAATCCGGCGGTGCACGGGCTTGAGACCATCGCGCAGATCCGGGATTGCACGGCTGACAATCACGCTCATGGCATAGTCAAGATAGGAGGTTTTCATCTCCTGCGTAATGCTGATCGCCGGGCCGTCATAGGCGGAGGATGTGGGAGCTGGTGTTTCGCTGCTCTCGGGGGGGAGTGTTTCATCTGTCATTTTGGCCGCCTGTCTGGGATATTCCCATATTTAGTTGTCTGACACATTACTGTCCAAACATATGCGATGCAAACGCTTAGAGCCCCTGCGGCTGGATGAATAACATATTGCGGTGAAAATTATGGGAAAAGATCTCTGCATAACCCAGCCGCCAAGCCAAAACATTTTGCCCGGTGGCAACACCGGGCTGCGCCTGCCTGCCCCCCCGGCAGGCGCATTCATCGTCTCAATATACTGATATACATGGTCATTGCTCAAATTTTGCAGTGATTTCACCACCGGACATATGCGCCCGCCCAGGCCGGCGCTGCCCTCGTTTCGTGTTGAAATGGCGTTATGCAGAGGTCTTGAGAACGCAGAGGATTTGCGCGTAAATTCGGCTGAAAAACCTCTGAAAATGGTGCTGTGCCCGGCGGTTTGGGGAATCGGCTGGGGCGGGTATCTCTGCGCTATCGGCGCCGCAGGGCCAGGATCCAGAGTGCGCAGAGCAGAGCCGAAAGAACCGCATTCCAAGCGGGCATGGACAGGCCGGCAAAGGCCCAGGAAATCTCGTCGCACATGACAAGTTTTTCGAAGGTATCTGTCGCCAAAAGATCCTGCCCCGACAGCCCGCTCAACTCGGCTCCGGCACCGGTACAGGAACTGGGGCCATCCCACCATTTTTGCTCGACCCCGGCGTGGAAAGCGCCGATGCCGGCGGTCGTCAGTGCGGCTAGCGCGCCAAGCCCGGCCAGAAGGCGGCTTGGCCAAAACCAAATCAGCGCGCCGATCGCGATGGCCAGCATATGGGGGTATCTTTGCCAAAAACACATCTGGCACGGCGCGTAGCCGAGCGCCTGAAACAGGTAAGCCCCTGCCAGAAGCATGCCCGACCCTGCCGCTGCAAAAAGCGCCAATTGGCGAGAGGAGTGTGACAACAGAGTATTCTTTTTCATAGATATCTGACCGCAAAAAATCCTGCACCCAATATGAGTACAAAAGCGGTAAAGACCAAGCCCAAATGTCTTTCTATAAAGCGGCGGATAGGTGGGCCGAAGTAATACAGCAGAAGGGCGAACGCAAAAAACCGCAAGGCCCGCGCGACCAAGGCGCTGAGCACAAAGGGAACCAAGGCCATTCCGGTCCAACCCGACATGATCGTGATCACTTTGAACGGGAAGGGCGTCACCCCGGCAATCAGCACGGCCCAGGTCCCATAGGCGTTGAATTTATCATTAAAGGCGGCCATGCTGCTCTCCTTGCCCAATGAGGCTAAGATGGGCTGGCCGATGCTTTCAAAGGCGAAAGCCCCGATGGCATAGCCAAAAAGCCCGCCCGCAACCGAGGCCACAACCGCCACCAAAGCAATGCGAAACGCCTGGCTCCGCGCCGCCAGGATCATCGGGATGAGCATGATATCCGGCGGGATCGGAAAGAAAGAGCTTTCTATGAAGGCGACAATGGCCAAAGCCCAAAGCGCCCGAGGATGCTCAGCCAGCGACAAGGTCCAAGTATAAAGGCGGTGTATCATGTGACCCCAAAGATTATTTCGCGGTTTTTGCCATGGATGGGCCGGGATGGGTAGGGGCTTTTCACGCCCCCGCGGCACAAGCGCCTTTACGCCGACGGGCCACTCACCGCTCTCGGATTCTGGCGCAACAGCGGCCACGCAAGAAACGGTTTGCGCTGGATTAACACTGGCTCCACGACAAAACCGACCATCAGTATCGGCAGAGGGGCGGATGATAAGCGCAGTTTCGCCGGGTCATTGAGACATCCGCTCATGCACCGCGGCCATGCCTCTTTCGGACATATCGCTCACTTCGGCGGCATGGGTTTGCAACAGTTTTACAACCTCGGGATTGCTGGAGGTTTGGATGACGGTCACGCCGGTTTCGGTGACTTCGATCTCGGTTTCAATATCCTCATGGACGTCAAAAAGCGCATCTAGAGTGGGGGACTGGATGATCACCTCTGGGTTTTTGCCCTCCGCCAATCGGGTCACCATCATTGACACATGCGAGACAATCGCCGCCCGCACCTCAGGGTTTTCGGAGGCGGTAAAGGTTGAGATACCATCGGGGAGATTGGTGACTCGGCGCTCAATTTCCATGTGCTGTTGGAAAATTTTTCTCAGATCGGCGACTTCAGTTTCGGTGGTGTCTTTGCCCTGCAGGCCGGGCATGGTCATCTCATCATGCATATGCCCCTGCATCATACCTTGGGAGGCCCCGCCAGACTTTCCATGGTGCATTTCGTGCATGGTGGCATAGGAATTGGAGTGGGCGCTATGTTTGAGGTAGATAAACACCGCTCCACCGCCCAAAACGCAGGCCAGCGCTCCAATGATTAAGGTTTTTCGCATTCCAAACTCTCCTCAAAATTCGCCCCCAACTGCCAGCAAATCGTGCTCTTTGCAAACCAAAATGATCGCCTGCATTCTGCCCGGCGCGTGCGAGCGGCCATTGAGCTTGTTCGGCAAAACCCGTCAGGCGAGGTATTGCGGCAATTATTCCCTCAGCGTTGAAATATCTGGCTTTACCTTTGATGGAAACTTGACTACCTCAACCTTCAAGATTCGTGCTGCTTACGGAGGTCTACTTACCATAGTCCTTTGGCACGAAACTGGCTTAAGGTCGTTGTAAAACCTGTTCTGGCGCAAATAGCCGCATGTACGGGGGGGCGCAACCCACAGCAACCGATGGGCCCAAGTGGCGGAATGGTAGACGCAGGGGATTCAAAAGACCCTAATTTATAAAAATATATAATTTAAAATCAAATATATGAAAAAAGAGAATCAGCTTTAGTAGACGTATGGTAGACATATTTGTGAAAGAATTATTCTTTAGTCCGACCTAACCCCAGTCCCATCCATCGCAATGTCAGAATTACCCGTATAAACGATTTGGATTATACTACTGTACTCTTATTTATATGGTACAATTTTGATGAACCTTATCATGCGGAACAGATATACAATGGATACAAGACAAAACATCAAACCTAAAACGTCACCAACAACGAAACCCATTACCTCCAATAAAAGAGTACTGTTATCCACTGTTGATTTATAGGTTTGATTGAGCAAAGCGAGCCCACAACCATTAAAGATTGATCCCACTACGCCACCCCAGAACATGAGCTTCCAGTCTTTGATTGCAAACGATACGCTTGTAGTATCTGAGAACAAAATCCGCACGAATTGCACGCCGAGGTAGCAGCAAAGCAAGCTCACTATTGACGAAATCAAAACCACCCCAGTTTGCTCTTGTGCCAGCATTGCCATTAACAAACTGGCAGGTAAGAGATAAAATATTCCCCGCCAACCGTAAAAATACAGCGTCAAAATTCGTACACCGTGGGGCAAGAACATTAGCCCAATATAGGAGGGAACGTTGTTCAATAGTAGTTGTTGTAGTGGAAATATAAAACCAAGAGTGACAGAAAACGTTATGATGTAAGCAACGCTTACGAAGGAAAAATTATATAAAATATCCTTTATAAAAATATTGATTTTCAGACCTCCGAAATGCTGGAGCCAACGTTTTTCGCTGGAGCGTAGAAACCTCGCTTGTCAGATACTTTGAAAATTCTGCCAGTTTCTTCAAGAAGCTTTAAGGCCCTGAACAATGACGGCCTTGAGAAGGTAGTGAGCAACGGATGGGCCAATATCTCGGCTGTGGACGCCACACCGTTCTTATCGTGGAATTCTATAATTGATAGTAGAACCCTTTTTTCGATATTGCCCAGGTCTGACAAGCCAAGGTCCTCTTCGATACCCTGTACCATCATTTGGAGATCAACCAATGTTTTAAATAGTGTTGTCAATTTGAACCTCAGATTAGACTTCGTTATTTATACCCGTAGCATATGATTTTAATCTAATACAGGAAAAAACTTGCAGTTTTAAGCGGTGTCATTCTTATGGCATTAAGCTTTGCACTGCTAATAATCGCCTCTTAAACGCTGTCGCCAAGTATAACTTTGGCACTCTCATATAATCCTTATGGGCTTTATAAGTTTTCTTGATTTTCTCTGGAGTAGCCTCAGCCCCATCCATCGTTAAATCAAAGTTACCCGCATAAACGATCTGATAAAGAACAGGAGACATAGGCTGACCTTTGGTGATCAAACTTGCATGAAACTACTTGATAAGTTTCGTCCCAGAACCACTTTGATAATTGTAAAAATCAAAGGAGCTTAAGATGGCTGAATGTGGATGTGGACGTAGTCCAAACGGTAATTGCGTAGGTTGGCATAACCTTACGGAAGATCAATACCTAGAGAAGAAGGCTGCTTACGAGGCAAAGCAGGCCGCTAAATAAAGCCTATCGGTGAGGCTTCAAGCTAATCTTATGTAGCCTCACTTCTTTTAACGATCTGATACGTGTTGTTACCCTTCACGCCACAGTTATGGCATCTGGCTCTCT
>UPTG01002977.1_pt1 | contig 11125 bp, 13 predicted proteins | sample 2160121 | NCBI WGS metagenome assembly UPTG01 (sample SAMN06266255, study PRJEB28933) | marine metagenome | isolation source: Columbia River Estuary | place: USA:Columbia River Estuary, USA | collected 2014-07-27 | reverse complement strand
GCTTGCGCTAATTGTAGGTGGGCTAGTTGTGGGTCATGGGTCTGGTGGTTACTCCGACGGTTGGGGGTTTAGCTGAGGGACTCGACGTCGCCTTTGCATATATCGGCAATGCCAATCACTCGGCGTTCGATAAGGGCTAGCAACTGCGCGGCAGCGGCGGCGTCGGTGTAATCCTCGCGGTGAATAGCGAAAGCGTCACGGACGTCGTTGGTGAGCGCGATGATCTGCTCGGCAGTGATGCGGTGTTTTGCTTTTGCCGCGCAGAGATCGTGTCCCGCGTGCTGTAGCTTTGCGTATAGGTCGTTGGGTGTCATGTGACCTCCATTGGGTTGGGGTTTAAGACAGTAATTGCTTTAAGACATTACTTTAAGACAAAACTATCTAGCTAAGTGATTGATATTGCAGCTTTAAGACATTAAGACATTAATATATAATAGTAGTGGGGCATGAGTCGTGCGCGGCGCAGACTTACGGTCTACACACACATTTTTCCAAATCCATACTATTATATATTAATGTCTTAATGTCTTAATGTCTTAAAGGGGGACTTAAACCTCTGATTTCGTTAGTTTTTCGTTTAAGACAAAACACAAGACAAAATATTTGCGTCCTACTTTTGTCTTAAAGGAAAAACTGGGGGGCTTGCCCCCCAATCCTAGTCGTTACTCGGCTGCGAAGTGAAGTGTAGGAAGCTGTGGGCCTTCGATCAGAGCAGAGTGCACGGGTGCAACCGCAGCAGCAGCAGCGTGATCCACAAGCGATTGTTCGTCACGATCGGTCACAGCAGGCAGTTCGCTCTTGCCTTGCAGAGCCGCGATTGCAGCCAGTACCTTAGACTGTGCAACTTCAAGTTCGGCCAGTGTCCAACCGTCCTCGGCCAGCTTGCCCTTTTCCTGCGCCTTGGTGACACGATCAGCAGCGTCACTGATGACCTTGGCAGGGTTTACAGGCTTGCCGCCCTTGCCTGCTTCGTCGTCGCTGTGCGAATACCATGCTGGCAGTGACGCAGTGACGTCGGAGACATACTCAGCGGCTTCAGCGTCTGTAATATCTTTTGGGTCAGTAGCCACGCCACGCTCGATACGCAGCTCTTTCATGGCAGTCTTGTTGATTTTGTAGGTTTCACTGCCCTTGTCGAACTTGACAGGGAAGCTGGCTTCGATAAACTTGTCGAGCTTGGTGACGTTGACACCGACAATGCCAGCACGCAACTTCGTGAAGTATTGCGTATCGCCGTTGCCGAAAGCATAGCCAGCAGCAGACAGTACAATCGCTTGCACATTGTCACGCAGCGTAGTTGCCGAACGTGTTACTACGCCAATCTTCGCATTGATTTGGTTCTTGGTAAACATAACATTTCCTTTGGTTAGTGGGTTTCATCGACGGGGTAGACGTAAACCGACCAACCGATCAGCTTACGAATACCCCGCCCCATTGCTAGAGGGGTGATGGAGTATCCGAACTTTATTTAGCGTGCCTCACCCATAGATTGCTGGGTCAGGTTGGTGCGTCCGCCGACATCCTACGCAAAGCAATAGGGTCAGCTGGATCAAGGCATCACGCCACGGCATCCCGCTCGGTCACGATCGTCCGGTTTCCCCGCATGCATGTAGCGGTTGACTCTTGAGGGTCGTCCCTAACCGAGCGCGTACGCAAGTGGTGCGCAGACGCAGGGGGTGACATGGCGGCGTAGTACACCGACCCCAACCTTTCGACCGAGAGGACTACTTCGACCAGTGGCCTAGTGCATCTCATCCTCTCATAGATGGCGCGGGGTAAACGAGATGGGGTAGGGGACGAGGGGGGTGGCCACCCCACCCAGCCCTTATGTAACCCATTCATCACAAGCCCTATTTTTGGTAATGCAACCTATAGGTGTGTCCGTATTCATTGACCCAAGGGTGTTCACGTGTTAACAGCTAGAAACATGAGCAATCACGTGCAAAAAATCCTCCCCGAGCAGAACCACAAGCCGTTGCTTTCAAAAGCTGACCTTGCTGCGATAGAGGCCGATCCCGCCCTGATGGAAACCTTTTCGCGGCTCCTTGGGGCTGTCAATTTGGACAATTTGTTCCGCACCATGCAGGAACCCGACATCAACCCCGCCACGCGCATCGAATTTCAAAAGCTGCTGAACAAAATGGGCAAGCTAGAACCCGATACAAAGGCAAACAACAGCGGTACCGGCCCTCAAGTCGTCATCAACATCACCCGGGCCAAGGATAATATGGAAGAAATCACCATAGACGCCGCCATGGACACCATACCAGATGCAACATGAGATCAATTTTGAGGTTATTAAGAGCCTCGACGACTTCTTTTACTCTGAAAAGTTCATATCGTTAGCTGTAGGACCGGTCGGATCGACCAAAACCACCGCTGGCATTATGAAAATCCTGCACCACGCTGCGTTAATGGCCCCGTGCAAGGACGGAATACGCCGTTCTAGGGCGATTTGGGTGCGAAATACCCGCGAACAGCTGCGAGATACGTCAATTCCTGACTTTTTGAAGTGGGTTCCCGACGGAATTATGGGTACTTTTCTTAAAACAGAGTACAAATTCGTCATAAAAGTAGGCAATATTGAGTGCGAAGTGCTGTTTAGGGGCCTCGATGACGCCAATGACGTGCGTAGATTGCTCTCATTACAGGCCAGTTTCTTCGTTTTTGACGAATTTAGGGAGATTCACCCCGATATTTACAACGCTGCGCAGGGTCGTATAGGCCGTTATCCCGACAAAATGATGAACGGTGTGGGGTGTCAAACGGACGATGGAGACCCGAATATGCACCTTTGGGGCATGACAAACCCCCCTGACATGGACACTTTCTGGGAAACGCTGCTCACAGAGCCGCCTGACAACGTGCACGTGACGATCCAGCCCAGTGGTCTGTCTCCTGAGGCGGATTGGACGAAATTTCTGCCCGATGACTACTACGACAACCTCGCGCACGGTAAAACCGAGGACTGGGTAGACGTGTACATACACGCTGAGTTTGGCAAATCGCTCAGTGGCCAGCCCGTGTTCAAATCGTTCGACAGGTCGGTACACGCGTCTAGTGAAGAGCTGACGCCGATGTACTCCGATGATCCTCTTCTGATCGGCGTAGACGCAGGGCTGACGCCAGCTGCTGTAATCGGGCAGGTTGCCTACGACGGGCGACTTGTCGTGTACGATTCACTGATTTCGGATGGGATGGGGGCGTTACGGTTCGTGCGAGAGCGCCTAAAACCACTGCTTGCGAACAAATTTCCCGGGCGTAACACCCTCGTAATTATTGATCCCGCGGCGTTTCAGCGTGCGCAGACGGACGAGCGCACCGTGGCTGACATTTACAAAGCTGAGGGCTTTTTGATTAAGCCTGCAAAGACAAACTCGGTTGCTGCACGCATAGCCGCGGTGGAGAAATACCTGACACGTGTGGTCGACGGTAAGTATTCGTTCGTCGTAGATTCGAACAGCGCAAACTCTCTCGTTCAAGCCTTGGCGGGAAAATATCGTTACAAAATAAACACTAAGGGCGCACGTGATGAAAAACCAGAAAAATCACACCCCTGGTCAGATGTCGCTGATGCGTTCCAATATATGTGCCTGCACGCTGACGGCGGCGAGACTTTTGGTATGGCGTCTTGGGGTACGCAGCGTAAGGAGATTACCCGTGTCTCCGCTGGTGGATGGACCTGATCTGTTGACATGTAAGCACATTAGTGGTAGTGCACGCACGACGTTATATGTGAGAAAATAATATGGCGCTTGGCCCAGCATTAGTTCCCGTTGCACGCGCCTCTGACCTTGAGGCAGAAGCTAACCGTGCTGCTACGGAGAAGCAGAACTCCCCGATGATGGAAGGACTTGCGTCCCATACACGTCATCGCTGGGAAACTATGCGCGATCACTACCGCGAAAATACTGAGCTACGCCTGTCGAAATGCGTGCGCGCCCGTAACATGGAGTACGAGCCAGCCAAGATGGCTGAAATACGCGAGCAGGGCGGCTCAGAAATCTTTATGGGCATTGTCAGCACGAAGTGCCGTACGGCCACCGCATGGCTGCGTGACACGCTCCTAGGCGTCGGTGCGGACAAACCGTGGGGGATAAGTGCTACGCCGCTCCCTGAGGTGCCACCAGACGTCCAGACAGCCATGCAGGGCATCATGCAGCAGAATTTGATGCAGCACTATGCAGAGGGCGGGGAACAGCCCTCAGAGGCCGATTTGAAGCAACTGGCAGGCGGCATGAAAGACACCGCCATGCGTGCCATGAAGTTCGAAGCTGACAAACGCGTCGAGCGCATGGAAAAGAAAATGGAGGACCAGTTCGTAGAGGGCGGGTTCACCAAGGCAATGTTTGAGTTTACCAACGACGTTGCGACATTCCCCTACGCGATCCTCAAAGGCCCGATTCCTCGCAAGCGTAAGACCATGAAGTATATAGACGGCGGTCTGGGTATAGTCGAGGTTGTACGCGACGAGTGGGAGCGCGTAGACCCGTTCAAGTTTTACTGGGCACCTTGGGGTGACGACGTACAGTCCATGCCCGTCATCGAGGTCCACCACCTTACACGCGAAGACGTTGAAGACATGATCGGCATGGAAGGATACGACGAAGATTCTGTGCGTTCTATCCTGTCAGACTTCGGTGTTGGCGGCTTCGACTGGTTGGACCACGACACCAGTACAATAGAAGATGTTACAGGCGTAGACTACGACGATGTAAGCGGTGATCTTGTAGCGGCAATACAGCTGTGGGACACAATCCCGGGCGATATTCTGCTTGAGTGGGGCTTGAGTGACGAAGAAATTCCAGATCCCCAAAAATCCTACCCCTGCGAAGTCTGGATGGTTAACAATACCGTAATTCGTGCTGTGCTGAACTACGACCCGCTGGGGCGTAAACCGTACTACGTGACGTCGTTTGAGAAAGTCCCTGGGCGGATCGACGGTAACGGCGTTGCTGATCTGTGTATGGACGCTCAGAACATGTGTAACGCGGCTGCGCGTAGCCTTGCCAACAACATGGGCATAAGCTCTGGACCACAAGTCGGCGTTAATATTAGCCGCCTCCCAGCTGGTGAAGACATCACGCAGATGTACCCGTGGAAAATCTGGCAGTTTAAACAATCAGAATATGGTGATTCCAGCCAGCCGATGACCTTTTTTCAGCCAAACTCTAACGCTCAAGAGCTTATGGCGGTGTTTACCAAGTTTATGGAACTTGCAGACGAGGTTTCAGGCATCCCGCGTTACATGACAGGCCAACACGTTCCCGGTGCGGGGCGTACGTCCTCTGGGCTGTCTATGCTGATGTCTAACGCTGGCAAAAGCATCAAACAGGTAATTAGTAATGTAGATCATGACGTAATCAGCCCGATGGTTGAGCGTCAGTACCAAAGGAACCTTAGATATTCAGATGACCCCGATCTTATTGGCGACGTCCAAATTGTTGCAAGAGGCGCGATGTCGCTTGTGGTTAAAGAAGCTGAAAGTGTCCGTAAGACTGAGTTCCTCCGTCTTGTTCTGGAAAGCCCGGTTGCACAGCAAATTGTTGGCCTTCCGGGTACGGCTGAACTACTCCGCGACTTGGCGGGTAATCTCAACACCAATGTTGATCGTCTTGTCCCTAGCAGAGAAGACGTTCAGAAGCAGCAGGCCATAGCTGCGCAGCAACAGCAGGAAATGATGGCGATGCAGCAGATGCAGGAAGCCGCACAGCTGCAAGAGGACGGCACACAGATGGGCGGTCGGCAGGACAACACGATGAGTCCGCGGCCAAACGGCCAGTAGTGGACCTCTGGGTCTTACACTTTGTTTTAGTGTTTGCAACCGGCGAGGCAGTTTTGTTTGAAAACACAGAGAAGTTTCCAACTGAGGAAACCTGCAAAATTCAAGGCAAGCTAAAAGGTGACGTTCTGCTAGCAGAAGTTAGGCGCCGGGTTCCCATTCCCGTGACGGGCAAGATGCACTGTATTCTGGCGGGGGCCGATACTTAGGTATTTGCTCTATGTGTTGACACGTTAACAGATATAAAGTATCGAAAGCATATGATAGACCTGAATCTTTGTGACCGGCAGCAAGCACAAGCGCTGCTTCAGATTAAGGAAACGGGGAATGACCAACTGCCCAGCCTGCTTAGGGCTGAAGCGGAAACCGCCAAGGCGAAACTTGTAACAGCGACCGACACGGTATCAATCCACCGGTTGCAGGGTAGAGCAGAGGCATTTGAAGACCTGCTACGGGCGATAGAAGACTCGCCCAAAGTGGTAAAACGCCTTTAGGGGCATACGAAGCATACCAAGTACGGGATCAGCATACCCAAGGGCGCTGTGAAACATAGTTGACGCTTTAAGGAGACAATATGGCACTACCGAAGCAGGTGCAGGCACAGCTTGCAGAAGTCGAAGAGTACGAAAAAGCGCTAGAAGCCCAGCAAAACCCAGACGCGGTGGAGATGGATACGGAAGCGGAAGTAGGCACTGAGGCGGAAGAAGCACCCTCGCTTGAAAACGTAGAGCCAGCTGACACGTCACCGACGGACGTAGAGGAAGAGACTTTTAAGCAGAAGTACGCAACCCTGTTGGGCAAGTACGACGCTGAAGTTCCCCGGTTGCACCAGCAGGTGCGAGAACTAAACGGAGAACTTGGGCAAATCCGCAAGGATATAGCTGCTAAACCGGTCGAACCGACAAAGTCGAAGGAGAAAGTCAGTTTTGTAACCGATGAAGATCGAGCCGAGTATGGCGAAGAACTTCTGGACGTTCAGCGACGAGTTGCAAAAGAGGTCTCGCAAGATTACGAAGACCGGCTTGAGCGACAAGACGCGGTTATTGCGCAGTTGCAGGAAAAACTTGCAAGTACGGGTAGCCAAGTTGGCGAAATGGACTTTTCTCAGCGGTTGCAGCAAGCAGTCCCTGATTGGTCGCAAATCGACAACGATGAACGCTGGGTAGCGTGGCTAAACGAGCATGACCCCATGCTTAGAGGCCAACGCAGAGTTCTAGCGCAGGCAGCATTTGACAACGGTGATGTAGAAGCAGTTTCGGACTACGTGAAACTTTGGAAAGCATCACTCGGTGAACCAGATGCAGCTAAGCAAAATCGCAAGACCGAGCTTGAGAAACAGGTTGCGCCAAATCGTTCTGCAAACTCGACCCGTACGCAGAGTGCCGCGCAAAACTCCAAGATTTATTCTGTACGTGAAGTAGAAAACGCTTGGACTAAAGTTCGCACCTTGAATACCAGAGGGCAGTACGCAGAGGCGGAAAAACTTGAAGCAGAGTTAACCGTTGCGTATATGGAAGGCCGCGTTAGACAGTGATCTAATGTGTTTACATGTAAGCAGCTGTTAAGTCTTAAAACAACTTAATAGGAGGCCACAATGGCTGCTGTATTCCCCGTCGTAAGCTCAGGCGCGTTCGACACAACTCCGTCCTACTCAGGCGGTTTTATCCCACAACTATGGTCTAACAAGCTGAACGCTAAGTTCTATGCGAACACCATGATGACTGAAATTTCCAACACCAGTTGGGAAGGCGAGATCAAAAACCAAGGCGATACTATTCGTATCCGCCAAGCACCGTCGATCACCATCAACGACTACGCAGGCGCAGGTACTACCCTGACATCTGAAGTACCCGTACCGATCTTCCAAGACATGCAGATCGACCAAGGTAAGTATTTCAGCGTACAGGTCAACGACGTACTTGCTCACCAAGCGGACATGGACTTGATGAACATGTTCACTGACGACGCTGCCAAACAGCTGAAGATCAGTATCGAAAACGATACGTTCTTTAACTGGTACGTCACTAGCGGTGCCCACGCGTCTAACAAAGGCGCTACAGCCGGTGCGATTTCAGGTGCGTATAACCTTGGTACAGACACTGCTCCTATCGACCAAGCGACACCTGCAAACGTGTTGAACGCGATCCTGCAAATGTCGTCTGCTCTCGACGAGCAAAACGTACCTGAGGATGGCCGTTGGTTGGTTATCTCCCCACGTGACCGTCAGCTGCTGATGCAGACCGACATCGCCCAAGCGTATTTTACTGGCGATCAGTCAAGCACCATCCGTACCGGCAAAATCGGTATGTTGGATCGCTTCACTGTTTATGTGAGCAACCTGTTGCCCAAAGGCCAAGCGGCTAAAGCTCTGGTTGCGGGTCTGTCTGCCACTTCCTCGGGTGCCTCAGTGTCTAATGCCAAAGCCCGTCGCATGATGGTTGCTGGTACAAACACTGCTTGCTCGTTTGCTTCGCAGATCAGCAAAACCGAGCCTTTGCGCAACCAGACAGACTTTGGCGACATCGTTCGCGGCCTCGCCGTATATGGACGCAAGGTCGTTAAGCCTGAAGCTCTGTGTACCGCTCTAGTCGGCTCTGCCAGCTAAAACTTAATAGCGTAGGGGGAGGTCCGCTTCCCCCTATTCTTCGGTTTAGGAGCGTGTTGTGGCTACTGTAAAAGTTAGAGAAATTATAGGCAGGGTCGAGCACATATTGCAGGATAGCAATGTTCGCTGGCCGCGCTTAGAACTTCAAAGTTGGATCAATGAATCGTACCTAGCTGCGATTTTACTGCGCCCTGACGCTAGTGCTAAGACAGGCACGTTTACTTGTGCGGCTGGCTCTCGACAGGTTCTGACGGCTCAGTTTAGCACTGGGCTTCAGTTGTTGGACATCACTCGAAATCTAGCATCAGCCTCGACCAAAAAAGTTGTGCGTTTAGTGCAGCGTTCGGTGCTGGATGACCAAAAACCCGAATGGCACACTGAAACCGGTACGGTCAACGTACAGCACTACATGTACGACCCCCGCCAACCAAAAGAGTTTTTTGTCTACCCGCCTGCGACAACCGCTGCACAGCTTGAAGTCGTTTACGTCGACGGCCCAGGGGCGCACGCGCTTAGCGAGTCGGCGCTAGACCCCGCAGGCAGTGACGCCACGGTCATTCTGCTGGACGATATTTACATGACCCCAATTATCGACTGGGTCTTGTACCGAGCTTTCTCCAAAGACGCTGAACACGGCCCCAATGAACAACGGGCAGCGGCGGCGTTTCAAACCTTTAATGCAGCGATGGGGGCTAAGTCACAGACGGACACAGCTGTATCCCCCCAAGCTGTTAGCGCGGTGGTCTGATGGCAGTTTTATGGGATAAGTTCTACCCTTACATCCAGCCCTATCTTCCGGGCTGTCCTGAAGTGGTAATCGAGTCGCACCTTAAAGAAGCCGCCGCAGATTTCTTTGCGCGCAGTGAAATTTGGCGGTTCGACATAGACAACGATTTTACCAGCGCGTCGACAAAAGACTACGAGCTAGACACGCCTACAAATGCGGTGCTGGAAAACATTTACGAGTTGATCCTCGACAATCAGCCTCTCGCTCGGATCAGCGATCGACATGTTAATATTTCGCGGTTCATTACGAACGGCAAACCGAGCTACTACACAATCTACCAAGACACCGCGGTCCGGTTTTACCCAACGCCTGATCAGAAATACACGTTTTACGGCGTAGGGGTTTTGAAACCAAGCCTGTCGGCTACAGGGGTTGAAGATTGGATTTACGAAACACACGGGCGGTGCATTAGCTATGGTGCGATTTCACGTCTCGCCGAAGTTCCGGGCAAGGAATGGCACAATCCAGAGCTTGCTAGCTACTACCGAAGTAAATTTGACATGGAAGCTGATACGGCAAAATCGCGCGACTACCGCCGCGTAAATCTGCGCGTGAACAGCCAAAACTTTGACGGCGTTCGGAGGTACTAATGGCTGACACATACAAATACGTGCAGGGCGACACCGGACCGCAGATAAAGGTTACAATTACCGAAGCTGACGGAACCGCTGTCAATCTAACAGGGGGCAGTGTCACCTTGCATTTTCGCGCCGCAGGAACAACTACGTTGTTGTTTTCTAGGCCGTTGCTTGTACTAGGCGACAACGCAACTAACGGGGTAGCAATCTTACAGTGGGCGGCAGGCGACCTTGATATTGACGCGGGAAACTACGAAGGCGAAATAGAGACAGTCACTTCGACAGGCCAGCGTGAAACGCAATACTCTATCTTAAAATTTAAGATTAGGGAGGACTTTGCGTGAGTGAAAATGAGCCCCTAAACAAGAAGTTTACAACCTCTGCCCAAAACTTAACTTTTCAAAACGACGCGGCGAACCTAAACTTTTCGGGCGTACCCCAAAACCTGTCGTTTTCTCTTGCGGTGGGCACTTTTGCTCAGTTTGTTGTTAACGCCGACACGGGCTTTTTGTCAGACAGCGAGTTTCGTACGTTTTTCAAGACGCTGGCGGATAATTTTGCTGCTACAGAACTCACTACGCTTGTTTTTACAAAAGCCCTGTCTGATACCCCGACAGCCGCCGACGAAGCCTTGCGTTCCGTTACTAAAGCTCTGGCTGATACGCCGGTCGCTACTGATTTAATGGCTCGGTCGCTTTCCCGCCCGGGCGTTGCAGACGCAGCGACGGTTTCTGATATTCGAAGTACCCATCTTAACAAACACGCTTTTGACGCTGTTAACCTTACCGACGACATCGACGGTGCGGCTTCCATAGACGATGACCAAGAAATTCAGTTCTTTAAGTCGCGCAGTGAATCTATCGGCGTTACAGACGCAGCCGTCCGGTTGTTTTCTATGGCTATACCAAATGAACAAGCCTCGATTACCGACACGGGGCTGCTACGAAGTCAGAACTACTTTTCTGACATTTTTTACTTATCGGAAGACTACGTCGGAGTTTCCCGAACCCTTTAGTGGAGATCGTTATGATTAACGAAAACTTAAAGCTATCCGGTCAGCTTAATATTGTTCTAAAGGACAAGGCCGGTAACGTAAAAGAAACCCGTGAGGTCAAAAATCTTGTTGTCGACGCAGGCTTGGCCTTTCTTGCTAGCCGTATGGTAGGCACGTCAAAGGCGATCATGTCACACATGTCGGTAGGGTCAGGCACCACCGCTGCCGCTGCGGGGCAGACTGATCTTGTAAGTGTGCTGGGTTCACGCGCAGCAATAAGCTCAACTACCATAACTGGCTCGGACAAAGCGGTAACGTATGTATCTTCCTTTGCAGCGGGTAACGGCACAGGGGCTGTCACTGAGGGGGGGTTGTTTAA
>UPTG01002972.1_pt1 | contig 11142 bp, 10 predicted proteins | sample 2160121 | NCBI WGS metagenome assembly UPTG01 (sample SAMN06266255, study PRJEB28933) | marine metagenome | isolation source: Columbia River Estuary | place: USA:Columbia River Estuary, USA | collected 2014-07-27 | reverse complement strand
CAGTTGTATCGACCGCTGTTGGACGTGCCGCGGGCGGTTCTTGAAGCCTATGTTGAGACGCACAAATTAAAGTACGTGTCGGATCCCAGTAATACCGATCAATCCCATGATCGCAATTTCATTCGGCATGCGATCACGCCTTTATTGGATGAGCGCTTTCAAGGTTGGTCAAATCGCTTGGCGCGGCAGATCAGCCTTGATGAGACCGCGCGATCCCTACTCGCGGCTTTGGGTCGGGAGGATTTATTAAAACTGCAGACCCCGGGCGGTTATTCTGTTGAAGGTTTGCAACAACTCGATCGAGATCGGGCATTGAATGCGCTCAAAACCCAATTGATGGATACTGCGGGCGCGGCGCCCTCAGCGGGACAATTGCGTGTTTGTCTTAGGATGTTAGCGTCATCCCAGTCGCAAGAGCCGAAAAATCAAGCGGTGTTGGGGCATGAATACCACCGGTATCGCAACGAATTTGTTTTGGTGCCCGCGATTCCGGCGTCAAGGCAGGACGTAAGTGGCTGGCCGTTTGGACCTGCCCCAGTTGATTTAGGGGGCGCGGTGCTCGCATCTGATTGGCATTTAGGCGGCATTGATGCAGGCCTATCGGGATGCGTCTGGGCATTGGGTGAGCATGGGCAGAAGTGTCTCAAAGGGCACAATAAACGCATTCTTGACCGTCTTCGGGAAGCGAAGGTGCCACATTGGGTCAGACAAAGGTTGCCGCTGCTGACGCGCAATGGCGAGGTGGTCGCAATCCCCGAACTGCCGGAGTGGGGTTTAAAGCAAGCGGTGGCAGAAGGATTCTCAGCGGCCAAAAATAGCGCAGGATGGCGAGTGTCTTTGACCCGAGTCTAATCCGGTAGGCGGAATTTATATTGAGCCAAAGCGTCGTCGGTGGTAGTCTATAAACCCATCTCGGGCGGGTCCTTCCGCCTGATCAACAGAGATGGAAATTCTATGAGCCGTTTAATATTCGTCACAGGCGGAGTGGTTTCCTCGCTAGGAAAAGGCCTAACCGCAGCCTCTTTGGGCGCTGTTTTAGTGTCTCGCGGTCTCAAAGTGACGATGCAGAAGCTGGATCCGTATATTAACGTTGATCCGGGCACCATGAGCCCATTGCAGCATGGTGAGGTGTTTGTCACGGCCGATGGCACCGAGACCGACCTGGATTTAGGTCATTACGAGCGTTTCGTACAGACCCGCATGACTCGGAAGAATAATTTCACCACGGGTAAAGTCTACGCGGATGTGATTGCGCGTGAGCGCCGAGGGGAATATCTGGGCGCAACAATCCAAGTCATTCCGCACATCACAGATGAGATCAAATCCAGAATACTGCAGGTGGCAGAAGGGTTTGATGTTGCATTGATCGAGATCGGCGGCACCGTCGGCGACATTGAAAGTCAGCCTTTCCTAGAGGCCGCTCGGCAGCTTCGCTTTGAAATGGGCTCGTCTCGCGCTTTATTAATGCACTTGACACTGGTGCCTTATATCGCAACCGCTGGTGAGACCAAAACCAAGCCAACTCAACATTCCGTTAAAGAGCTTCGTTCGGTGGGTATGCAGCCCGACATTCTAATTGTTCGCTCTGATCACGAAATCCCAAAATCGGCCCGCGATAAAATCGCGCTCTTTACCAATGTTGAACTCGATGCCGTGATTCCGTTGTTGGATGCCAAAAGTATTTATGAAATCCCGGCGCGACTGGCAGAAGAGCGTCTTGATGAAATCGTTGTGCAAAAGCTTGGCTTCGATGTGCCGCCTGCGGATTTATCAGATTGGCAGCGGGTTTTAGAGTTGCAGCAGAACCCAAAGCAGCAGATTCATCTGAAGATGGTTGGCAAGTACATGGACTTGTTGGACGCTTATAAGAGTTTGAATGAGGCATTAACCCACGCCGGAATTCACTCTGAAACGAAGGTGAACATCGACTTTGTTGATTCCGAACGGGTCGAGGCGGAAGGCGTTGAGATTTTAGCCGGTGCGGACGCTGTTTTAGTGCCGGGCGGGTTCGGCGGTCGGGGTTTTGAAGGTAAAATTTTGGCAGCCGGTTATGCTCGCCGTAACAAAATCCCTTACCTGGGTATTTGTTACGGCCTGCACGCCGCGATTATTGAATTCGCGCGGGATGTCGCAGGTCTCAAGGGCGCCAATAGTACGGAAGTAGATCAACATACGCCGCATCCCATCATTGGACTGATCACGGAATGGGTCAACGAGGCTGGCTTGACAGAAACCCGCTCGTTGGACTCAGACCTAGGCGGGACCATGCGGATGGGTGAGCAGGAATGTGTGCTGACTGAAGGCTCGATTGCCCGAGCGGTCTATGGTGAGGCGCGGATTAAAGAGCGTCATCGTCATCGCTTTGAGGTCAACCCAAGCTATGTTTCAGAACTTGAGCAAGCTGGGCTTCGCATTGCCGGGGTGTCGAAGGATCAGTCATTGGTCGAAGTGATCGAGGTGGTGGATCATCCGTGGTTTGTCGCCTGTCAATTTCATCCTGAATTTACGTCAACACCTCGGGGCGGTCATCCCTTGTTCTTGAATTTTGTAAAGGCGGCGCTGGCTGAGAAAATTGCGCGCGCTGGGTTGGCTGAGGCGTAAATTTAAGGCCGATAACGGCAATCGTGATCTAAATTGGATCGTGCGGGTTAAGAGCGAGATAAAGCATGGATTTATGCGGATTTGAAGTCAGTCAACAATCTCGGTTTTTTCTGATTGCAGGCACCTGCGTCGTTGAGTCCGAGCAAATGGCGCTCGATACGGCGGGCACCCTCAAAGAAATTTGTGATCAGCTGGGCATTTTTTTAATTTATAAGTCCTCGTTTGACAAAGCCAACCGTTCGTCAAAAGACAGCTATCGTGGGCCCGGTATCGCCGCGGGTTTGAAAGTGCTCCAGACGGTTCGAGATACCTTAGGACTGCCGGTTTTGACCGATGTCCATGAAGATACCCCCCTTGATGAGGTCAAAGAGGTTGTCTCGGTCCTGCAAACCCCTGCGTTTTTGTGCCGACAAACAAACTACATCCAGAAGGTTGCGTCCCTTGGTTTGCCGGTGAACATTAAAAAAGGACAGTTCCTTGCGCCTTGGGATATGAAGCATGTGGTCGATAAAGCTAAAGCAACCGGAAATGACAAAATTATGGTTTGTGAGCGGGGCGCAAGCTTTGGCTATAATAATCTGGTGTCGGATATGCGGGCGCTGCCGGTGCTGGCCGCGACGGGCTGTCCGGTTGTCTTTGATGCAACCCACAGCGTACAGCTGCCAGGCGGACAGGGCGCGACGTCCGGCGGGCAGCGAGAAATGGTGCCGGTTTTAGCGCGGGCCGCAACCGCGGTTGGTGTTCAGGGGCTGTTTATGGAAACCCATCCAAATCCAGATCAGGCTTTGAGTGATGGACCAAACTCCTGGCCGCTTGGGGATATGAAGTCGTTGTTAGAGCGATTAGTGGCAATCGACTCAGTGATTAAGACAGGCCAGTAAAATAAGCGGGATGTCGCCGGGCAAAAGAGTGCTGTGAGCGGCAGTGACGCGAGATCAAGGAAGGTTATGACAAGCATTACCGATGTACGAGCAAGAGAAATACTCGACTCCAGGGGCAATCCAACCCTTGAAGCTGAGATCGAGTTGGCAGATGGCCGCATCGGCCGTGCTGCTGTGCCCTCTGGCGCCTCCACGGGTTCTCGAGAAGCGTTAGAGTTACGGGATAATGATCCCGCTCGCTATGGCGGCAAGGGCGTTCTAACCGCCGTTCAAAATGTGAACACTTTGATCCGAGAAGCCCTGCTGGATCATGAGGTCGAAGACCAAGCTGCACTCGATCAGGTCATGCTGACGGTTGATGGCACCGACAATAAAGGCCACTTGGGGGCCAACGCCATGTTGGGCGTCTCGCTTGCCGCGGCTCATGCCGCAGCACAGGCCAAAGGGGTTGAGCTGTACGAACATATCGCAGATTTAGACGCAACCGGCGGCCGGTATAGCATGCCGGTGCCGATGATGAACATTCTAAACGGGGGCGAGCATGCGGATAACAATGTCGATATCCAGGAATTCATGGTGCAACCGGTTGGGGCCGGGTCCTTTTCCGAAGGTCTGCGGATGGGGGCTGAGATTTTCCATGCCTTAAAGGATGTTTTAAAGCGCGCTGGACTATCGACCTCGGTCGGTGATGAAGGCGGCTTTGCGCCGAACTTGGCGAGTAATCAGGCGGCCCTGGATATGATCATGTCAGCGATTGAATTGGCGGGCTATCAGGCCGGTAAGGAAATTTACTTGGCATTGGATTGCGCGGCCAGTGAGTTCTATCAAGACGGGCAGTATCACCTCGCTGGAGAAGGGCGGCATTTTGACAGCCAGCAATTCTCCGATTATTTAAAAACCCTGGTAACGAGCTATCCTATTATCTCGATTGAAGATGGATTAGACGAAAGCGATTGGTCCGGTTGGCGTTACCTAACGGATCAATTGGGCGATCAGTGTCAGTTGGTCGGTGATGATTTATTCGTAACCAATCCTTCCATTCTTGCGCGGGGGATCTCCGAAGGCGTGGGCAATGCCATCCTGATTAAGGTGAATCAGATTGGCACCTTGAGCGAAACGATGGCGGCAATTCAGATGGCGCGGGAAGCTGGGTATGCGTCTGTCATTTCTCATCGTTCGGGCGAAACGGAAGACACGTCGATTGCGGACTTAGCGGTTGCGACATCGGCGGGACAGATTAAAACAGGCTCTTTGTGCCGCTCAGATCGGGTGGCGAAATACAATCGCTTGCTCCGGATTGAGGATCGCTGCCATGCTGTTTATAAAGGGGCACTAGAATTTAGGAATTTGAGGGTTTAGCGATTCTAAATTTAGTAAAAATCTTAAGTGCGGTATTGCTCTTGCTGGGCTGCTTCCTCCAAGTACGGCTTTGGACCGGGGAGGGCAGTTACGCGCATGTTGTGGCGCTGCAGACGCAGCTCGAAACAAAAACCTTTGACAATGAAATCAAGGCGTCTAGAAATCGGTTGCTACGGGCTGAGATTATTGATCTTCGTCAGGGGCTCGATGCGATAGAAGAAAGAGCTCGAACTGAGTTTGGATTGATCAAAAAAGATGAGACTTTTATTTTACTCATCGATGACTGAGTAGGCTTTATGCACAACCCGCTTTCGAGATTGTATGTCGTTGTTCCGGCGGCAGGGACGGGTCAGCGCATGGGTTCAGCGGTGCCCAAGCAATACCTTGAACTCAATTCAGGTCAAACCGTCCTGGGCATGACCGTGTCCAAGCTCCAATCGCTTCGCCCGGAGCGGTTGGTGGTTGCGCTGCATGCTGCCGACACATGGTTTGATGATTTGCATCTCAGCGGGGTGGATCGAGTCGTTGGCGGCGAGAATCGGGCGGCCTCTGTATTGTCTGCGCTGGCGGCAATCGATGCGCGCGATGATGATCTAATTTTAGTGCATGATGCGGTGCGACCGTGCGTTCGGGTCGCAGACATCAACCGATTGATTGATCTTGCGCGGGACCATGCAGAAGGCGCGCTGCTCGCGACGCCGGTGATTGACACCTTAAAGCGAGTAACGGATCAACAAGTGACTGCAACGGTCGATCGCAGCCAGCTTTGGCAGGCGCAAACGCCTCAGATTTTCAGGTTCGAGCTGCTCAAGCGCGCGCTGCTGGCAGCGCCTGCTGCAACGGATGAGGCCTCGGCCGTTGAAGCGCTGGGTATTTTGCCCAGAATCTGTCGGGGCCGAGCCGATAATCTCAAGATTACGACCAATGAGGATTTAGCCATGGCGCGATTTTTAGTCAGTGGTGCGCCGCGATGATGCGGATTGGTCAAGGCTTTGATGTGCACGCCTTTGCGCCGGTTGGGTCAGCCACGCAGTTTGCTTTGGGCGGCATATCAATTCCAGATGAGCGAGGGGTCATTGCCCATTCGGATGGGGATGTGCTGCTACATGCTTTGATGGATGCCATTTTGGGCGCCCTCGGTTTAGAAGATATTGGCCATCAGTTCCCCGACACCGATCCAGCCTATCAAAATGCCGATTCGCGTGACTTACTTAAGGCCGTTGTCGAGCTCATGCGCGATGCTGGATTTTCGGTGATCAACGTCGATGCCACCGTGTTGCTCGAGGCGCCCAAGGTCAAGCCGTATCGGCCTTTAATGATTGCGGCCATTGCCGAAGGATTAGGCTGTGATGTGAGCTGCGTCAGCGTCAAGGCGACCACCACCGAAAAACTGGGTTTTGTGGGACGAGGTGAAGGGCTTGCGGCGCAAGTGGTTGTTTTGCTCTCGGCGAATCGTGCGTGAGCTTTTCTTTGGATTTCCCACGGCTGTATGGCGAGCCGGAAGCGCATGGGGTGATTCGCGCTCGCAGCGAAGATTTCCAGGTCAAAGAGCTTTCCCTGCCGGCAAGTGAAGCAGGTGAACACAGTTACCTTAGAATAAAAAAGCAGGATACCAACACCCACTGGGTGGCCTATCAAATTGCAGCCCTGGCAGGGGTTGCTGACCAGGAAGTTGGCTATGCTGGCCGCAAAGATCGTTATTCGATTTCCGAGCAGGCGTTTACCTGCTACCTGCCTGGCCGCGAAGCGCCGGATTGGATGACGTTGAATGATGATTTGATTCAGGTCCTACAAGTCAGTCGCACGCAACGAAAGTTAAGGAAAGGCGACCTCGAAGGAAACCGGTTTAAGCTCCGCTTGCGTGAGGTTGATGGCTGCTTGGCGTCTCGACTTGACCGGCTGGCCGATCAGCCCGTGCCGAATTATTTCGGGGCGCAGCGATTTGGTTTTCAGGGCGCGAATCTGGCGCTGGCCGAGCGTCTGGTGGCGAACCCGAAGGCCCGTCTGAAGCAACGCGATATGGTTTTATCCGCTATGCGGGCCTACTTATTCAACCTCTATCTGGCGCGGCGCGTCGAGGAGCATGAGGCCGTGGATTTGGCGGCCGATGGGCCGCTCTACGGTCGCGCGCGTGATCCTCAAGGGGGCGAGGAATTTTTAAATGAGGCTTTGACATCGTGGCTATCGGTTTTTCATTTAAATCGAATGAAGGCTGCAAGGCGCAAGCTCTGGCTGACGCCACTTGAGTTCGAATGGCATCGCGAAGACAATGACTTCGTGTTGGCTTTCACTCTGCCTCCGGGGTGTTACGCCACGAGCGTGTTGCGAGAAGTATTAATCTACAAGGATGGGTCGAGTGGTCGTTAAACTGGATGTGAGCGGGGTCGGTATGACGTCCCAACGTACCCGAAATCGTTTGACCGACCGGCTGCGAGAGCAAGGTATTGTCAATGAGGCGGTTTTGCAGGTGATGGCCTCAACACCACGGCATTTGTTTGTGGATGAAGCGCTTGCGCATCGCGCCTATGAAGATACCGCGCTGCCGATCGGCAATAGCCAAACAATTTCTCAGCCGTACATCGTGGCTCGAATGACCGAGTTGTTACTGCAGGATGTGCCACCAACGTCGGTTTTAGAGGTGGGCACCGGTTCAGGTTATCAGACGGCTATTTTGGCGCAGTTGATGGATCAGGTTTTCACGGTTGAGCGAATATCGGCACTGCTGGATCGCGCTTTAGGCCGCTTCAGACAGTTGGGATTGCATCAAATCAAAAGCAAATATGATGACGGCCATCTTGGCTGGGCGGAGAAAGGGCCGTTTGATGCCATTATCGTGACTGCGTCACCACGAGAAGTGCCGGCGGCGTTGCTTGCGCAATTGCGAGCCGGTGGCCGGTTGATCATTCCGGTTGGGGATGCCGAGACGCAAACCTTGACCCTCGTTACACGCCGTGACGATGGCTTTGAAACAACCTTGGTTGAACCCGTTCGGTTTGTCCCTTTGCTGGGTGGAAAGTTGTGAGCGGGTCGACGGGTTTTTTGAAGATTTTGGTGACGGGCTTAATAATGGGTATGGCCGAGGTGGTGCCGGGTATCTCCGGTGGCACGGTGGCTTTTATATCCGGCTACTACGAACGCCTGCTAACGGCGCTCAGTCGAATTCGGTTTGATTTGGTTCGCAGGCTATTGCAGCAAGGCCCTTTAAACGTATGGCAGCATTTAGATGGCACTTTTTTAATGGTGTTATTTGGCAGCATGGTGGTCTCGGTGGTTGCGTTTGCCGGGCTCATTAAAACGGCGCTGGCAGAGCAGCCTATCATGATGTGGTCGTTCTTTTTTGGTCTTGTTCTGGCCTCATCTTTTCTTATGCTTCGGCAGGTCGAGCGCAAACAAGCCGCGCAACTTATCGTACTGGCAGTGGGTTTGGCAGTGGGTTTGGTGTTGCAGCGTCTGGTACCGGTTACCGTTGTGCCAACGCCTGCCATGCTGTTTCTGGGCGGCGCCATTGCGGTGTGCGCCTGGATCCTACCGGGTATATCCGGTAGTTTTTTACTTTTGCTCCTTGGGCTCTACGGCGGCGTGATCGATGCGGTTGCGAACTTGAGACTGCTTGAGCTTGCACCACTGGGATTGGGTGCGGTCCTAGGCTTGATCGCTTTCGCAAACGTTCTGAAGCTTTTATTTCATCGCGCCAAAGATTGGATACTCATGTTTTTGACCGGGCTGATGTTGGGTACGTTGGTTCGACTCTGGCCTTGGCAGCAAGTCCTGCAGTATCAACTTCAGGCAGGCGCCACAGAAAAACGCCCGTTGATTTCTGAACCCGTGTGGCCGACTGCCTATGAAAGCCTCACCGGTCAGCCAGCCGAAGTCGTCTTAGCGTTATCGGCACTCTGCGCGGGTGGTGCTGCCGTCGTGCTCTTTGAACGATTTGGCGTAAGGGCACAGGTCGGTGCCGTTTAAACTCGACACCCATCGTTTCTGCCTGGCGGCGCTGATGTTGTGCGCCGCGCTCTTGGTGAGTGGCTGTCAATCCAATGGCGCCCCGGCGCCGGTTGCCAACATTGGTGAACGGGGTAAAACGCACATTGTTCAGAAAGGCGATACCCTGTACTCGATTGCTTGGCGCTATGGTCTAGATCATGGACGGCTAGCTCAAATTAATCGAATTCGGAAGCCCTACACCATCTACGCCGGGCAACGATTGAAGTTGGCAGGTGTTCCGGCTCGATTGTCTTCCACATCGAAGGCATCATCGGGTAAGCAATCGCCTAAGAAATCTGCGGCGCCCAAAACGGTGTATGCCGCGAAGCCAGTTTCGAAACCAAAACCTGCGTTTACGGTGAGTCGTTTGGCGTGGGCTTGGCCGGTAAATGGCAGGGTCATTTCGAGATTTTCATTGAGCGGCAGCGTCAATAAAGGGATAGATATCGAGGCAAAGGCGGGCACCCAGGTCAAGGCGGCAGAAGCTGGAAGCGTTGTTTATACCGGTGGTAATTTAAGAGGTTACGGAAAGCTTGTGATTATCAAGCATGATGACGCGTTTCTGAGTGCTTATGGTAATAACGAGTCGTTATTGGTGAAAGAGGGTGAGACGGTAACGAAAGGTCAGGCCATTGCCCAAGTCGGTGCAAATGATGCAAAAGTCGAGATGCTGCACTTTGAAATTCGGCGACAAGGTCGGCCGGAAGATCCCGTCCGCCATTTGCCAAAACGCTAACGGCGGCGGGTCATCCTAGACGCGAAGACTAGCGTTCTAAGTGATCGATTTTTCCTTTGACCTCAGCCCATTCCTCAGCGTCTTCTAAGGGGTCTTTTTTCTCGGTAATGTTTGGCCAGATCTCGCACAGCTCGGCATTAATTTCGAGGAAGGCTTGCTCAGCTTCGGGCAGCTCATCTTCTGAGAAAATGGCATCGATTGGGCATTCGGGTTCGCACAGCGCGCAATCGATACATTCGTCCGGGTTAATGACGAGAAAGTTAGGTCCCTCATAAAAACAATCTACAGGGCAGACCTCCACACAATCTGTATGTTTACACTTAATGCACGCGTCACTGACTACGAATGTCATAAAACTGTTCCTTATCGTTATCTAAAAATTCGTTAAGAATAAAATGATGCTGACCGTGTTAGGTGTTCAGCGTAAAGCCCTATCCAGCATCCAATGCTCAAATGGCCGATGTGGGCGTAAATCCAGAGGGCATTCTATCAGCTTTTGTCGGGCTGACAACTCGCGCTTTAATGGGTTTCTTGTAATTGGTCTTTGAGCTCATAGAGCAAAGACAAGGCCTCCCGAGGGCTCAACTGATCGAGCTCGATATCAAGAATTTGACCTTGAAGCTTCAACAGTTTGGCATCCCCCTGAAACAGCTCCGACTGTTGCGGTGGGCTTGGCGGAGCGGGCGCTATTGACGGATCAATCTGTAACAATTCTTGACGCTCGAGCGAGGCCAGTTTCTCTTGCGCACTGGCAATGACGCGAGCTGGCAGTCCCGCCAGTTTGCCCACCTGAATGCCGTAGCTCTGATTAGCAGGGCCGGATTGCACGGCATACAGAAAAATAATTCGGTCTTCGACTTCGGTCGCCGTTAAATGCAGATTCTTGACTGTCTCAACGCGTTCAGGCAGTACCGTCAGCTCGAAATAATGGGTTGCAAACAAGGTCATTGCATTGATTTGTTCTGCAATATAGCAACCCGTCGCCCAAGCCAGCGACAGGCCATCGAAGGTTGAGGTGCCGCGGCCAATTTCATCCAAAATCACCAAGGCGCGGTCATCTGCCTGGTTCAAAATGGCCGCGGTTTCCACCATTTCCACCATAAAGGTCGACCGCCCACGGGCCAAATCATCGGCCGCCCCAACACGGCTAAAAATCTGTGAAACAATGCCAATTTCAGCCCGGGCAGCCGGCACAAAGGAACCAGCCTGTGCCAAAAGAGCAATCAAGGCATTTTGACGCAAGAATGTTGATTTACCGGCCATGTTCGGTCCGGTGAGCAACCAAATCATGTCATCTGTGCTGGTCAAATGGCAATCATTGGCAACAAACACCGTTTCCGCCTGCGCTTTGATGGCAGCCTCGACCACTGGATGACGGCCCTGCTCAATGATAAAGTCGCGGCTGTCATTCAAAACGGGTCGGACCCAACCCTCGGCCATGGCCAATTCGGAAAAAGCAGCCGCGACGTCAATTTCTGCAATCGCCACCGCCAAAGCTTGCAGCGGGGCGGCGTGATCTAAAACCTGTGCGCAGAGACCGGTAAAAATTTCTAACTCCAATCCTGTCGCCCGGCCGGCGGC
>UPTG01002969.1_pt1 | contig 11152 bp, 9 predicted proteins | sample 2160121 | NCBI WGS metagenome assembly UPTG01 (sample SAMN06266255, study PRJEB28933) | marine metagenome | isolation source: Columbia River Estuary | place: USA:Columbia River Estuary, USA | collected 2014-07-27 | reverse complement strand
GACCTGAAACGGCTAAAATATGAATAGCTCCTGCAGCTGCATAGTCAGAATAGAGTTGTTTGTTGATGTCCTTTTTTTGACCAAGAATTAATGCTTTGACGATTTCTATTTCATTGGGTGTCAATGCACTATTTTTTAGTTTTTTTATAAGGTGGTTTCTGATCTTACTTGCTTGTCCTCGTAGTGTTGGCTTGCCTTTAGATTGATTTAAAAAACTTTGATAACTACTGTAAACCTGATTGTAAATCCCCAGTGATTTCATGTACATAGAATAATCAAATTGATGAGGATTTAACGGAGCATAAATTTTTTTAATTTTTGAAGAAATCAATACTAGATCATCAATATTTAAAATTTTCTCAAAGGAATCTCTTTTAATATTTAATAGTATTTTTCCATTAAAATAGTTGTTGTTTATGGCAATGATCTCAGCCATATATTTTGAATTATAAGTGTCGCTTTTTAATACTTCTTTTACCTTTAATTGAAGAATATTTTCTTTCAGACCGATTGAATCAGTTTGATAATAACCATGTTTTTGAAATTCTGGCAGATTAATTTGATAGGTTACAGCACCTAAAAAGAAAAAACAGGTATAGGTAACAATGCCAAAAAAGGTGGTTTGAAATAAGTGGTCCTTACTAATAAACCATATTATTAAAAGGCTAATGTAGACGGATATAGCTAAATAAAAATATAATAAATTAGGATAGAGGTGGGCAATAATAATACCTGCTGTTAAAAAGAAAGCAAATTTTATTACTGAAAAATTTATAAATTTCATTTCAATTAAAGTTAAGGACCGCTTAAAATTAATTGGAGAGTGTTATAAATATACTGTTTTTTGCAGAAAACGTTGATTTAATTCAAGCTATTGTTGGTTATAAAACTTCCAAACAGATAGAATTTTATTTTAATATGATCGTAGTAATGACTTTAAAACACAGATATTTAGTAGTTTATGTCAATAATTGTATTTTTTTTATTTAAAAAATTTTTTAAAATGAAAAAAACACTTTTTATATTTTTGGCAGCTATTTTATTGTTAAACACTGCTTGCTCTGACGATGATTCGTCTTCTAATCCAGAACCAACATCTAGTGTTATTAAAAAGGGAGATAAATTAAATAGCATTTTAGAAAAGAATAATACTATTGTCGCTCACAGGGTTGATTCTATTATATCAAAAGGGGACGAAAATAAAGAGGTTCTTTTTAGTGTTTTACATCATTATGAGGTTACTTCTCCAGGTTTTGAAACACTAGGATTTGATAACTCTCAAAATACTTTAGAAAATTTTGTAGAAAATACTTGGACTCTTGATGGAAGGTCATCTCAAAGTTTAAATGAACTCTATTTTGATTTTCACAATTTTACTCAGTTAATTGGTTTAGATGTAGCACATTGTATACAATGGTATAAAGATTCTAATTTATCTGTTACAGAATTTAAATATTTATTAATTTCTATTAATAAACATTTAGATAACTATCAAACTGAAAATACCGAAATAGCTCTTTTTTGGAGCTGGGCTGACCTAAATGGTATAAATATTCAAACTTTCATGAATGAATTAACCAGTTCTGGTTTTACTTTTGATACTTTTTTTAAAATGTGTCAAGAAAAGAATATAGATATGAAAACATTTTTCGACTACTTCACTTTAAATAATGGAAATGTTGCATTTTTGATAGACTATATTTCAAATTTAAATCCAATTCAAGGTGGATCCGCCGTTGCTGCTGCAAACTTAGCATGGACAATTTACAAGGATAATAAACCTGTATTACAATTAGCAGACGATCAACTTCATGTTTATAATCCATCCGATACAAATTGGACTGACTATTATGGTGCTATAGGTCCTGCACAGGGAGATACTTGGACTTTTACATGGTCTGATGTTTTTAATTTAGTCATAGTTAAATCAGAGTGGTATACTACCGCTTATTATGATGCAAAAAGTACTTTAGGTGATGGTGGTCATTGGATACAACGCTTTGGAATTACAGCTTCAGGTTTTTGTGATTTTGGAAATAGTTTAACAGGATCTATGTCTAACTCGCAGCCGATAAATTTAGGAACTCCAGAAGAAATCAATCCGCAAGTTTCTACAAACATTATTATTGCTAACACCAGTATTGGAATTGTTAAAAGTAGTTTTGTTATGACAGGAGGAATTAATGGAGAAACTGGAATAATTCCTTTTACAAGTAATTAATTTATATTTATTTGTAATTATACAAATTAAATTAAGTTTTTGCAGCTTCGACAATTAGTTGAGCAGTTTTTTTACTGGCTCCAATTCCGCCTAGTTTTTTTTCTAAATCGTAATAGGCTATAAATAATTCAGTTCTATTGGAATCAACTAAAACATTAGAGAGTTCTTCTTTAAGTCGCTTTTTATTAAAATCAGATTGTATTAATTCAGTCACTACTTCTTTATCCAAAATAAGATTTACCAATGAAATGTATTTTAATTTGATAATTCGTTTTGCAATTTCATAAGATATTTGATTTCCTTTATAACAAACCACTTGAGGAACTTTAAATAAAGCAGTTTCTAAAGTAGCAGTGCCAGAAGTAACCAAGGCAGCATAAGAAAAGCTTAATAAATCATAGGTTTTATTTAGTAATAAGTGAATATTTTGGGTTTTAATAAAAGGTTGATAAAAACTTTCATTTTGACTTGGAGCGCCTGCTATTACGAATTGGTAGTCTTTAAAATCTTCAACTATACTTAACATTACTTCTAGCATTTTTGAAATCTCCTGTTTTCTGCTACCGGGAAGTATGGCTATAATTGGCCGTTGATCTAATCCATTTTCTTTTCTAAAAGTAGTATCGGTAACCTGTTTTCTATTTGCAATTTCATCAATTAAAGGATGCCCTACAAAATTTACAGGAAATTGATGTTTTTCTTCATAAAAAGTCTTTTCAAATGGAAGTATAACATACAAGGCATCAACGTCTCTTTTGATGTCTTTAATTCGACCTTCTTTCCATGCCCAAATTTGTGGAGAAATATAATAGTGAGTCTTGATTCCTATTTTCTTAGCCCATTTAGCGATTCGCATGTTAAATCCCGGATAATCTATAAAAATTAGTACATCGGGTTGAAACGCATTGATGTCTTTTTTACATAAAGTGATGTTTTTAAGAATGGTTCTTAAATTGAACAATACTTCAATAAAACCCATAAAGGCTAAATCACGATAGTGTTTTACTAAAGTTCCTCCAGCTTGTTGCATTAAATCACCTCCCCAGTAATGAATAGTTGCATCTATATCTTCTTGATAAATTGCTTTTATTAAATTAGCTCCGTGTAAATCGCCTGATGCTTCTCCGGCTATGATATAATATTTCATGTGGTTGTATTTATTGCTTTTGTATGGTCACATGCAGTTCGATAATAGTCATTTCTTTGAGCTTGAAAAATTATAAAATGCCTGTTTAACATTAATAAAACTTGGATATAAGTATAATTAATGCACTAACTATAGTCGCAAATACGACACCTCTTGCTCTATAAATTTGATTTTTTTTAATAAAAATAAAGAATACAAATAAATTTAAAATAGCACCTAAAGCGATGATATTTCCTAATACATCTTGAGCTAGCGCATATTGAATAGTTTCTTCTAAATTATGCGTAGAAAATATATAAATATACAAATAACATCCTGCAATATTTGCAAGGAGTCCGATGATCAATCCAATAAATACTTCTTTTTTTAAAGTTCCCAATTGTTAATGTCTTTTATTGCGTGATATGCTGTTAAATCGTATTGTGTAGGGGTTACTGATACATAACCGTTTTCAAGCGCCCATTCATCTGTGTCTTCTCCTCTATCATTATTGATAAACTTGCCAGTAAGCCAATAATAATCCTTACCAAAAGGGTTGGTTCTTTTATCGAATTGCTCTTCCCAATGTCCATTCGCTTGCCGGCATATCTTTATTCCATTTATTTTGTTTTCTGAAAGCTTAGGAATATTGACATTTAAAACAACACCGTTAGGCATTCCGTTAGATAAACATTGTGAAACGATACTTTTAATAAATTTTTCAGAAGGTTTAAAATCTGCTTCTATTGAGTAATCCAATAAAGAAAATCCAATGGCTGCTATCCCTTGAGTTCCCGCTTCAACAGCTGCGCTCATAGTTCCGCTGTAAATTACATTTATGGAGGAATTACTACCATGATTAATGCCACTTACGCATAAATCTGGTTTTCGTTTTAAAATCTCATTAATTGCAATCTTTACACAATCAACAGGGGTTCCACTACAACTATATTCCTTTTGTGGCTCCTCTTTAATTACTTTAATAGCTTCACAATAAAGTGTGTCGTTTATAGTAATGGCATGTCCCATTCCGCTTTGAGGAGCGTCTGGTGCAACAACAACAACATCTCCAAAGGTATTCATGATTTTAATTAGGAAACGAATGCCTGGAGCATGTATTCCATCGTCATTTGTCACGAGTATTAGGGGCCTTTTAGAAGTCATGTTATGGTTTTAAAACAAAAGCTAAAATACATAATAATTTTTTCAGATTTAGTAAATTAACCTCTTATGTCTTTTAGAATTTGCTTTAACAAAAAATTAGTATCCAATCTAGCTAATTGGCACGATATTTTGTATAATTTAGTCGAGGATAAAAATAAGAGATATGAAAAAGAATTTTAAAGTTTTACTTCTTGCAGTTTTTGTAGCAGTTGCTTCATGTAGTTTTACTGCCAAGGAGTTTAACGATCCAGATAAAGATAAGCTACTTGTAGATTTAATAACATTTGTATTACAGAAAGGACACTATAGCCCTAAAGCTATGGATGATGAGTTTTCAAAAAATATTTATAAAAACTTCATAGATGCTGTTGATCCACTAAAACGATATTTTTTAGCTTCAGATTTAGAAGAATTTAGTCAGTATGAGTTTGAGATTGATGATCAAATAAATACAAAAGATATTACATTTTATAATTTGGTGTATACACGTCTTTCAGAAAGAATTTTGGAAGTAGAAAATATATATCCTAAACTTTTAGAAAAACCTTTTGATTATACAATAGACGAATTAATAAATGTAGATTATGAAGACATAACCTATTCAAAAAATAAAAAAGAACTCAAAGATCGTTGGAGAAAACAATTAAAGTTTACAACCATATCTAATTATTACGATTTAATTAAGGAGAATGACGATTTAATTAAAAATAATAAAGAAATTGAATTAAAAGAACCTAAAAGTTTATCTGAATTAGAAAAAGAAGCAAGAGAAAGTTCTAAAAAGTCATTGGATGAATATTTTGATTTTATAAATGAATTAGAGAGTAAAGATTATTTTGCTATTTTTCTAAATGTAATGGTAGAAGAATTTGATCCTCATACCAATTATTTTGCGCCAACAGATAGAGATCGTTTCGAGTTAGCGATGTCAGGAAAATTAGAAGGAATAGGAGCCAGGCTACAAAAGAAAAGTGATTATATAAAAATTATAGACGTAATTAGTGGAGGTCCAGCTTGGCGTGGTGAACATATAGAAGTAGGAGATTTAATAATGAAAGTAAGGCAAGAAGATGAAAAGGAAGCGGTAAGTGTGGTGGGAATGCGATTGGATGACGCTGTCAAATTAATAAAAGGACCAAAAGGGACAAAAGTTATACTTACTATAAAAAGAGTTGACGGTTCTATAGAAGATGAAACTATTATGAGAGATGTTGTAGAGCTTGAAGAAACCTATGCGAAATCTACTTTAATTAAAAAAGATGATAAGAAATTTGGATTAATAAACCTTCCTCAATTCTATTTCGATATGGAAAATTATAAAGAGCGAAATGCAGCAAGTGATGTTAGAAAAGAAATAGTTCGTTTGAAAAAAGAAGGAATGGATGGTCTAATAATTGACTTAAGAAGTAACGGGGGTGGATCACTTAGAACAGCTGTTGACATGGCCGGACTTTTTATCAAAGATGGACCAATAGTACAAGTAGGTTCTTCGGGTAATAAAAAAGAAGTTTTAAAAGATAAGGATGATGAAATTGTTTGGGATGGACCTCTAGTGATATTAGTAAACGAGCTTTCAGCTTCTGCTTCTGAAATATTAGCAGCTGCAATGCAAGATTATAAACGTGCTATTATTATTGGATCTAAACAAACTTACGGAAAAGGGACGGTTCAAAATTTATTAGATTTAAATCAATGGCTCCGTAAAAATGATATGGGTGATATGGGATCCTTAAAGTTAACTACCCAAAAGTTTTACCGTGTAAACGGTGGGTCTACCCAATTAGAAGGGGTTAAAAGTGATGTAGTGATGCCAGATCGTTATAGTTATATCGATATAGGAGAACGTGATTATGATAATCCCTTGCCTTATGATAAAATAGAAGCTGCAGATTATGAAGTTTGGAATGGGTATATCGATTATGAAAAAACTATTAAAAATAGTAACGAAAGAATGTTAAAAAGTGAGCAACTCCGATTGATTGATGAAAATGCAAAATGGATTAAAACCCGTCGAGATGATAGAACAGCAACTTTAAATTATGATGATTACAAAAGAGATTTAGAAAGTAGAATAGAAGATACTAAAAAGTTTGATCCAATAGATGAGTACGACAATAAATTAAGTTATGAATCTCTTCCTCATGAGGTTAAATTAATGAAGCAAGATACTAGTCTTACTGAAAAAAGAAAGAGATGGCATAAAAGTTTAAGTAAAGATATTTATGTAGAAGAGGCAGTAAATGTATTAGAAGACCTTGAAATAAATACTATTAAAAGGACAAAAGTGGCTAATGTTAAAAACTAATATTTTATATATTAATGACTAAATTAGTCAAGTGAAAAACACATCAACATCTTTAACAAAATTAACGCTCCAGAAGTTTAAAAAAAACAGTTGGGGCGTTTTTAGTTTTCTCTTTTTGTGTACTTGTATTTTAGTAGCTTTGTTCGCCTATGTATTAGCGCCAGATAACTCGAAAAATGCAAATCAAATGCATTTGTCTATTCAATCTAAGTCGCCAGGTTTTAAGGTAGAAATGCTTACGATTCCTTATACCGCAACTGAAAATAATTCCATTTCAGAATTGTTTTTTGGAAAGAATAATACCGCTACCGAAATTCCTATTTCTAATTATACCGTAGCAAATAATTCATTACAAATTATTGAATACAATAATGAAGGAAATGAAGGTCTAAAAAAAGAATTTAATCTCTCTTTGTTTCCTAAAGCCACAAATATAAGTGAGGTTTCAGAATTATATATATCAGAAAAAAAATACTTATTAGGAACCGATAAATACGGCAGAGATCTTCTAAGTAGAATGCTTATTGGTATTCGTATTTCCCTAGCCATCGGTTTTGTTTCGGTTTTTATTTCTTTGATTATTGGAGTTACAATGGGAGCAATTGCCGGTTATTACGGAGGAAAAATAGATGCTGTAATTATGTGGTTGATTAATGTAACTTGGTCTATCCCCACATTACTCTTAGTTATAGCAATTACCTTAGCCTTAGGGAAAGGGTTCTGGCAGGTTTTTATCGCTGTAGGTCTTACTATGTGGGTAGAAGTTGCTCGAGTGGTTAGAGGACAAGTTATGGGCGTGAAACAAATGCAATATGTAAAAGCTGCAAAAGCACTAGGCTTTCATGATTTTAAAATCATATTAAAGCATATATTACCTAATAGTATGGCACCAGTAATTATTATTTCTGCAGCTAATTTTGCAGGAGCTATTTTAATTGAAAGTGGACTTAGTTTTTTGGGTATTGGTGCTCAGCCTCCAATGCCAAGTTGGGGAGGTATCATTAAGGACCATTATTCTTATATAATTTTAGGAAAACCCTATCTAGCAATAATTCCGGGACTTGCTATTATGAGTTTGGTTACTGTGTTTGTTTTGATAGGTAACGCTTTAAGAGATGCAATGGATGTAAAAACTAGATAAAAAAATACATATGAATAGAAAACAGATTAATATTATTTTTCTATGATAGGTCTTAGCGATTAATATAATTGGAAGCATCTAATCTAATAAATATAAATAGTAGAATTGTAAATCCCCATAAACCAGAGCCACCATAACTAAAAAAAGGCAATGGTATCCCAATAGTCGGTAATAAGCCAGAGACCATTCCAATATTTATAAAAAAATGAAAAAACAATATAGAAGAAACACTATAACCATAGATTCGACTATATTGTGACTTTTGTCTTTCTGCTAAAATCAATAGCCTAATAATTAATGTTATAAAAAGAATAACAACACCAATACTTCCCAAAAACCCCCATTCTTCTCCAACAGTACTGAATATATAATCGGTATCCTGTTCTGGTACAAATTTTCCTTTTGTTTGTGTTCCTTGAAGCCATCCTTTACCTGTCCAGCCTCCACTACCTATCGCTATCTCACTTTGATTGGTGTTATATCCAATACTTTTAGTGTCAACTTCTTTACCCAATACAATATTAAACCGATCTCTATGACGCTGTTCTAAAACATTTTCAAAAATAAAATTTACAGAAATTGAAAAGCCTATACAAGCAAGTGCAATAAATCCATATTTAAAAATAGATTGCTTTTTTTTATAATTTTTAAAATAAATGATTGCTATAATTATCAATATACCTAAGGATACCCAAAAAGTTCCAAATGCTAAAGTTGCTACAAAAAGAGCTGCAATTATAAAACTTAACAGTAAATAGATAAAATGCAGTCCTTCTCTGTATAAAGGAAATATGAGGGCCACATAAACTAATGCGCTTCCAGGGTCAGGTTGAGGTATAATTATTAATGCTGGTAAAAAAACTATAATTAATGATTTAATTTGGTCCTTAAAAGATTTTAAATCAGTTTGTATATCACTTACATATTTAGCTAAAGCAAGAGCTGTTGCAGCTTTTGCAAATTCACTAGGTTGAATACTAAATCCTCCTAAAAAATACCAAGAAGTAGCTCCATTCACATTTTTACCTAAAAAAAATAAACCCACTAATGATATTAATGAAATTATATAAATAATACTCGAGAAACGTTCGTAGAATTTTGCTTCTACAGTCAAAATAAAAGGAATAAGTACTAAACTTAAACTAATCCATACCAATTGTTTTACATAGACCTGTGAGAAATCAAAAAAAGCAGTTGAGGTAGTACTATAAGATGCAGAATAAATATTCACCCAACCTATAACTACTAATGTTATATATATATAAATAGTTGGCCAATCAAATTTTGTTCCTTTTGATCCTAACATTAATAATTGATGTTAAATGTTTTTCCAGAATATGGTTTTTCATATTCTTCTAAAAGACTTCCGTTTAAAACGTATTCTTCCATGTCTTTTCGAGTAATTTCTCCCTTTAAATATTTTTCAATCATTAGTCCGGCAATTCTTCCTGCCCAGCGAGAACCCCAATATCCATTTTCAACGATAACAGCTATTGCAATTTTTGGATTGTCTTTAGGTGCAAATGCAATAAAAATTGAATGATCCGTAAGTTGTACTCTTTTGCCGTCAATTTTAGTAAAATTCTCGGCAGTTCCCGTTTTTCCGCATATTTCGATACCAGGAATTTGAATGTGCTTTGCAGTTCCTTCATTATATACATCAAACATTCCTTCAATAATAGGTTCGAAATGTTGAGCATCTATAGTGGTATTATACCTTTTGGTATATTTTGATGAAATAGTATCTATGTTACTTATTTTTTTTAGAATATGCGGTTTATAATACCAGCCTTTATTTGCAATAGCAGCTGTAAAATTAACCATTTGCATAGGAGTTAAAATGACTTCTCCTTGACCTATTGCATTTGATATAGTTGCTGTTGCATACCAATTATACTTAGGATATTGATACCACCTATTATAAAATTCTGAAGATGGAATTAACCCTTTTTTTCCTGGAGGTAAATCATAGCCTATGTAATTACCTAATCCAAAACTTTCTAAATGTTTTTTCCAATTATCAATTCCTTCCTGTGGACTTGGATATTTTTCAATACTTCGCTTATAAATAGTGCAAAAATAACTGTTACAGGAATTAGCAATTCCTCCAATCATTGTTAATGGACTATCATGGGGATGACAGCCTAACATTTTCTTTCCACCATAATTATATCCATTATAGCATGATATTTTTTCGGAACTATTGATGACTCCCTCTTGCATTCCTATTAAAGCAGTTAAAGATTTAAAAGGCGAACCAGGAGGGTATTCTCCTTGTAAAACTCGATCAAATAAAGGTCTGGAAATAGTATCATACCATAGTTTCGTGAAATTTTTAGAACGTTCCCTACCAACTAATAATTTAGGATCGTAATTAGGTGCTGTTATCAATGCTAATATTTCTCCAGTAGCGGGTTCTAAAGCAACAATACCTCCTCTTTTGTTAATTAATAATCGCTCACCATATTCTTGTAGATCTTCATCAATTGTAAGTGTAATGTCTTTTCCATTAATAGGTATGGTATCGTAAATTCCTTCTTTATAGGGGCCTATTTTTCTATTAAATCTATCCATTTGAATATACTTGACGCCTTTTTTACCTCTTAAGACTTCTTCATATTCCATTTCTATTCCCGGATAGGGTTCTTTTTCAAGAAAATGGTCAACGTATTGTGAAATGAAAACTTCAGATGGCGTATGGTCTTTTTCTTCAACAGCTTTTTCCAGATCACTAAGTGACATTTTTTCAGCTAATTTTTCTAGTTCTTTAATTATATAATTCCGTACAACTTCATGGTTTGGACTACCAATATAATGTGGCTTTTTCGAAATTTCTTTTAAATGAACTAGAGCACGTTGTGTAGAAAATGTATTATCATCAGCATCAATAGATGAAATTTTACTTGGCATTAAAGCCGAAAAACTCCAGTAAATTGCAACAATAATTAAGGCAAAGGCAAGGATTTTTTTTAACATGGTTGGAAATGTTAGTTAGCATTATAAAAATACAAAATTTCAGAATACTACTAGTAGTTATTTAGAGCCAGTACTAAACAATCTCCTTAATAGAAAAATTATAGATGCAAAAGTAATGCATAATGCTTTTCATCAGCTAGGGGGAAGTTTTGCTCAACGAGAAATTATTTTACTTGGACTTCTTAATCATAATGATCAATCTAATTTACAAAAAACAAT
>UPTG01002968.1_pt1 | contig 11155 bp, 11 predicted proteins | sample 2160121 | NCBI WGS metagenome assembly UPTG01 (sample SAMN06266255, study PRJEB28933) | marine metagenome | isolation source: Columbia River Estuary | place: USA:Columbia River Estuary, USA | collected 2014-07-27 | reverse complement strand
CTACCAATCAAGATTGGAGTATATCCACAAATGATATAACAGGTACTAGCTCAAATACAGGCGTACGTACAATTGTAGCGACTAGAGATCTAGATACTAATGATAGCAATGATTATGTGTTTACGACCACAAACACAGATCTTCCATTGCTTTGGGCAAAGGGATCAAGTCTTACTTTAGGATATCATGGTGCTAGAGGTTCTGCTGCTGCTTCTACTCTGGGCAATGAAGCCATTGCAGCATTACCAGAATTTAATGTGTATCCAAATCCAACACTTAGAGAATTGAATTTAGAGTTTCCTGCAAGCGTTCAAAAAGCGCAAGTGGCGGTTTACAGTGTTTTAGGATCTTTGGTTTTTCAAGCTGAATTGGACCAGTTCAATTCAAAAATCAATACGTCTGAGTGGAATTCGGGTGTTTACATTATGAACATCAGTACATCAAATTTTTCTCAAACTAAGCGTATTATCAAACAATAACAACGCGTTTATTATAATTTTAAAAACCATTGGATCTATTTCTAATGGTTTTTTTTAACTTTAACCAATGAAAAAATCTCTTAGCTTCCTTTTTTTACTTTTTAGTGTGATGCTCTTTTCTCAAGAAGATTTATTGAGTGAGATTGATACAGACGACCAAGCTCCTGTTTATGCTTCTGCCGTATTTAAGGGGTTGAAAGTGATTAATTTTGAATCCACTAAGTTGGTCGCTAAAGGAGGATTTAATTTTATTGTATCGCATCGGTTTGGAACAGTTAAAAACGGTTTTGAAAATCTTTTTGGATTGGATGAAGCCGTGACCCATTTGAACTTTGTGTATGGAATTTCTGATCATTTTAATGTAAGTGCTTCTAGAAGTTCTAATCAAAAAATTTATGAAGTTGCCACCAAGTTTAGATTGGCAAGACAAGAAGAAGGCAAAATGCCCTTCACTTTGGTTGGATATACTTCTGTTTTAGCAAATACGGCGCTTGATACAGACAATTTGCCGAAGTTAGATTTTAAACACCGTTTAAGCTATGTGGCTCAGCTATTAATTTCTCGAAAAATAACAAATGAGTTATCGCTTATTGCCTCTCCTACATTTTTTCATGATAATTATGTAATTGATGACACACAAAAAAATTCACAGTATGGTCTTGGTCTTGGTGGTCGTTATAAGTTAGGCAAACGTTGGTCTGTTAATATGGAATACGGTATGCATTTAAACAGAAGTGCAACGTCCTTATACAACAATCCTTTTTCTATTGGAGTGGATTTAGAAACTGGAGGGCACATTTTTCAGTTGCATTTCACCAATTCTCAATCCATGAACACCAATGGGGTTTTTGGGACTAGTACAGGAGATTGGGGGGATAGCGACGTGTATTTTGGGTTCAACTTAGCACGCTCGTTTTAATTGATAATCAAGATCTACTGATCAAAATCTATTTTAGTTTCAATTTTCGGAATTTCACGTAGCTGCATTTCATTTTGAAGCTTGTCCACCTGTTCTTTTAAATCCTTGGTTAAAATCTGTTTATTTCGCTTTTCCATGGGAGGGTTTAACTTTTCCGCATTTTCAAATTTGATGACATTTTCTAGAATTTCTCTTGGGAGTTGTGTCCCAGCTTTGCTTAAAGTATCTAAAAACTCACGCGCAAAAAATTCATCAATTTGAATACGTCGTTTGGTCGTATGTGCAAATTTACCAATGATTCGACAAACATTATCGCGGTCTTCAGGACTTAGTTTGTCTGCAAATTCATATTCTTCTATTTTCTTTAAACTTAAAATAATAGGCTCCAAAGCATCTTTGGTAATAATATACACGTTATAATCGCCAATATTATAATGAAACTGATCAATCACATCCAAAGTGTTAGATGGGATCACTAAGAAAAGATCGTTTTTAACATTATCATGTTTCGCGTATTTTTTTAAACTTTCAGTCTGTAATTTGATGTATTTTGGAAAATTTGTTAAGTCGTCATTCGCTGGGCTTTTTGCATCAAAAACAACCAATTGATCCATAATTTCAATGGAATTGTCAGGTTTATTTCTAGGGTGTGGAAAGTTTTCTTGACTGATGTAAGTAATAATGTTGTTTCTACATATTTGTTGAATATGATTTTCAACATCCTTTTCGTGTTCAGACCATTTTAACTTCATTTTATGTATGTGGTCTTCCTTTTCCTTAACACGATCATCGTTGAGTCGTTGTTTTTCTTTTTCTAAAGATTGTTGAAGGGTCACTGCTGCGGCTATATTTTTATTAGACTCTAGTTGTCTGCCTTCTTCTGCTTTTTGTAATGAAATTGTTTCCCCTTTCAAGTTATTTCGCTCAATTTCAAGGCGTTTGATACCTTCTTCTAGTTTTGCTTTTTCAATTTTTAGTTGTTCGAAGGCTTCTGTTTTTGCTGAAGCTATCTCCAACTGCTTCTTGAAATTAGAAAGATGCGTATCCTTTTCAATACCTTCATTTTCTAACTGCGATATTCGAGCCTCTTTCTGTTCTATTTGCAACTCTAATTGTTGTTCTACTTGTTGTTGCAAATCGGTATTAGGTCGTTTTAAATACATAGCTAACACAACAAAGCCAATCACAATACAAGCTAGAATAATAAATTCCATAGTATATAAGTTAAACCTTATTAATAAAGGTGTTTGGTTAAAAGAAACATTAAAGAGTTAAATTTCTTAGGCTAAATTAAGATATTTTTTCTGAACATAATTAAAGCCAAGAATCATCACACCAGAATAAAAGAAATCTCCTAAAAGAGAATTTCTAAAAAATGGAATTGCTAATGTGTAACACTCTATCAAACCAGTCCAACTTTTAGGATATGAAAGGATCCATACACCAAAATTAGTAATGATAAAAAAACCAATGCTGCTCAACAGAATTGTGAATACGCTTGGTTTTTTGGTTTGTGTTCCAATATAACTGACCAGTAAAAAAGCGGTATACACAAAAATTGAAATGGAATGAAATCCTAAAAAAAGATCGGACAACACCATGATAAATAGAGGAACTAAATATGCCATGGATTTATTTACAAAATACAGTCCCCCAAAAAGAGCAATAGCGGTAATAGGAGTAAAATTTGGAAGGTGCGGAAGCAGTCTAAACAAAACGGCTACAAGCATAAATACAATTATAAACAATTGTTTTTTAGATAAGTAGGTATTTAACATAAGAATTAGTTTCTTCAAAAATAATAATATTTCATTTAATCCCATCTATATGTATCTAAATTTTTTACATTTGATCCGAATTTTGGTTTGGATATTTGATTTACAAATATTCAATTAAAAGGGAATCTGGTTTAATTCCAGAGCTGTTCCCGCAACTGTATACTTAGTTTTGCTTTCGCAAAATGCTTTTGATTCTCATCTTTGTCACTGGAATTTTCTGGGAAGACCTATCAAAAGACGTAAGCCAGGAGACCTGCCTAATTCAAAAAACAATGTTAAACTTTCGGGATAGAAGTTTTCATACGACAAAGTATGCCTTATAATCCCGAGTAATTAAATTTAAATGACCTACAAATCCTACGCATTAATTGCACTTTTCCTATGTGCCCACACTCAAATGATCTCTCAATCTATAACTCAGGAATCACTAGATGAAGTGGTGGTGTCCGATTCGCGTTTTGAACTAAAACGTGAAAATTCTGGTAAAACCGTAATTAAAATTTCTAAACAAGAAATTGAAAACAACCAGGGACGTACCATATCAGAACTCATTAACACTAAAAGTGGTATTGAAATTAATGGCAGTCGAAGCAACGCTGGACAAAATTTGGGCGTCTATGTCCGCGGTGGACGCAACCGTCAAGTTTTGGTCTTGATAGATGGTATTCAATTGAATGACCCTTCTGAGCTTTCTGGAGGATATGATTTACGATTGCTAAACCTCAATCAAATTGAATCTATTGAAATCATAAAAGGGGCTGCAAGTACGCTGTATGGAAGTGGTGCCGCTACTGCTGTTATCAATATTATTACCAAAGCAGTGAATACAAAAAAAATAAGTACTGTTTTTTTATCGAGCATCGGAACAAATCAAACAGAATCGGATCAAAATTACAATATAGCAGATTTTAGTAACAGTGTTTCTTTAAGTGGTACACTAAATAAGTTCACTTACCGTACAGCTTTTAACAACCAATTTTCTGATGGTTTATCAGCCGCAATTAGTGATACCAATGAAAAAGATGCGTATTCAAAATATGGAGTAGATGCAAACTTGGGTTATAAATTCAATACTGCTTTTTCAATAAACATTTATGGGAATTATACAGATACCAAATCTAATATTGATGGCTATGATGCCAATTTTAATTTTGTAGATACTGCCGATGCGTTTAATAGTAAACAATCTCGTGTAGGGGTATCATCAAATTTCAAATATAATAAAGGTAGTGTCAACTTAAATGCGGCTTACAGTGAATATGACAGAGCATTTGTTTCTAATTTTCCATCCCAGTATAAGTCTAAAAACTTCATATTAGATGTTTATAATAAATATGTATTTGACGATACATTTTACACCATTATTGGACTTAATGTTATTGAAAACGAAGCTACATTTACCAGTGATGAAACCTTTAATATTTTAGATCCTTATGCGAACTTTGTCTATGTTTCAGATTTTGGTTTTCACATGAATGCTGGAGCCCGTTTAAATAATCACAACGCCTACGGATCCCATTTTATATATAATTTAAACCCATCTTTTACGCTTAAATCTAATAAGGGATATACAAAGATTTTTGGTTCTTATAGCACTTCTTTTATAACACCTTCCTTATCTAATCTGTTTGGCGATTTTGGCGCAAACCCTAACTTAAAGCCAGAAGAAAATTTAACTATTGAAGCGGGAGTTGAGTGGAAGTTAAATGATAACTTCAGAATCTCTGGATTATTTTTTGATAGGGAAGAAGAAAATACTGTTTTATGGATTGATGGCGGATATCTAAATGCTGCTGATGTATTGCACGCAAGAGGCGTTGAAATTGAGTTTCAGGCAACCCTTTTAGAAAAAATATCTGTTGAAACCAACTATACTTTTGTAGAGTATAAAGAAGCTTTGGCGCGTAGAATTCCAAAACACAAAGCGAATGTTCAGTTGGGGTATCAAATTTCTAAAAATACGTTTGGATCGGTTTCTTATCAATACACCCATCAAAGATTTGAAAACAGCTTTGTACCACTTTTAGATAGTTTTAGCTTGTTCAATATCTATGTGAGTCATACTGCTTTACATAACAAGCTGACATTTTTTGGAGGTCTTGATAACATCTTAAATGAATCTTATGAAGACATCCCTGGTTATGAAACCAAAGGACGTAATGTGAGATTAGGTTTTAAACTCAATCTTTAAAAAAGAAACTAATCAATATACATTTCTTGAGAATGCGGTTCAAAAGAATTTGAATCTAGGATAGGAGTGGAGCCATAAATGTCAAATGCTAGCCTTCCTGTTTGAGTGGCAGCGAGGGCAGCCGCAAGTAAAGGTTCATTTACATCTCCTAAAACGCCATAATTAGAAACGTTTTCTTTTACTTCAATAGTTGGTATCAGACCCGAAGAAGGTACCACTTGATTGTCTTTGTTTACGGTGATAGCTACCAACGGTTGTAACGCATACAAATGCCCTGGATTGGCGCCTTGTCTTTGAAAGTTGGGAGAATCATAAAGCGTTATAGATGCTTGAGATTTTCCAACAGTTTCAGTGCCAATTTGAACCACATCTATATATGATTTTAGGCTGTTTATAATCATTTCACTAGCGGATGCCGAACTCCCTGTGGCTATGACATAGACCTTGTCAAGACCGACTGAGTTAATGGAATTTCCTTCCGATAGTGTACTTCTAAAACTATAATCTGTATTATTACTCTGTAAATCACTATTGTACTGTAATTTGGCAAATACTCCACTGGAAAGCCCTGTGATCATACTCCCTAAAGCGGCTGCAGAATTTACACTTCCACCAGGATTATAGCGCAAGTCCAATATCAAACTTTGAATATTTTGTGCTTGAAATTCTCCAAAAGCAGCATTTAGTTGTGCATCATAATCAGAAACAAATCCGTTATACATTATATAGCCTACCTTTTCATTGTTTGAAGTAATAACTTCTGTTTTGAAAATTGGGTTTTCAGAATAAACAGTTTTGGTAAGTGCTATTGTTTCAGTACCATCGATAAGACTGTCGTCTTCTGGGGTATCTGTTCCGTTAGTATTGTACGTTGCTAAGTGAAGGGCGTAAGTTTCACTACTTAAAAGCGAGCGAAGATTATCTTCTGTGAGTGCTATTCCGTCAATTTTATTAAAAACTTGACCTCTGGTCAAAGTTGTTGTACTCGCATTGCTATTTGGTTGTATCAATCGAACAATTCCATATACATCACTAGTACTTCCAGGTGTGTAATAGAAATTAAATTCAGCGCCACTGGTTTTGGTAACCCCGCTAAATTGTTGTTCAAGTGCGATGTAATCATTCGTAATCCAACTAAAACGATCGACGTTTTCTTGATCATAAATTAAACTTTTAAATAAACTTTCAGGACTTTCATAATCGTCCAAATAGTTTCGATAATCACTATTTGTCGCAAAACGATCATTGGCTAAGTTGGGGCTGTCATCTTTGTAAAGATAGGCGAAATTCATAGCCTTCCATACAAAATTTTTAATATCTGTACTTCCTGAGATGGAATCATCATCATCTTCAAAACAGCTAAAATTGAGACTAAAAACAAAAGTAAGAAGTACTAATTTAAAAATTGATTTCATGTGTATTAGGTTTAGGTCGTTTTTGTTGATTACTAAAACAACTTTTATGAATGCATTTAAAATGGGTATTTTATAAAGTCTTTTTTTATAACTTTGAAACTTAGAGGACTAATTTAAGCTAATTATTAGAAAACAAAAATTATTTCACATTCTTGTAACAAAATAATACACCAGTCGTCTTAAATTTGTAACCTCCCAACTTTAAATGAACGAGCAAGAATTTCTGAAAATAGTCAGCCCTTTTAGGGATAAGATTTTTCGCGTAGCGAAACGTTTGTTAGTTTCTATTGAAGAAGCAGAAGATGCGACACAAGAAGTTCTAATGAAATTATGGAAACATCGACAAAAAATGAAAGGGTATAACAGTCCTGAAGCATTTGCGATGACCATGACCAAAAATTGGTGCTTAGATCGTTTAAAATCAAAACAAGCACAAAACTTAAAAATAGTACATAATAATTATGAAGACCATTCAAAATCATTACAAAAGTCAATAGAAGTCAATGACAGTTTGCGCTGGGTAAAAATACATATGGAGTCTTTGCCTGCAAACCAAAAATTAATATTACAACTCAGAGATATTGAACAGTATGAGTTTAACGAAATAGCAAAAGCACTTGATATGACAGAAACAACCATAAGAGTTACACTGTCCAGAGCAAGAAAATCAATTAGAGAAAAATTAACAAAGACCCATAATTATGGAACTAAATAAGATTGAAAGTCTTTTAGAAAAGTACGAAGAAGGGCAGACCACTTTACAAGAAGAAGCACAGTTAAAACACTATTTTACAACAGAAACTGTGGCACCTCACTTGGAAGTTTACCGCTCATTATTCACTTATTTTGTATCGGAGAAACAACTTTCCCCCCAAAGACCCTTAGCCATAACTCGCAGCATTTTCAACCAGTATCGTTGGTTTGCATCTGCAGCAGTTGTGACCATTATGTTCAGTGCTTTTATGACGCTTACTTCTAAGGATGAATTTATCAAGCTGTCTAATGAAGAACAATTTGCTTATAATCAGACCTTGAAGGCATTTGATTTAATTTCGAACCAAATGCATAAAGGATCAGTGTCACTAAATGCTTTAAACATGATCTCATCCTCTTTTGAAAAGGGACAACAAAACGTTGCTTTTTTAGAAGAATTTAATTACTCGACCAACAAAATATTTAACATTAAATAATTAAATCTAAAATTTAAAAAAAATGAAAAAAATTGTATTAGTTCTTAGTTTACTTGTGGCTCCGATAGTTATGTCAGCGCAAAGTATATTTGAAAAATATGAAGATCAAGAACATGTAACATCAGTGGTTGTCAATCAAAAAATGTTTAAAATGTTGGCTAATATTGATATTCAAACCAATGATCCTGACTCCGATGATTTTATCAATCAAGTAAAAATGCTTGATAATTTGACGGTCTTGACAACAGATGATATGTCTGTTTCAAACTCTATGAAAAAAGATGTTGAAAAATACATTAAAAACTCTCAGTTAGAGGAACTCATGCGCATCAAAGATGGCGATCAAACCGTCAATTTCTTTGTTTTAGAAGGCAAGGATGACAATCATGTCAAAGAACTTTTGATGTTTGTGAATGGCTTAGGAGACATTACCAAAGATGAAAACATTACTATTAATGGAAAACAACGAGTGATTGAAACCGTTCTTTTGTCATTGACTGGAGACATCGATTTACGTCAAGTTTCAAGACTTACAAATCAGTTGAATGTTCCAGGTGGAGAACAACTCAAAAAAGCTACAAAAAAATAAATGACAGCTCTTTTTAAATTTTCAGCACTAATTGGTTTCTTTCTATTCCTAGGATGTTCTAGAGAGTTAACCCTTCAGACTTATTTTGTTGAGCACCAAGAAACCTCTGGGTTTATGTCTGTAGACATTCCGATGTCTTTTCTAAACCCTGACAAAATTGAGCTTTCTAAGGATCAACAACAAGCCATTGATTCTATTGACAAACTTAATATGCTTGCCTACAGTTTGAAAGATGGTACGGAAGATGAATTTAATACTGAATTAGCAATCATAAAAACCATCCTAAAAGCAGAGAAATACAACGAGTTGATGCGCGGAGGTAATAAAACCGAAGGAAAAGTTTATATCAAATATATAGGGGAAGACTCTGAAATTGATGAGCTAATAATATTTGGTTTTTCTACTGATAATGGATTTGCTGTCATCCGAGTTTTGGGAGATGATATGGAGCTATCGAAGATTATGGAACTCGAAAACATTGTAGATCAGCTGGATACGGAAAATGCGAATGTAGAAGACTTTATGAAATTTCTATTATAAAAACGACCTCTATTTTTAATAAAAATTCGTTATACCCCAGTATAATTAGAAGGTGAAATCGCTTTTAGCTCTGTTTTAATAGCATCATTAACCTCTAAGTTGTCAATAAAGTTTGAGATAGAAGTTTTAGAAATGGCTTCGTTGGTACGTGTCAATCCTTTCAAAGCTTCATAAGGATTCGGAAACCCTTCTCGCCTTAAAATGGTTTGGATGGCTTCCGCTACAACCGCCCAATTTTTTTCTAAATCTTCTGCAATTTTTGAAGGGTTGAGTAACAGTTTCTGCAATCCTTTTAAGGTAGATTTAAACGCGATAATTGTATGAGCAAAAGGCACTCCAACATTTCTTAAAACGGTGCTATCGGTCAAATCGCGTTGCAATCGTGATACGGGAAGCTTGGCAGATAAATGCTCAAAAATAGCATTGGCAATACCTAAATTTCCTTCACTGTTTTCAAAGTCAATAGGATTTACTTTATGTGGCATCGCCGAACTACCGACTTCGCCTTTTTTAATTTTTTGCTTGAAATAGTCCATAGACACATAGGTCCAAAAATCGCGGTCCAAATCGATGATAATTGTATTGATCCGTTTGAGGGCATCAAACAAGGCAGCCATGTGGTCGTAATGTTCAATTTGTGTGGTAGGGAAGGAGTGGTGAAGCCCTAGCTTATCTTTTAAAAATTGATTTGCAAACACTTGCCAATCAACATCTGGATAAGCGACCTTATGTGCATTGAAATTTCCTGTGGCACCCCCAAATTTTGCGGCATTTGGAATTGATTTTAAAGATTCAAATTGCGCTTCTAAACGAGTTACAAATACTTGAATTTCTTTTCCAAGTCGTGTTGGAGAGGCGGGTTGTCCGTGCGTTCGTGCCAATAATGGAATTGTTTCCCACTCAGAAACCAGTCCTTTTAAGCAGTCTGTTAATGTATTATATTCAGGAATATACACTGCTTCAATAGCATCTTTAATGCTAAGTGGTATGGCAGTGTTATTTATATCTTGAGAGGTCAATCCGAAGTGAATAAACTCTTTGTATTCAGAAATTTGAAGCGCATCAAATTTATCTTTTATAAAATATTCAACCGCTTTGACATCATGGTTTGTAATGCTTTCAATATCCTTAATAGCTTGTGCATCTTTAGATGAAAAATTAGTATAAATGGCTCTTAAATCCTTAAAAAGAGCAGTATCAAACCCTTTTAGTTGTGGTAAAGGGATTTCACAAAGTGCAATAAAATATTCAATCTCTACTAAAACTCTGTACTTGATGAGAGATTCTTCAGAGAAAAACCCTGCTAATGCGTCAGTTTTTGATCTGTACCGACCGTCAATAGGAGAAATAGCATTTAGCATAGATATAGACATAGTGGTTGTGTTTTTTTTGAAGCTACAAATATAGGGTTTTTCAATCGAAGTAAATGGACTTGGTTTTAAGTTTTTCTTCTCTATTCGTATGATAATTTAATGGATGAATTGACCCCGTAACTAACATAATTTTAATAACTTTATACTTTAAATGAATTGTAATATGACCCGTAAGAAAATAATAATAAGTGGACTTGTAATTGTGTTTGTAATTGCACAATTTTTTCAACCGACCAAAAACCAAGGGAACTTAGAGCCGATTGCTCTTTTTTTGGTAGAAACACAAGCTTCCAATGAAGTCAAACAAATTTTAAAACACGCCTGTTTTGATTGCCATAGCAGTGTTACAAACTATCCTTGGTACAATTCAATCACACCAGTTAATTTTTGGCTAAACAGTCATATTAAAGAAGGGAAAAAGCATTTTAATATTTCTAAGTGGTCAACCTATTCAGACAAGAAAAAAGATCACAAACTCGAAGAGTTGGTAGAGGAACTTGAAGGATCGTCTATGCCATTAGCATCCTATACTTGGACGCATAAAGAGGCACAGCTCAATTCGGCTCAAGTACAAGCACACTGTCAACATTGAGATATTGTCCAACCTTTAACTTGGCCTCTCCAAGTTGCAATCCCTCTAAATCAAGCGTACGGTTGCTGACATTTGCGATTTCGACCCAC
>UPTG01002965.1_pt1 | contig 11165 bp, 8 predicted proteins | sample 2160121 | NCBI WGS metagenome assembly UPTG01 (sample SAMN06266255, study PRJEB28933) | marine metagenome | isolation source: Columbia River Estuary | place: USA:Columbia River Estuary, USA | collected 2014-07-27 | reverse complement strand
TTTACGAGGACGCTTGATGATTTCGGCAACCGTCTTGCTGATTGCCTTTCTGGGCACCATGGGGCTCGTGCTTGAAAATGCGTTTCGGAGCAGTGCCCTGGCGGCACTGAATGGACGATTGCTGCAACAGGTTTACGGCCTGTTGTCGGTCACAGAAGACAACAACATGACAGTGTTGCTGCCGCCGGCCTTAACGGATCCCTTAATGAATCAGCTTGGATCGGGTCGCTTTGGTCTTGTGCTGGATGACCGGGGGGCGCTGGTTTGGCGTAGCCAGTCCGCAATGGATCAAGCCTTGCCGTCTGAATTGGTGACAGCCCTCGGCGAGACCGTGGCGACCGGCGTTCCGCGCGCCGGGCTGATCTCCGACGGGTCTGGCGATCTACAATATTTGGCCTATCGAGTACAGTGGCTCGGGGAGCGTCATACGGGGTTTTATGATTATGTTGTGATGGAGCAGAGCGCTTTGCTTGAGGCTGAGGTCGAAGGTTTCCGAGCCAGGCTATGGGGTTGGCTTGCGGGCATTATTGGTCTGCTGATGACGCTACAGTTTGTCGTGATGCGCTGGGGCTTGAAACCGCTTGTGGTCTTCACTCGGGATATTGAAGCCATGACCGAGGGCGACCAACGGGCGTTGTCCGGGCCTTATGTCCAGGAGCTTGCGCCACTGGCGCAAACGTTAAATCGTTTAGTGGATCATGAGCGCCAACAAGGTGCGCGGTATCGGACGACGCTTGCGAACTTAGCGCACAGCTTAAAGACGCCCTTGTCGATTATCCGCAATGCGCTGACGATGGCGCCGCCGATGGGGCAGCCGGAAGATCACCGTGCTGAGATCGAGGTTCAGATTACTCAGATGGATGAACTGATTGCCTATCAGCTTGAGCGGGCGGTGATTGCGAGTACGCACCAGGCTAAAGATCAGCTCCAGGCGAGGGTCGTGCTGGATCGTTTGAACGGCGCGATGCAGAAAGTTTATCGAGACAAGGTTGTGGCCGCCGAGGTGCAGGGTGAGAACCTTGCGTTGCGTGCTAGCGAGCGTGATATTCAAGAAGCCTGGGGGAATTTGATCGACAACGCCTATAAGTATTGTGCGGGCTCGATTCAAATCACCGTATCAAAAAACGCGCAGGGGATCCTGCTTCGGGTTGAGGACGATGGGCCGGGTATTGCGGACGCGTCTCATGAGCAGGTGCTACAGCGCGGCGCGCGACTCGACACGCGGGCCCCGGGTCAAGGCATTGGGCTGGCAGTGGTGAGCGAAATCGCCAGCCGTTACGATGGCGCGCTCGCCATCAGTCGCAGCAAGTTGGGTGGCGCGTGTTTTGACTTGGTGCTGAAACTATAAGCCTTTAACGCGCACAGGCACCGGGCTAGGCGTTATGACTACCATCGCACAAGGGCGATTTCGCCGTTTTTTTGCAGCCGCAGAAGTAGACTTTTTTGCTTTCGGTCGCGGTAAATTTCTCGGGCAAAATGCTGGTGCCTTGATGCGAGCCATCGCAAAAGGGTTGTTGACCGCTTTTACCGCAGGCACACCAGAAATAGGACTTACCGGCTTCGACTTCGATCGGGTAGGGGGCGTTTTGTGCAACAACGGGCTGATCCATGAATTGTTCCTATTGGTGAATAGATGACATCGTACCTTGATGATTTCCGTGTTCACAAGCGATAATGAGCGCTTCGCGCAAAGTCGTTGATCAGGGTCTTTGATCAAAGTCGTAAAGAAGTGGGTGTTTCAGTGCGAATCAAAAATGGAGAGCAATATGGATTTTTCTTTTTCCGATGAGCAAAACATGCTCGAGGACAGCGTTCAGCGTTTTATTCAAAATAATTATGGCTTCGATGCCCGTCAGAAAATTGCTGAGGGTGATGAAGGCTTTAGTCGAGCACTTTGGGCGCAGTTCGCCGATATGGGTTGGTTGGGCTTGCCGTTTTCAGAGGAAGATGGCGGCTTTGGCGGTACAGCGGTTGAAACCATGATCTTGCTGGAAGCCTTTGGCAAGGGGCTGGTGGTTGAACCTTATATCTCAGCGGTTTTACAGTCCGGTATGATCATCGCTAAAGGAGGCACGTCCGAGCAAAAGCAAGCTTGGCTAGAGCCTCTGATTGCCGGGACCTCGTTGCCTGCGGTGGCTTATATAGAGCCCCAAGCGCGGTTCAATGTGAATGATGTTAAAACGACAGCCACCGCGCAGGCGGATGGCTATTCGATCAATGGTTTCAAAGGCGTCGTGCTGGGTGGGCCGTTTGCGGATCTTTTGATTGTTCCTGCGCGGACGTCAGGCAATCAGAGCGATGCCGAGGGGATCACCTTATTTATGATCGATGCGAAGGCGGATGGGGTGAGTCGTCGCGATTATCCAACCATTGATGGGTTTAGGGCCTCCGAGATTACCTTAACCCAAGTGTCTGTCACGAAAGATGCGGTCTTGGGCTCCGTGGATCAGGGTCTTGCGCTGCTCCAGTACGGGCTTGATCAAGGCATGATGGGCGCGGCGGCCGAGGCCGTTGGCGCGATGGAAGTGTTGTATAAGAGCACGGTGGAATACTGCAAGACCCGAGAGCAGTTTGGGCAACCCATTGGTAAATTCCAGGTTCTGCAACATCGAATGGTCGATATGTTCATCGAACACGAGCAAACCAAGTCCTTGGCGTTTATGGCGGCGATGAAGCTTGCAGAAGGGTATAACGACGCATCCCGCAAGGCGCTGTCAGCTTTGAAGGTGCAAGTGGGCAAGGGTGGCACGATGGTGGGTCAGCAAGCGGTGCAACTTCATGGTGGGATGGGTATGACCAATGAATTGAACATTGGCCACTATTTCAAGCGACTCACAGCCATAGAAACACTCTACGGCAATACCGACTTTCATCTGAAGCGTTACGCGTCACTGTAAACGCCCCGCGCAAGGAGACCGTGATGGCAGATGCCCCCGATTGGTTTTGGGAAGCAATTGATCAAACCCCAGAAGACGGCTATGTCAGTGCCGGCGAGGTCGAGTTGCACTATCTGCAATGGGGGCAAGCTGAGGCGCCTGGCCTGATGCTGGTTCACGGTCATAATGCCCATGCTCATTGGTGGGATTTTATTGCGCCGAGTTTCGCAAGCCACTACCACGTTGTTGCGCCTGACCTCAGTGGTATGGGGGATAGCGATCATCGGGACGAATACTCCGCCGACTTATATGCCGAAGAGCTGTGTCAGGTCGCTGATGCCGCGGGGTTAAGCACCAACACGATTGTGGTGGCGCACAGCTTCGGTGGTTTAATGGCGATCCGGGCGCTGGCGCGGTTTAAGGATCGGTTCAAAGGCTTGATCCTGCTGGATTCGGGGGTGAAGCATCCCGATGACGAAAGCCCGAAAGGCCCAGAGCGTTGGACCAAACCCAAGGTGTATCCGGATCTGGAAGTCGCCCGCTCACGATTTCGGCTTCAACCGCCTCAAACCTGCGAGCATGAATTTCTGGTTAACCACATCGCGCGGCATTCTATTGATGCGATCGATGATGGGTTTGTGTGGAAGTTTGATGATGAGCTCAATAGCCGAATGAAGATTACGGGTGACTTTGAAGCCGACTTTGCCGGCCTGCAGTGCCCGATTACGCTGATTTATGGCGAGCATTCAGCTTCTTTCTCTGCCAAAAGTGCTGAGCATATGCGCGCACTGAACCCGAATTTGAAGGTCGAGGTCTTAAAAGCGGCACAGCACCATTTGTTTTTAGATCAACCGATTGCGTTTATCGCGCAACTCAAGGCCGCGTTGGCGCGGTTTTAAAGCGGCGTTGGTAAGAACCTGTATGCCGGGGCGCGGATCCTTAAGCGCTGAATCTAAAACGGGGTCCCAAAAGGCCCCTAGCCGAAATGGGTTGTCTAAACCTTCGTGTACCAAGCCCTGAGAAAAATCCCCCGAGGCGCTGCGGTTGCGCCCTTAAGCCCCTGCTAACGCGCGCGGCCCGCCACCTTGATCCGAGTTAGAATCGCGCTTTGACTGAGCAGGACGCCTTCTCAGCGTTCATTTCAGGTTCTGCGCCCGCGAACCCCAAATGATGCATGACCGCCCAACTGTGTCATCGGGCGCGTTATTGAGCTTACTGGTTTAAGGTTGCTTCGATCTTCTTTTTAGAGTCTTACGCTGCAAACCTTATCGCGGAAAAGTCGTGCGCGGTTTAGAGGATACCTAAACCGAAACGCACGGCCTGCTGTCTTTGAATTGGGGGCGCGGTAAGCGCTCGGCTCAATGTATAGGCGCAGGATAGGGTTCTCAAAACGCCTGGGCAGCAAGGCGTTGGTTGCCCAGTTTGGGTCGCGCAAAAAAAAGGCGCCGTTAAGCGCCTTTTTGATCAACATGCCCCTTTCATCAAGGGCTCATCGCTGGAGCATTAGCAGGCTTCAAACAAACCTGCCGCGCCCATGCCGCCACCAATACACATGCTGACGATACCGTACTTCTTATTACGACGCTTGAGTTCCCGAACAATGTGACCGGTTAAACGCGAGCCGGTCATGCCGAAGGGATGGCCAATTGAAATCGAACCACCGTTGACGTTGTAGATCGACGGATCAAAACCCAGCGTATCTCGGCTATACAGACACTGCGACGCGAAGGCTTCATTCAGCTCCACCAGATCGATGTCTTCCGTGCGCAAACCGTTGGCTTTCAAAAGCTTTGGCACGGCAAAAACAGGACCAATGCCCATTTCGTCCGGCTCGCAACCTGCAACCGTCCAGCCTCTGAAATAAGCCAGTGGCTCAAGACCTAACTGCGCGGCGCGATCAGCGCTCATCACCAAGGTCATAGAAGCGCCATCCGATAACTGCGAAGAATTACCGGCGGTCACCGTGCCACCTTCTCGAAAAACAGGGCCTAGCTTGGCGAGCCCTTCGATGGTGGTTTCCGCGCGATTGCACTCGTCGCGATCACAAACGCCATCAACGACTTCGGTTTCTTTGGTTTCTTTATTAACGACTTTTTGCCACTTAACGTGCATGGGCACGATTTCGTCATCGAACAAGCCAGCTTGCTGGGCCGCGGCGGTTCGCATTTGGCTTTCGAGCGAGAATTCGTCTTGATATTCGCGAGATAGGTTATAACGGGTCGCCACAACTTCTGCGGTATCGCCCATCGCCATGAAGATATCGGGCGCTTTTTCGCGAATCGTGGGATGCAGTTCTGATTTACCAGGTGACTGCCGCGTGCCGGCTGAGATGGACTCAACGCCACCTGCGATCATGACTTCAGAGCAACCGCTGGCAATCTGATTGGCAGCGAACGCAATGGAGTTCAAGCCAGAAGAGCAGGCCCTTGAAATTGTGCTGCCTGCAACGGTGACCGGCAGTTGTGACAAGATCACAGCGAGTCGTGCGATGTTGCCGCCTTGCTCACCCGTTTGGCTTGCAGCACCAACGATGACATCCTCGACTTCTGCAGGATCAAGCTGCGTGTTGCGCGCCAGTAGCGCGTCAATACAATGCGCAACCATGTCGTCAGGCCGAGTCAGGTTAAAGGTTCCACGAAAGGACTTTGCAAGGCCAGTGCGAACACTATCCACGATTACTACGTCACGCATAGGGCATCTCCATTAGTTTATGCTGCTAAAAAGGACGTTCATTGTGCCCTGAATACGAGGTTGTAGACAACCTAGGGCAAGGGCTCTTTCATCGGGTCATCAATTTCAATGATTGGGGCGCGCAGCCGGTAAGCGCACGGCCAAATGTGCGACGCTTTCTTTTAAGCCCCCCAGCCGGTTTCGGCTGAGCCAAAGCGCTTGATGTTCATCGATCAGGCTTGATTGAGACTGCTTTAGGCGGTTAAAGCGTATGCGCTGTTTGGCAGGCGATAGGATGCCGGCGGTCGCGAGACGTTTCAGCTGGAGTTTTTCAAGGCCGTGCTGGCACAAAGCGGCGGCCTGCCTGAGTTCTCGCTGGACCAGCTCAAGACCTGGCGCCTTACTCGGCGTCATTTGCAAGGGTAGGGCTGTTAGCGCATCGAGCCAAACTTGCAGCTCAGCGTCGGTGATCGCGGCCAAGACGGACGGCTCGTGTTTCATGTTCCAGAATAATGCGCGATTGAAGACGGTGGCATTTCGAAGCTGGGTCGGAACCCGCTCTGAGAGGTGCCCGAGCTGAATCAGTGCCCGAACGGTTGACGACGCCTGATTGTCGAAGAAAATACGGTTTAGCCCATCAGCCAGGTTTAGGGCCGCACTACCTCGTTGATTCCAGCTGTTACAACCGCCAAGCAGAAAGCCTGGATAACTGAGCGGCAAATATTGATGATGGCCATGATCGCCCCAATCGGTGACCAGGTAACCTTCAGCGCCAAATTTTAAACCGGCGCTAGCGGCGCTTTTCAGATTCGTCGTCGCGTTGCCGAGCCTGCCAGCAATCGCGTTCCAGCTGGCAGTACCTGGGCAAACATAAAATGGCAGCCTGGCTTTGGCGAGGTGCTCGCACTCGGTTTCAAAAGGATGGTCGTGCTCATAGCCCCAAATTAAGGCGGTGGCGTCCCGAGAGAGGGTTTTTAAGCAGGACGGATCTTTTAAAACGATGTCGCTCCAGAACATGGGCTGGCGATCAAACTTGCGCGCAAGCGTCTGAATCTTGGCGAGGAAGTCGACATAAACTGCTGTGGTGCCTTGGCGCATGCATCGGGCTCGGCTCGCGCCATGGCCAAGTTCCCAAGGCTCATCGCCCCCGATATTGAAGCGGGCATCCTGAAATAAGGGCAGGTATTCCTCGTACAACCCCTCTAAAAACGAAAGGCTTGCCCGATTGGGCTTGAGGGTCGAGCCCCACGGGCTGCGTCGGCCGGTCAGAGGGTGAACAAACCCGTCAGGGCATTCCGCTAAGGGTTGGTAGGTGGGATGGCGCAACCAGCGTTCAAAGTGCCCGAAGGAATTAAGGTTTGGAACCAAATCGATAAAGCGGTCCTGGCAATACTGTTGAATCTCTAACAGATCTGCCGTCGTCAAGGGGGAGGCGTGCTGCCACACCTGCGCGTGGTTGGCGAACGCAAAGGTGTGCTCGGTGTACAGCTGAAGCTGATTGAATTTCAACTGCGCCAATTGGTCAATCAGACCTTCCAGGGTCTCAAGGGTTGGTACCTTACAACGACTGATGTCGAGCATGACACCGCGATGATCGAAGTCGGGTTGATCAACGATTTTCAAACACGCAATAGCGCCGCTGCGCCGCGCCGCTTGTTTTAAAATTTGAGCAAACGTCGCCAGTCCGCGAAACGCGCCTGCCTCCTCGGCGTATCGAAGCTTCGCGCCCGTATTGGTAATCACCAATTGATAGCCTTCTGGCCCCAAACCGCTTTTAGGTTGGACGTTTAAAAGACATTGGCTTGCAAGGCCCTGGCCGTAGCTTACGCCAATACCGGGTCTGATCTGCGCGAGGCGGCTGGCGGCCTTTGCAATGCGATGACCGAGGCTTGGGTTGAGCTGTACCCAGGCGCGGCCCGACAAGCGCAATTGACCGTCGGTTAAAGTGAGCTGCTTCGGTGGCGGGTACAGGTGCATGGGCTTGATCGTTGTAATTTAAAGTGATTAATACATAATCTTCGGTCCCACACCAGTCAGGGGGTTACCCATGCCGCACTATATTCTTGCCATTGACCAAGGCACCACCAGCTCTCGTGCCATGGTATTTGATGAGGACAGCCAGATTGTTGGGGTCGGTCAGGAGGAGTTCCCGCAATATTTTCCGAAAGATGGCTGGGTTGAGCACGATCCTGAGGAAATCTGGCAGTCGGTGCTCCAGGTGGTTGATCGCGCGCTCGGCAGCGCGGATTTGCGGGCCGATCAGATTGGCGCCATTGGCATCACCAATCAACGCGAGACAACGGTTGTTTGGGATCGGGCAACCGGCGCGTCCGTGTATCCTGCGATCGTTTGGCAGGACCGCCGCACCCATGCATTGTGCCAATCCCTCAAGGCGGCGGGTCATGAAGCCGAGGTCCGCGAAAAAACCGGTTTACTACTGGATCCTTATTTTTCCGCAACCAAGGTGCGCTGGATCTTAGACCATGTTGTCGATGGCCAGGCGCGTGCAGAAGCGGGTGAGCTGTGTTTTGGGACCATTGATTCGTTTTTGCTTTGGCGATTAACCGCGGGGCAGGTGCATCGCACGGATGCAACGAATGCCGCCCGAACCCTCTTGTTCAATATTCTGACGCAGGATTGGGACGACGACATACTGGCTCTGTTGAATATTCCGCGCAGCATGCTGCCTGAAGTGCTCGATTGCAGTGCCCACTTTGGGGTGACGAACATTCCTGAAATCGCGGCCGAGATTCCGATTGCCGGAATGGCTGGGGATCAGCAAGCCGCGCTAGTGGGACAGTGTTGTTTCAACATCGGCATGATGAAAAGCACCTATGGCACAGGTTGCTTTATGATCCTCAACACAGGGTCAGAGCCGGTTCGCTCTGAGCATCAACTGCTCACGACCGTTGCCTATCGGTTAAATGGCGTGGTTTGCTATGGCCTAGAAGGGTCCATCTTTATTGCTGGGGCATCGGTGCAGTGGCTTCGGGATGCCTTAAAAGTGATTGATCATGCAAGTGAGACCGAGGCGATTGCTGCGTCGAATCCTGATAGTCATGGCGTCTATGTGGTGCCGGCGTTTACAGGGCTCGGCGCGCCACATTGGGATGCCGAGGCCCGGGGCGGTATTTTTGGGCTCACGCGGGATGCCGGTGTCGCCGATATTGTGACCGCGACCCTGCAGTCGGTGAGTTATCAATCGCAGGATTTGTTGAATGCGATGGCCAGTGATGGTGTCGCGCCCACAGTAGTGCGCGTGGATGGTGGCATGATTGAAAATGATTGGATGGCTCAAAATTTAGCCGATCAGTTGGGCATCGAGGTCCATCGACCCGCCGTTACCGAAACCACCGCTCTGGGCGCGGCCTACCTTGCGGGTCTTGCCCTAGGGGTTTACCCCTCTTTGGACGCCATAGCCGAGGGTTGGCAGCTGGCGCGCTGTTTCAAGCGAGAACTGCCCGCCGAAGCGGCGGCGCAGCGCTATGCAGGCTGGGTGGATGCTGTGGCTAGAGTTAAATCTGTTTGATCAAATCGCAAACGGTGCCGACGATTAGATCGGCTTCCGACTGATTAATAATCAAAGGTGGCAGCAATCGGATCACGGAATCTGCCGTCACATTGAGTAAAAGCTTGCGCTCAAAAGCTTGCTGAATCAGTTCTGTACAGGGCTTTGCGAGTTCCACTCCGATCATCAGGCCCATGCCGCGAATGTCGCGCACGCGATTATCGCCAGCCAAGTGGCTTCTAAATTGCGCTTGGATATAGTCCCCCATCTCAGCAGCATGCTGAATCAGGTTCAAGCGTTCAAATTCATCTAAAACGGCATTCGCCGCCGCGCAGGAAAGCGGATTGCCGCCAAAAGTTGATCCATGATTACCGGGTTTGAACACTTCAGCGGCTGCGCCTCGAGCCAAACACACGCCAATCGGCACGCCATTACCCAGGCCTTTTGCTGTGGTCACAAGATCCGGCAAGATACCGCTGTGTTGATAACAAAAATAGGCGCCAGTTCGGGCATTGCCCGACTGCACTTCGTCCACGATCAAAAGCCAGTCATTGGCATCACAGAGGGCTCTCAGTTTTGGCAGATAGGTCGGGTCCGGCACTTGAATACCGCCTTCGCCTTGGATGGGCTCTACAAAAATGGCGGTGACTTGATTGGCGGTCTCCGCGATTTTTTCGATGGCCGGAACATCATTAAAGGGCACTCTTAAAAAACCCGAGACCAAGGGCTCGAATCCCGCTTGTACTTTTCGGTTGCCGGTTGCCGTAAGCGTCGCCATGGTTCGACCATGAAAGGCAGATTCGGCGACGATGATGGTGGGGTCCGAGAAGCCTTTGTTATGACCATACAGGCGCGCAATTTTTATGGCGCACTCACAGGCTTCGGCGCCAGAGTTCCCGAAAAACATATTGTCCATGCCGGAAATGATCGCAAGGCGTTCGGCTAGGCGCTCTTGGCCAGGAATTCGATAAAGGTTAGAAGTATGCAGCAGATTCTGGCTTTGGTGCGTGAGCGCTAGGGCGACGGCCTCATTGGCATGACCGAGCGCGACGACACCAAGGCCCGACAGGGCGTCAAGATAGCGCTCGCCATGGTGATCGATTAGCCAAGCACCCTCTCCCCGAACAAACTGAACATCGGTGCGGCCATAGGTTGGCATAACAGCTGGGTTCATGAGACAGTCCTTATTTGGGTCGAGTCAATGCTGCCATGAAGCAGCGGGCCGAAAGCCTTGGATCATAAACCAGTTTCGTTAACCACTAAAGCCGCGCTATGAGTGAATCTCTAAACCCGATTGAACTGGCTGTGTTTGTTGCGCGCTGTGCAGCGGTTTGTGATGAGATGGGGTTGATTCTTCGGTCTGCGGCCTTTTCGCCCAATATTAAAGATCGACTGGATTATTCCTGCGCTTTGTTTGACGCTGATGGGCGGATGTTTGCGCAAGCCGCGCATGTGCCTGTGCATTTGGGCAGCATGGCCTTTGCGATGCAGCAAGTGGTTGGGCTGCGGCAGTGGCAAGCGGGTGATGAGCTGATTTGGAATGACCCCTTCTTAGGCGGCACGCATTTGCCGGATATCACTGTGATCACCCCTGTTTTTGACGAGATAGGTGAGCGCATAATCTATAACGTTGCCAGCCGCGGTCATCATGCGGATATCGGAGGCAAGACCCCCGGTTCAGCGCCACCAGATAGCCGCAGGATTGAAGAAGAAGGTGTTCTGATCGATAACTTCTTGTTGGTGCAAGAAGGCCAGTTGCGCGATGCACAAACACGCGAACTTCTTGCGTCCGGCAGCTACCCGTGTCGTAATATTGATCAAAACATGGCAGATCTTTCAGCGCAAATTGCCGCGAACACAACTGGCTTGAGCGAGCTGCAAAAGATCACTCAGCACTTCGGCGTCGAGACTGTACACGCTTACATGTCTCACGTGCAGAACAACGCCGAGGAAAGCGTGCGCCGTGTGCTTGATGTTCTCCATGATTGTGATTTCACCTATCCGCTCGATAGCGGTGATCAAATCCAAGTGGCAATCGCCGTTGACAAACAGCAGCGCGAGGCGACGATAGACTTTACAGGCACCTCTGCGCAGAACGCCTATAACTACAA
>UPTG01002964.1_pt1 | contig 11168 bp, 8 predicted proteins | sample 2160121 | NCBI WGS metagenome assembly UPTG01 (sample SAMN06266255, study PRJEB28933) | marine metagenome | isolation source: Columbia River Estuary | place: USA:Columbia River Estuary, USA | collected 2014-07-27 | reverse complement strand
TTTTTTATTTGATCGCTGCCAATAATAGTAATCGCATTAGCTGAGCGCTTGGAGGTAATAGGGAGCAAGGATGCGCTAACAAGAATATTTTCCATATCTCCATCTACTTGATGAGCGGCAGAAAAGCCAGAAATAATAGAGGCAATACACATCATTAAGGTCAAAAACTTATTCATGATAATGGGGCTCAGAGGCTGTAATAATTAAAATATTTATCAAGTTCAAATAATTGGCTAGTATCCTAAAACAGGAGCAAGCCAAATCTCGTTCTCATCTACGCTCTCGTCTCTTTCCTTGGAGTAAGCTTCAACCTGATCCTTATCCACTCTTCCTAATTGGAAGTAATGGGATTCTGGGTGAGAGAAATAGAAGCCACTAACACTTGCTGTTGGCCACATAGCTAAGGACTCTGTGAGACTAAGATCTATGTTCTTATCAACATCAAGGAGCTGCCAAATGGCTAATTTACCCCGATGGTCAGGGCAAGATGGATAGCCTGGAGCTGGTCGAATGCCTTGATATTTTTCGCTGATCAAAGCTTCATTGTCGAGCTCCTCTTTTTTTGCATAGCCCCAAAGCTCACATCGAACTTTTTTGTGAGCCCACTCAGCAAATGCTTCAGCAAAGCGATCAGCCAATGCCTTTAAAATAATTGCATTGTAATCATCTAGCCCTGCCTCAAAACGCTCAATATGCTCATCAATGCCATGGCCTGCAGTTACAGCAAAAGCACCAATATAATCATCTTTCTCATCAATAAAATCTGCCAGGGAGTTGGATACTAGGTCTTCTCTGGATTTCTGCTGACGAAGGCAATGTAATAATAATTCCTCTGAGGAATCATCAGTTTCTATGGCAATAGCATCTCCAAGTGAGCGCGCAGGGAATAGCCCAATCACTCCTTTTGGCTTAAGCCATTTCTCATTCATTAATTGTTTGAGTATTAACTGGGTATCGTCCCAAAGTTTTCGAACTTCTGGGCCCTTAACCGGATCCGACAATAAATCAGGGAAGCGACCGCTAAACTCCCAGGCATTAAAATACGGCATCCAATCAATAAACTCATGAAGCTCTTCAAGGCTTGGAGAAAGCACAGTAATACCTAGCTTTAATGGAGCAGCTTCTTTCAGCCTCATATCTAGAGTTGCTTTGCGAGTTATGGCCTCAGGAAAAGGCCTTAAGGGTGTGGTTGCCCTTGAAGCATAAGCGTCACGCTTGTTAGTATGCGCTAATGCCAACTCTTCAGCATACGCATCGCGCTCAGTCATGAGTCGCTTTGCAACACGAACAGATCTAGAGGCATCTTTTACATACACCACTGTTCCTGAATAAGCAGGATCAATTTTAACGGATGTGTGAGCCGGGCTGGTTGTGGCTCCACCTATGAGCAAAGGTCGAGTATCGCCTCTGCGCTCCATTTCTTTTGCAACACTAACCATTTCATCGAGTGACGGGGTAATTAAACCTGACAAGCCTATAAAATCACAGTTTTCTTTATCTGCAACTTCTAATATTTTCTCCTTCGGCACCATGACCCCCAGATCAATCACCTCAAAGTTATTGCACTGCAAAACAACGCCAACAATATTTTTACCGATGTCATGAACATCTCCTTTAACAGTTGCGAGGACAATTTTGCCATCTGACTGCATTTTTCCGCCACCTTTTTCCTTTTCAATGAAAGGCACAAGATAGGCTACTGCTTTTTTCATGACTCGCGCAGATTTAATAACCTGGGGCAAAAACATTTTGCCGGCTCCAAATAAATCTCCCACGTGATTCATACCATCCATTAAAGGGCCTTCAATCACATCTAAGGGTTTCTCTGCTAACTGCCTAGATTCTTCAACATCTTCAACAACAAAAGTATCAACGCCTGTGACCAATGAGTGTTTTAGTCTTTCATTAATGGGAAGGCCTCGCCAATCCTGATCAATGCTTCTGACTGAGGCGCTGTTGCTGTCTGCATATTTTGGGGCAAGGTTCAATAATGCTTCTGTAGCCTCTGGGTTACGATTAAGAATCACGTCCTCCACAACCTCTCGCAGTTCATCAGGCAATTCATCATATATGGCCAATTGCCCAGCATTAACAATGGCCATGGTCAGACCATTTTTAATGGCGTGAAAAAGGAAAACTGAATGCATGGCTTCGCGAAGAACGTTGTTACCGCGAAAGCTAAATGACACGTTAGATAAGCCTCCTGATAGGGATACTCCAGGGCAGAGTTTTTTTATCTCAGCGCAAGACTGAATAAAAGAGAGTCCGTATATATTGTGTTCTTCAATCCCTGTGGCAACGGCAAAAATATTTGGATCAAAAATAATATCATGGGGATCTAAGCCGACTTTTTCGGTTAATAGGTCGTAAGCTCGCTTACAAATGTCTACTTTTCTTTTCAGGGTATCTGCTTGCCCCTCCTCATCGAAAGCCATTACGACAACAGCCGCACCATAGCGTTTAACTAATTTTGCTTGCTGAATAAATGCTTCCTCCCCTTCTTTCATTGAGATGGAATTAACGATAGATTTGCCTTGCACGCACTTAAGACCAGCTTCAATAATTGACCATTTACTTGAATCTATCATGAGAGGAACTTTTGAAATATCAGGCTCACCGGCTATTAGATTTAAGAACCGAACCATGGCTGATTCTGAGTCCAACATTCCCTCGTCCATATTTATGTCGATAATCTCAGCTCCATTTTCTACCTGTTGTCGAGCTACCTGAAGCGCGGCATCATAATCCCCAGCTTCAATCAATCGTCTAAAAATAGCAGAGCCTGTGACATTGGTGCGCTCTCCAATATTAATAAACAAACTATCAGAGTTGATTTCTAGAGGCTCTAGACCGCTAAGAAGCATTGATCTAGGTGATGGAGGAATCACCCTAGGAGTTAAATTTGTTACTATTTCTTTTATTAGCTTAATATGCAGTGGCGTAGTTCCGCAGCAACCACCAACAATATTAAAGAGCCCTTCTTCACCAAACTGTTTAATAATTTCTGCCATTTCAGAAGCAGATTGATCATACTCGCCAAATTGATTTGGCATGCCAGCATTAGGGTGAACACTTACATAGCAATCAGCAATTTGTGAAATTCTTTGTAAAAATGGGCGAAGTTCAGCAGCCCCTAATGCACAATTTAATCCTACGGAGATTGGTTTGGCATGCCGGACAGAATTCCAAAATGCTTTTGTTGTTTGCCCAGATAAGGTTCGGCCAGATGCATCGGTAATAGTCCCAGAAATCATAATTGGGATATCAATATTGCGGTTTTCAGCTACACAGTCAATTGCAAATAATGCTGCTTTTGCATTAAGAGTATCAAATATAGTTTCAACCAGAATTAAATCAGCACCGCCATCTAGAAGTGCCATTACAGCTATAGTATAGGTGTCAACGAGTTGGTCAAAAGAAATATTTCTATATGCGGGATCTTCAACATCTGGGCTAAGAGAGCAAGTCCTGCTGCTTGGCCCCAAGACACCCGCTATAAAAATGTCTTGTTCATCAGTTTTTTTCTGAAAATCAATAGCTTCTTTGACAATCTGAGCTGCGGCAAAGTTTAATTCATATACTAAATCCTCCATGCCATAATCCGACATAGATGGGGCATTAGAATTAAAAGTGTTCGTCCCAATAATATTTGCGCCAGCTTCAATAAATTGTTTATGAATATTTGAAATAATATCTGGCTGTGTAAGGGTTAAGAGATCATTATTGCCTTTAAGATCACTCGGCCAGTCAGCAAATCGCTTGCCCCTATAATCTTTTTCTTGCAAATCATGACCTTGAATCATGGTTCCCATTGCCCCATCCAAAAGAAGAATTTGATTTTTTAATAGATCTGTAATTCTATTTCTAACCAATGGCCTGTTGTTTTCTTTCATGAGAGATTTATTCGAGAAAGTATTTTTTGTAATAACTCAGATTGATTTAAGGCATAAAAATGAAAACTATTAATGCCCATCGATTGAAGATCTTCAATTTGCTTAATGCATATTTTGATAGATGCCTCTTCATTTTTTTGGACGTCATCTGAAAACTGATTAATAATTTCAGAAGGAATATTAGTGCCACATCTTTTGGCCATATTGCATAGGCTAGTAATGTTATAAATAGGCATAATGCCGGCTATAAGCTCGCTATCAATATTGCGATGTTTCATCGCTGTGATGAGTCTTTGGTAGTCATGTGGAGAGAAGCAAAACTGCGAAATAGATTGTTTTGCTCCAGCAAGAGTTTTGTTCTTCAATAGATTTAGATCAAAATTAAAGCCTGACGATTCAGGATGCGGTTCAGGATAAGCAGAAACTATGACTTCCATGCCGCTGTTTATTAAAGATTCTACAAATTCTGAGGTGCTCGCAAACCCTTCTTTGTGAGCTAAAAAATTACCTTCGGCAACATCTCCTCTGAGGGCAACAATCTTAGTAATGCCTAACTCTTTAAATTCATCGATAATTAGATCTAATTGATTCTTTGTTTTTCCAACCAGTGTGAGGTGAGCTACTATATCTATATTGTGGCTTTCTTTAAAAGCTTTAATTAAGCCTATACTGTTTTTTTGAGAGCTCCCCAGGGCTCCATAGGTAATAGATATAAATCTTGGCCCAAAAATACTCAGACGAGCATACTCCTCAACAACTTTTTTAAAATTCATATCCTTAGGCGGATAGAATTCATATGAAATTTTCATTTTCAAAAACCTTCGATTGGGTATCTTGCTTAGCAGTTTAAGTATGCAAGCAAGAGAAATCACTTTTTTGTATATTATATACGCATATAATAATAATAGTAATTATAGACTAGAATTTAAATTAGTCGTTGTTATTTTATCTGAACTCGATAGTTGCTAGTGTTCTACTTTCAGTGGCACTTTGGGGTCTAAGCCAAGCGCTTCCTTTTCTGCTTTGACCATAGCGCGTACCTCTGCCAAAAGGGCTTTCGCGTCATAGACAATGCCGTCTTTAATTGTCCAGCGTACGCCACCAACTCGCTCGACTCGCTGAGTTTCTTCGTTAAGTTTAGGCACGCCTGTTCCATAAAGAGATTTGAGGTTGTGTAGCGGGTTTTCGTCAACAATGATCATGTCGGCTTTTTTACCAACCTGTATTGTGCCAATATCTTGATCTTGTCCAAGTACTTGCGCACCAATTTTAGTGGCGGCCCGAATCACCTCAAGAGGATGGAACCCGGCTTCTTGGAGCAGTTCTAATTCTTGAATATAACCAAAACCATAGAGACTATAAATATAGCCAGTGTCACTGCCAACTACCACTTTACCGCCTCGATTCTTGTACTCATTTACAAATTGCATCCACAGTTTGTAATTGTGCTTCCATTCAAGTTCATCTTCGGTGGTCCAGTTAAAAAAGAAAGACCCATGCTTCTCTCTGCTAGCACGATAGAAGTCCCATAATCCAGGGGCAGTATATTCGTAGTGCCACTCAGCGGTATAGGCGCGCATGAAATCGCGACTTGCTAGATAAATAGTGAAGGTTGGGCTTAAGCAAAAATCGCGTTCTAGTAAGGTTTCCATAACCTGATTCCAGCGCTCTGTGCCTGGCCCTGCAGCCTGCTTCCATAATCTCCCGGCCTGCGCAAAACGTTGCTGTTCATTGCTGTAAATATAATCTGATGGATAGTCTTGAATTACCTTATCCGTAAACAGCGCTTCCGGTAAGCCGTACCAATGTTCCATGCAATCTAAGCCGCGACTGGAGGTATCCAAGACATTTGCGTGAGCTACATTTAACTGAGCATGATGCATAGTGGTGTTGAGCTCTAATTTTTCAGCTTCTTCTAGTGCAGCCCATAAAATCTCTTCTGGCGCCCCCATAAACTTAATACCGTCTGCGCCAATACGTTTGAGATACTGGACGCGCTCACGAGCATCATTAGCGGTGTTGATTGGCGCTAGTTTTTCTCCCCCATCCACAGGCATAGCAAAATAGGGGAATGCAGTAATGCGGGGGGCGGTGATAGCATTTTTATTGCTCAGTTCCTTTAAGGCTAGAAGCCGACTCTCGCCAGTCATTCCAAAAACCTCTCTGGTGCTTGTAACACCATGGCCAAGCCATAGTTTAAAGATATAGTCCGCGGATACTTGCTGATTCTCATCAGGAGAATGAATGTGAGTATGAGAGTCAATAAATCCTGGCAATAAATATTTACCATGAGCGTCAATTTCTCGAACATTTTTGTTAACTAATACATTTAGTTTAGGGCGACTTTTAGGGTCTATTACTAGCCCGGGGGCTCCTACTGTTCTTATCTCGACGATTCGGTCATTCTCAACGGTGACATCCACCGGCCCAGTGGCTGGGGCGCCTGTCCCATCGATGAGGTAAGCACCTCGAATAATGAGCTGATCATACTGTCCTTGGCCATGCTGACGTTTCGGTATGCTGTCTTTGATACTTAAAAACAAAGAATCTATGTCAGCGGCCATAACCGTCAAGGGAGCAGTGGCACAAACTAGACTGACTAGGAGTGGCATGAAGAATCTATTGGTTATAAATTCGTCCTTTTTATTTTTTTCCAACATAGCTTTTTCCCTTTATTATTCCCACTCAATAGTTGCTAATGGCTTGCTAGAAATATCATATTTCATCCAAAATATTCCCTTCACTCTGAGTAAAGGTTTTTTATTGGTTGACCATTTTGAATATTCTTAATATTTTGAAAAAATAATTCGAATGCTCTGATTAGGGATTTTAGTGAGTGAGCTGAATCATGAGCAGAAATAAAGCAATTCTTAGCCGTCCAAAGCAAAGAGGAATTCTCAAGGGGCTCATTCTTTGTTGTATCCAATGCAGCCGCAGAAATTTCTTCACTATTCAATGCGTCTGCAAGGTCTGGCTCATTAATTGCAGTGCCCCGACCTACGTTGATTAACATAGCTGAGTTATTAAGTTTTTTTAGAACGTCTGCATTAATGACGTCCCTAGTTTGAGCGCTATCGGGTAAAGCAAGTACTAAATAATCAGTTAAAGGGAGCAATTCTTCAAACTGATCCAACCCCAAAACCTCGTCAGCATATTCATCATCTGCTGGATTACGCTTGATCCCAGTTACCCTCATGCCAAAAGATTTGCCTAACTTAGCTACTTGTTTGCCAATGCCTCCATAGCCCAAAATCACTAAGGTTTTATCTGTAAGCTCCCCATCCCCAGCTATTGGAGCCCAGTGCTTAGATTGTTGAAACTCAATGTGCTGATCTATTCTCTTGTTCCATCTTAATATTTGCGAAAAAACATAATGGGCAATTGGAATTGCATAAACACTGCTTGCATTAGCAATTTGAATATTTTCTATTTTTAAAACAGCTTGAAGTATTGAAGAATCCATTCCAGCAAACCCACTTTGAATAAATTTCATTCGTTTAGATAAGGTCAATAAAGCATCGTGAATTTCTGGGTGATCCCTAGCTGCAAATAAGAATTGATAGCACATAAATAAAGCATCTGATTCAGGAACAGCTTCCCAAGCTGGATCCCTGGAATCCAAAGGATTGAGTGCAATAATTTCCATTGAAGGATCAAAGGCAAGTAGCTCAGATCTGTATAACTTATTGTTATCTTCAGATATGACGATTCTCATGACCCATCCTTTAATACATATTTCATCACTTTCCCGGCAGCATTTGTGGGCAAATCTTGCGTAAACTCTATTTCTCTAGGGACTTTATAATTTGCCATATTATCTTTGCACCACTGCATAAGGGTATCAGCATCCAAGCTTTGACTAGGCTTTAAAACAATAAAAGCTTTGGCAACTTCTCCCATGCGATCGTCTGCAATGCCGATGACCGCTGCTTGAGAAATTGCAGGATGATCACAAAGAATATTTTCTATCTCAGCGGGGTATGCATTGAAGCCGCCCACAATGAACATGTCTTTGCTCCTGTCTGTAATCTTGATATAGCCACGCTCATCCAGAATGCCAATGTCACCTGTATGCAGCCATCCTTCTTCATCTATAGCCTCTTTGGTGGCCTCTGGGTTATTGAAGTAGCCACTGGTAACGTTATAGCCTCTAACAAGAATTTCACCAGGATCGCCGGCTGAGACTAGATTTCCATCAGCATCAACACATTTCACTTCAACACCATCAATTGCACAGCCAGAAGTGGTGGCTATGGTTTCATAATCATCCTTAGGCGTACACATAGTCACAACACCTGTGCTTTCTGTAAGTCCATAGGCGGTAATCACTGTCTCAAAACCAAGCTGTTCTTTCATATCTTTAATTAATTGAATGGGAATAGAGGCTGCCCCAGTGACTCCGAGGCGCAAAGAAGAAATATCAACCTTTGATAGATTCTCGCTTGCCAGAATAGATTGATAAAGCGTTGGGGGTCCCGGCAGCATAGATATCTTTTTTTCGTGAATCATTTCAATAATTTTTTCTGCATCAAAAACTGCGCATGGATAAGCAGTTGCACCCTTCATAATAGAAGCTAGCCAACCAGCCTTGTACCCAAAGGTATGAAAAAAAGGGTTTACTATTAAGTACTTATCATCTTGATTAAGTCCTACGTAGGTAGACCAGTAATCAAATACTCTAATATTTTGGCCATGAGTAGAAATAACACCTTTAGGCTTTCCGGTGGTCCCAGAAGTAAAGATGATGTCTGCAATATCACCCTCTTCAACAAGTGGAAGATCGATAGCCAACCCAGAAACCATTAAAGATTTTAAATTAGAGGCATTGGGAGATTTAGTCTCATCTAATGCAATCTGTTTTTTAAGATGCGGCAATGCTTCCTCTGACAAAAGATCAAAATAATCTACACCAAGAAAATCATTAACACTAAAAAGAATTTTTGCCTCAGAGTTATTGAGAATGTAAGCAGCCTCTTTGCCCTTCATACGAGTATTGATTGGCACAATTACTGCTCCTGCTTTATGGGTGGCAATTGCTGCTAAGACCCATTCATTCATGTTGGGAGCCCAGATTGCAATTCTATCCCCTTTATCTACACCAATATTGATCAAATTTTTGGCTATCTCGGTTGATTGGTCCTCTAACTCGGCATAAGTAATGTTTTGTTGCTCTGTTACCAAGGCATATTTGTCTCCATACTTATGTGCCTGCAATTTAATTAATTCTGGAATGGTAAGTTTTGATAATGTATTCAATCTAATATCCTTGCCCATCGATAGTCATATTTATAATATTTTAAACCAATAGATGATTCCGAGAACCTTACCCCTGGCAATGAAGAAATATCTTCATATAGAACTTTGGAGAGCTTGGTAACGTCTTCGGCAAGAATGAAAGCCATAAGATCATGGCGCCCAATTAAGGTTGAAACAAATCTAACTTCTTTCATTTTAGATAAAGCTTTTGCTACAGAGTCTTTTGAACGCGTTTCAACATCCAAACCAACAAATGCTACAGAAGGATTTTCCATTCTATTAATGTTATTGATAACAGAAATTTTAATGATCTTATTTTCTATTAACTTTTGAATTCTATTGCGAACAGTTCCCTCGGTCACACCAATTACTTTTGCCATTTGATTATTAGACATTCGAGCATCAGCACCCAACAGTTGAATAATTTTTTTATCTGTTTGATCAAGCTTCATTTGCAAAGGGAGTCCAATCAGTTTCAAACTTATAAACATTAGATGCTATCGCTGGAGAGATACTCTTTATTCCCGTTATAGAAGGCAACGTTTCATCTAAAAATACCTTTGTTTCTTGTAAGGTTTGAGTAGCGCAAAGGATTTCTATGTCCTGAATCCCGCTGACAACATTTACACTAAAAACTTCGTTTAATTGGGATAGAATCTCAGCGACTTCCTCTAATTTTTCACCATGGACTCTTATTCCAATAGGTAGGAGATGTTCAAAGCCACACTTTTCAAAGTCTGCAATTGCAATAATCTTACAAAAGCCTCCCTCTATGATTTTTGTCAGTCTCTTACTAACAGTTACTTCGTTAACGGATAACTGCTCAGCAATGAACTTAGCAGGAGCCCGTCCATCGCTTTCTAAAATTTGAAGGATTTTATGATCTAAATCATCTAAGGAAATTTTCACCAGAGTAGCTTCGGGAGAGAAGAATTAAAATTCTCTTTTTGCTAAATCCAGTCCGGTTGGAACATCGTCTCTGTTTACAAGAAATTGCCCATACCATTTTCGTAATTTATGTAAGGGTCCGTCGCCATCACAAACGACAGGATCAGGAATATAAATTTTATTTTCCCAAATTGCTACATCTTGACCGAAAGCATAATTATTAGCATCTACGTATCCTTGAATAAATGCTGCTTCGTCCTCAGCTGACATTCCTGGAACTTTCTTGACCATCACACCAAAATTAATTTGAAAGGAAGTTAATGTTAATGGGATATGAGTGACTGCAAGCCTACTTTCTACCTTATTCCCATCATGTATCGCGCTCATATATGTGGTCATATAAGCCGGCCCTTCGTATGTTGCCTGAGAGAATAAATCTCTTCCAAGGATTGGGCTATCAGCGGTCATTTCCTGAGTGTACGTATGATCTTTCGCTTCATTCCAGAATCCCTCAAAAGGCGCCTGATGAACCGGACCAAAATGACCCTTATCAGCCATATTGTCTATGAGTTCTCTACAATTATTTTTAACTAGAAAGCTAGCCATGCCATAGTCAGACCATTCATCCGAGTAGCATTCTTCAATTTTTTTAGGCAAAAAGTCTGGTTCTTTTTTCTCAGCATCGTGCCAAACCATAACCATTTGATTGATCTCAAGAATAGGCCATTCATCTGTATCACCTAAATCTATATTTATAGAGCCATCTTCAAGCCTTTTAACTTGGATTTTTCTGTCAAAGCCGTAAATAGTATTTGTTTCTCCAATTGGAAAATCTCTTTGATGGCCAAGCACAAACCAACCTCGTGGAAATCTATCTGGTAAATCATTCATAGGGTCTCTCCTTATTTAAATCTTTGTCCGTTTGGATCAGATGGGCTAGCGTTCTTATCAAACCATGCATATATTTCCCCATCCATTTCATCAATCTCCCATGCACGAGTTAGTGCCTTCGGAGGTATTCTTTTAGCATATGGAATCTCATCACAATGACCTTCTCCGGCCCAACGCCAGGCATGAAATGGACATCTAATGCTATTACCTTCAACCTCTCCACATGCAAGTGAGGCACCC
>UPTG01002955.1_pt1 | contig 11190 bp, 19 predicted proteins | sample 2160121 | NCBI WGS metagenome assembly UPTG01 (sample SAMN06266255, study PRJEB28933) | marine metagenome | isolation source: Columbia River Estuary | place: USA:Columbia River Estuary, USA | collected 2014-07-27 | reverse complement strand
TGTATATGTCCAACCTTTGTTTACTGCTATTTGAGTACCTCTATTATCCAAATAATTACTTGTTCCAGTTACAAAACCTGTTGATCCATCAAAACCTCCTTGATATATTAAACCCCCGGCAACTGCATTATCTATGTATGTTTTAACTTCTGTTAAAGCTGTTACTGGTATAGTTCCGAAAGTTGTTTTATTAACTATATTTGTTATTAATGCAGGATTTGCATTATCTGTAAAGTTGTTAAAAGGTATTGTATCGTCAGCTGCGGCAACTGCAGTAGCTTGATTAACCACATAGTTATCAGATACGCCAACACCGCCATCTACTTTTAAACCTACAGTAAGCAATTTAGATGCAGACGCTTGACCTGTTAAATTAGATGTTAAATCGCTGTTTGCTGCTATTGTAACAGTATCACTTTCTGCTACAACTCCAGATATAGCTGGATTAGCGTTATCACTTAAGGTAAACTGATAAGTTCCAGGGATTCCACTAATTGGCGCCCAAGCATTATCACCTCTTAAATATACAGTTGCACTAGGTGTACCTGTAGCGCTTAAGTCCACGGTGTAGTCTAAAGCTCCTCCTGAACTTGAACCAGTAGCACTAACAAAAGTACCCGAAGTTAATGTCGTATCCCTTATTCTAACCCAATTGTTATTATCATGATATAGCGCTACATCAAGGCTGCTATCAAAATATATTTGTCCTGGAGCAGACTGAGGTTGTGTGCCTGTAACTTGAAGCTTTGCATTAAGCAGTTGATTATTTGTTAAATCAATGTTATTTAAAAATGGTATTGCCATAGTTTAGTTTATATACGCTTTGCCTGATTCAGCAGAAGCAAATGTTATTGTTAAGTTATTTTCGTCTATAAAAGTTACATCCCCATAACCTTGCTGGCCTGTTGACAAAACCATAGTGCATGAAGGAAACTTGTTTAAATTGTGTGTGACAGTCCAAACAGCTGAAGCTACACCTTGCGGGTGCACGTAATTCTTATCTCCTTCGTCTTCTTTAGCTTTAGGATAAGTTATTAAACCATAAGTTTCTTCAGAAAACAAAGAGCCATTTGATTCTATTAATGTAAGATTGGCGTTATAAAAATCTGTTTCAGTAACATCTTGTGTTAAAGAATCAAGCTTGTATACGCCAAAATTATTTAAGTCATCTACTTGAGCTAGCATGATTGGTTCATCAACTAGTGTAAGTAGGTAGTTTGAAGCTAAAGTATTAGCTAAAGAATTTTTGCTTATTCTAAAACTAGTTAAGTCACTAAAGGCAGTATTATTTCCACCTCCAGATATAAGACTCACCGTACCTGGTCTTCTACCTCCAGTTAGGTTGGTTTGAAATTTAAAGTTATTTTGATTAACAATACCTATAGAGCCATTGTCGTTAAATAAGTCCGCTATTGATTGTGCTGTAAAGTTTTTTGTAGCATTACCGCTATTAGAATCAGTACCAATCCATCTGTCTAGTAGCGTTACTACTGTATCTATTGCGTATGTACTAATTCTAGCCATTTAATCTTTTTTTGTTATAGCTTTCGCCTTCTCCCAAGTGCGACCTACAAAATAAGCTCCATATGCAGTTACTAGTAAAGTTTGAAATATTGGCACGTATTCTTCAGCTATAGTAAACTCTCCTACATTACCATCAAAAAACGCACACACAGTAAATATAACAGTTAAGTATATAAGTACCATAGGGCGTATATTCTTAGATAAAAAGCTATCAGACTCCATATCAGACTTCCATCTAGCTGTAACCTGCTCTTGAGCTTCTTTATCTGCTTTTTCTAGTATCTCTGTAATTAAGCGCTGAGCCTCTAGTTTCTCTTCTTTAGTAGTAGTAAGGTTGTCTAAAACCTCGCCAACTTCTTTTATGACGGAACCTGTGAGCCATTGCCAAATCTTTTTCATTTATATGGAAATATTTTATTTAACTTATTTTTTCTTATACCGCAGCCGCAGTTAGGATTTAATGTTTCAACAACTTTTTTAATACCAGTTGCTTTTGTAAATTTTTCTATTGAATCTCCTAATCCTTTTGATTTCATTACATTGTATTTTAAGAATGTCTACTACAGCACCATCTTTTTCTAGCAGCTTTACCTCTTTTACCTGTCCAGCTTTTAGATCTAGAACAAAATGCTTTTTGTCTTTTATAAGCTGCTGTTCCAACTTTTACATCGCATTTCGTTACTGCTGTTTTTAATTTACTACCTGGGTTTTCTTTTTTATACTTTTTTACACCAGCTTCGGTCATACCAGCGCCTTCTTCTGTTGTTCTAAAATTCCTACCCTTACCTTTAGTAGTTTTTCTAACCTTTGCGAAAGGTGAGTTTTCTTGCTGGTATGCCATAATTTATTTTTTAGATCTGTAGCCTTTCATTTTGAAAGCCATTGTTCCTTTTTTTACTTTATTACCAAAAGCTGATATTGATGAATCTAATCCTTGAAACAAAGCTCCATTATCTAATGTGATAGGCTTGTAGCTAACGCCGTTTTGTGATGCCATTGCACTAAAGCTTGATACAGGAGTTGTTGTAGTTTGCGGAGCATTAGAGTCGCTGGTAACACCTAGCTCTTTTTTAAATTTAGATTTAAACTCGTCTTCTGTTTGTGTTCCTTCTGGGGCTTTAACAGGTCCAGCTTCTCTACCCTTAGTTAGATCGCGATCATAATCCATGGTTTGGCTCAAGTACCTATTACGCATACCTTTAGCTTGCTGGCCTATATTTGCATGTCTTGAAACGGTATTGTCTAACTCGTTTTTATAAGCGTCTAAAACTGTTTGAGTGATTTTACCATTCTTAAACTTTTCTTGCATTCTCTTATACTGCTTAGAAGCTTTTCTCACGTTTCTTGCAGCTACTTTTCCAGCACGTGTATTACCTCTAAGTTCTTGAGGTCCCATTAAATCAATTCTTGATGCTGCTTTAGCGTCTTGCACTACGGGTTTAGATTCAAAATCCGCACCTCCAGGTGTAGTTGTTGTTACTTGCCCGGGACCTCCAGACACACCAGTTTTAGCAACCATGTCAGCTTCAAACCCTCCGGGATTTTCTTTACGCTGCTTTTCTCTGCCCGCTACATAATCATCAAAATTTCCGTACTTACCCTGCACGCCATCTATATTTTGCCCCCAAGCTTCTCGATACGAAAGTCTTTTTTTTGTTTCAGTACTACCTTCATTTCCGGTTCCTGTTATATTCGTAAGATTTCCTTCTGGATTAGCGGCCTGCTCTGTTTTTTTCTTTTCGTCTTCAGTTGACTTAGCAATAGAAGATTTATGTTGAGCTACTTTTACTCTTTTAGTTATTGGTGTATACATATTATTAGTTTTAATCGTTTGGTCCTTTTCTACCTACGCCTCCTGTGAAGTCTTTTGAAAGTTGAGTAGCTCTGTCTATTCCTGCACCTATTTCTTTACCTGCGTCTATAAATCCTTTACTTTGGTACATGCCTTTTAAATCACTTACTAAAGCAGCCATGTACTTGTTAGGTGAATCACAGTTAGCAGCGACTGATTCTTTAGCTTTCTGCGTGATTGGTTTTGTTTTGTTCATTATTGTTAGTTGTTAGTTGTTATGAGTAAGCTTCGTCTTCCCACTCAAAATTGCCGCCTTCGACATCTTTTTGACCGGAATCCATAGCTATTAAATTACCTTGATCTCTTTTATACACTCTAGAAGGCGACTTAGTATCTTTTTTCCAAGTTACCATATTGTCGTCGTAATGTAATCTACCTTGCTTCATTTGGCAGTGGTGCACGTTTTCATGTTCAACCGCTTCTTTCTTTTGAGCAGGTGACAAACTCTTGTCTATAAAAGTAGTACCGTCATTATTAGCCTCAGCCATAATGTCACCTTTTAAGTCTTTTTCAAAAACAGGTCTACCCCATTCAGAAAGCTCTTCATTGTACCCAAATATTTCTCCTTTAGACTTTAATTTAAACGCCATTAATAATTATATTTTTTTGCCTCTTCTTCTTCAATTCTAATTCCTTTATCTTCAAGCCTAGCTGCTCTTTTATACAACCTGTCAGCTTTTCTATCTCTTCCTTGGTCAACTTTTACTGCAGCTTTATCTGCTAATGTTTTAGCTTTATCCTGCAGCCTTAGTGCTTTATTGTAAGCTTTATCAGAAAATCCCTTAGATTTAGCTTTTTGACTAGCTGTTTGTTTTGCAGGAGCCGCAGCGCCTTTAGCACTACCAGCACATCCGCAATCTTCTGTAGAAGACTTTTGTTTTTTCTTTGGTTCATTAACAACTCTTCCGTCTGGAGCTACAATAGGACCTCCTGAACCATCAGCGTTTAATGTAACCTCTTGATTTGTTGGTGTGGTTAAGTTCTTGAATGCAGCTTGTACTCTAGCTGTAATTGGGTTGTTAGCTTTCATAGTTATCTTTCTTTGTCTTTTATCATATCATCAATAGCCTTGTTAAAGACTTTATCTGTATATGTCTTGTTTTTGTAAAACACGCTTGCATGCGAAGTAGGTAAATCCTCTTCCGCTAGCAATATTTTATATATTCTGTTTATTAATCTTTTGCATCTTGACGATGTTTTGTATACACTGTATTTAATGGTAGTTCTATTACGTTCTCGCCAAACATCAATCCATCCGCCTTTACGTAAGCGCTCCCATCTTGCTTTATCCCAAGAGTAAGTATAAACACCATCTATAAAATCATTACGTGTAAAATGCACTTTACAATCTAAATATATTAGTAATTCTAGATCAGCATCTTTTAAATCATAAGTTTTACAGGCCCATCTTCTGACAAGCCTGTAATACTTTAATAAATTTAATTCTCGCAAATCATTTGCTTCTATTCTCATTCTACAACAACAATGTCCGATACTTTGATTACGTAGTAAAGATGGTCTTTGTGCTCTATACCACTTCCAGCGTGTTTATCATATCTTACGATATCACCCTCTTTAACAATAGGGACTTGATCTCCTACGCTTATGACTTTACCTTTTAAGTACCTAACGTCACTGTCTTGTTTTTCTGTTAACTCTAAGCCTCCTACTTTCTTCGGAGCTTCTTTTATTTTGTCTATGACGACATAAAAATTAATTGCTTGCATCGTCTAATCTTTTGTTACTGATTATACAATCTGCAGACACAATAGTGTTAACTACACTTACGGCATTTTTCAGCGCCGCTTTTGTAACCAAAACCGGATCTATAATACCTGCTTTGACCATGTTCACTGGCTTGCCTGTTACTACATCTATACCCCAGCCTTTTTTGTTCAGATCCTGAAAGTCAAGCCCAGCGTTTTCTAGTATAGTTTTATAAGGAGCTTTTATAGCTTCTAGCAATAATTCCTCTCCTTTGTTTTTAGGCTTAATATTATTTGCTGCATTTAAGAGCGCTACACCACCACCTGCAACAATACCTTCTTTCAAGGCTGCTTTAGTAGCGTGAACTGCATCTTCAACTCTATCTTTCTTTTCTTTTAACTCTACCTTAGAATCAGCCCCAACTCTTACAATACCTACAGTGCCTGCTAAAGTAGCTAGCCTTTGTTCTAGTTTCATTTTAAAGAATCCATTTTTTTCATCTTTAATCTGTTCTTTAACATGTGCAATTCTATCTTGCAGTTCTTCACCCTTGTCGTAAACCTGCATAACTGTTGATTTATTATCAGTAACAGCTTTAACGGCTTCACCTAGTACAGAAGGTTCGATAAGATCTAAGTCATCACCTAGCTCTTCATTTATAAGTTTAGCTCCTGTTAAAAAAGCTAGATCTTCCATAGAGTCTAATCTAGTAGGTCCAAATCCTGGAGGATCTATCACATTGACCTTAATGTTACCTTTAACCTTGTTAGCTACTAAAGTAGCATAAGGCTGTTGATCCATGTCTGCTATAATAAGTAGTGGTCTCTTTTCTTTTATAATGAACTCTAAGACACTTTGTATTTTTCGGATGTTAGGTATTGTAGATCCTATTATAAGTACATACGGATTATCTAAAGTACATGTAAGTTTATCTTTGTCGGTTGCTAAGTGCTGAGACTTTAAACCGGAATCAATTTGAGCGCCATCAACGAATTCTACATAAGTTTCATTCGTATCAGACTCTTCCATTAGAACGACTCCATCTCTGCCAACTTTTTCGTATGCTTCGCCAATTTTGGCTCCAAGTTCTTTATCGTTGTTGCAGCTAATTGTAGCAACGCTTTTAAGCATTTCCCCTTTAACTGGTATGCTGGTTTTATCAAGATAAACCATAACTTTTTCGCTGCATTTTTCAATGCCGCTCTTAATGCTTCTAGCCGTTTCTTCATGCTCTGATTCTGTTGTTGTTTTTAATAATGAGTGCGCTAAGACAGTTGCTGTTGTTGTACCATCTCCCGCTTCTCTAACTGTATTGCTTGCGGCTTCCTTTATTAAGGTTGCACCTATGTTTTCGACCGGATCTATTAAGACTACGCTTTCTGCAACGGTTACACCGTCTTTTGTTATTACCGGTCTACCTAAGGCATCTTCGTATATTACGCACTTTCCTGAAGCACCTAACGTACTTTTTACTGCGCTTGTTAATTTTTCGACGCCTGTCATTATTTTGCTATTGGCTTTGTCGCCAAATGTCAAATCTTTTACAATCTGACTAGGGTTGTTAAATTCCATTAAATTAAATTATATTTTATTACTACTTAAATGTTTTTACTACTTTCGGCCCGTTTATAAATTCAAGCTTTTTTTTGTAATGTTCAATAGTTTTATCTATTGAGGTTTCAGCTTCTTGTAATGTCTCTCGCCGTGTAACATCTTTCCAGTTTTCTCCATTACGAAGATCTTGGTACTCTGTTTGGTAAAAACCGTTAATAAGCTGGACAATCCTCCAGTTTTCTTTATTAGCTATGTGCTCCCATAGTTTAACTTGGTTTTCTTCCGCAGGTGGGTGACTACTCCACGATTCAGTCTGGTAAAATAGTGTCATTTGGTTTTGGTTTTGGTTGTTATTAATATCTATATAGTTACGTACTTAGCTTTTTATTTAATCTAGAGTTACTCATCTTTAACAAATCGAATAAAAGTAGACATATCTTTATTAGAATTAGAATAAGTCACTTGTCGTAAGTGGCCATTGGTATAAAATTCTACATGTATCCCTGTGAGGTTTAAATAGTTATTATCTCCCCAATAAAGCTCCACTTTCCCCTTGTTAATCCAAGACACTGGTTCACTAGACGTGTAGCCGACATCAGCGTATCCATAGCCGTGAGCATTGAATCCAGAGGTTCCAAGCCCAATTGTATTTGTCAATAAGCTCGTGTCCCATACACCAGGGTCTGCTCCTAATGGGTTGTCGTTGGTGCCATAACACACTATTAATTCAGAAATGTCATCACCCGATGGAAGCCTGAAACCAGTTGGTGGTTGTATAACGCTCTTTGCCCAATAATTGTAAATTAATCCATAACTAGCTTTACTACTATCAAATTCAAAATAGCAAGCGGTGGGGATTTGGTTTGTATGAGCATTGGCCCAATCGTCTGCATTGGTTGCAAAGTCTATACTTCCACCTCCTACTTTAGCTAATGTTGTTGAGTTTGATTTTTTCCATATCAAGCTACATACTTGTACTTCACCGGGCCCTAAAGATGAAGGCCAAACAAGTTCATCTCCATTGTATATTTTCTGTACATTAGTATTACCCACCTTTATTTTACCAACACCATCTGGTGTGATTCCATTTAGTTTTAAATCTGCCATGTTATAGTATTATGTATAGTGTGTTAGAATTTATTGTTCCAGCGCTTACTAAACCATCATACTCCGTTTGTGTTAAAGATACAATATCTGTTACTTTCGGTGTTGCATATGAATCAGAAGTATTTACAATTGCATCTGGAGCATTCACTACAACGTCTCCAGTAGTGGTGTTGTTGGTTGTAGTTATATTAGTTCCTGCTGTTACCGTGTTAACTATGTTTGCAGGCAAAGTAGGTATATTAGGAAATGTTTGTAATCCACCTGCTCCATCTATATACTGAGTACCTGCCCCTGCCCAAGTAAGTGATATTGCTGGTGTACTACTTGGATCTGTTACTAACACGTCTAAAGCATTACCTGCGGTTGAAGCAGAAACTGAGGTTACACTTCCTGCCGGTCCTATTGGCCCTATTGGCCCTATTGGTCCTATTGGTCCTATTGGTCCCGTAGCTCCTGTATCTCCTGTGTCTCCTTTAGCTCCTGTAGCTCCTGTATCTCCTTTTATACCTTGCCCGCCTATTGGACCTTGCCCGCCTACTGGTCCCTGTGATCCTTCTGGACCTACTGGACCTTGTGGACCGATTGGACCTATAGGACCTTGCTCTCCTTGATCACCTTTAGCACCTTGACCCCCGTTGATTCCATTATTTCCAGTAGCTCCAGTAGCTCCAGTGGCTCCAATAGATCCTTGAGCACCTTGAGGACCATCTATCCCCTGTATTCCTTGAGGTCCTCTTAAAGGTCCAATGTTTAACCAAGTTGTTCCGTCCCATACAAACCCATCTCCAGCAACACCACCACAAACTGCATCATTGGCATCTAGTATGTATAAGTCTCCGTTTACGTTAGCGCCAGCGTTTGGTAAAGCAGCGCAATTCGCAACTGTACCTAAAATATTAATAGAAGTTCCATCTGCCCCAGCAGCGCCTTGTGCCCCAGTAGCACCTGTTGATCCCGCTGGTCCCGTTGGTCCTGTTGCTCCAGGAGTACCATCAGCACCAGGAGTGCCAGGAGCGCCAGGGGCACCGTTGTTGCCGGGAATACCTTGTGCTCCATCATTTCCGTCTGCGCCTGCCGGTCCTGCTATCCCAGATGGTCCCTGTTTACCTTCTGGCCCTTGCGTACCGCTTCCCACAAAGCCGGCTAATGCTCCTATGGTGAAGTTTTTTGTTTTTCCAAAGTTAACACCTTGGTTTCCATCTGTACCTACTACTTTATCATCCGGAGATATGTCAGTATCGATGCTATATGTTTTAATTCTTGCCATTTATGTTATGTTTTATAAGTTTTTCCTGATTCTTCTTTAGTACCTTTACCTTCATTACCTCTATTGGATTTTATAGTCACGCATTTTTGTCTTTTGTGGTCATAATCATACCCTTTTGGACACGGATTCTTTCTACGCTCTCTCTGTGAGTGCGCTTTTTTTGCTTTTCTAGCCGGAGTTTTAGCAAATGCCAAATCACGAGCTGCTTTTGCTCGCCTAGCGGCTGGTGAAAGCTTTTGTTTTGTCATACTCTGTATGATTACGCTATTTTATAGGTTATTAATGTGACAATAGCCTGTTACTATTTATATATAACTACCTAATGTCACATTATTTGTAAAAAAAAATATAGTAAAAAATTTTTTGTTAGATATATAGGGATTTTGTGTTGCACCCTCCTTCTCTCTTCCGTAATATTTTAGTAAAACGCTTTTGTTTTCCCCAGTCCCCACCGAATCCCGAGGTTTTGGGTTTACGTTTCGATACAACCTCAACTATATCGGGCCCGAGATCCTATTACTATTTTTCAAATCACTCTATATTTTTAGGTATCATACAGAGGTAATACGGTTTGCATTGGATAATAATAATGTAAGTAACAAACAAACTAACAACTATGAACCGAATAAAAAGTGTGACAATAGCCCCTTACTATACTTAGCTTAATACCCTAGTGTCACAGTTTTTAATAACAAATAAACTTACAAACTAAATACGATATGTATTGGATAATAATAATGTAACTAATAAATAATAATAATAACTTAAATATAATAACTATGTCAAATTTACAATCAAAAAGATTCGTTGTCAGAAAATCTTTAATCGGAAAAAATCAAATCATTGAAGTCACTTTCAAAAATGGTAAACAAGTAACTTACAATCACGATGAAGTGTATGAAGTTATGAAAACTAAACTCGATACAATGAATTGTTTCATCAAGTATAAATCATATACTTCTTCAACAAGTGTTCCAGTAAGTGTACGTGAATTAATGTCATAATGTCATGACACACTGTCACTTCGTGTGTAACTACTACACTATAAATAAAACTAATAAACAATCATTCACCTATAAACAAAACTAATATGAGAAAATTCACACACACTATCATCTTGAAATACTACCAATTAAGAGAATTCTTGGGTCCTTGTCCAAACGAGACAAAGTGGTAATTCAAAACTACAAACAAAATACGACTATTAATGGATAATATAAATGTAACTAATAAATAATACTATGCGAATACTTAAACACACTAACACTCATTTTCCTGACAAACTAATATATAAATGTACTATTGGGTATAATACTAAATTCGGTTCACTAGAAGACGTGACTGAGTGGCGAGATGATCATATGGCGAATGCAGATTACTATGCAAAGTTAGCAGAATCTAATACTAAAGCTGCAGGTGAATTCTACAAGAAACTATCCTATAAAGGTGACTAAGAAGATGGGTGACTCAACGAACCTTTAACAGTTGAGACTATGAAGTAATGGTTAATGTAAGTTCGATTCTTACTACTTCAACTAATAACTTTAAAATATAATAACTATGAGACAATACAGAACTTGGCAACAAGCGTTCGACGAAATGAATGCTTCAGTACTTAAACACGAAATAATAACAGCAATCGCTTCAGAAGTAGTTGGTAAACCAGTGGAAAACTTAATTGGTTTCACTGACGAGCAACGAGACTTAGTGTGGAATGACTACTATAACACTACTGAACTATGCAATTAATATGAAGAAACTCAAGAAGAAACGTAAATTCAGTCACTATAAAGTAAAAATGACAGAAATACAAGCGATCGAACGAGAGTGGGCGATCAGGTATAACTCTGAATTACCAAAATGGCAACAAGAAATGTATCAATGATGGAAGTAATGATTGTAAACGGAAGAAGATATCTATTTAATACTAATGTAATAGATGGTGGAGAAAGTGCCTGTAAGTGGATCTTAAGACACTTTAAACACGAACCAGTAATAGAGTTCGATATCGCAAGAGATATAGATTACAAACAAAATACGATTATCTTTGGATAATAATAATGTAACAAACAATAAAAAATATAATACTATGCAAAAATTCAAACAAACAAGTTCAACAACTATCACCTTAGCGGGCAAAGTATACAAAGGCTATACAGTTGGCGAACTACCAAAAAGA
>UPTG01002947.1_pt1 | contig 11217 bp, 6 predicted proteins | sample 2160121 | NCBI WGS metagenome assembly UPTG01 (sample SAMN06266255, study PRJEB28933) | marine metagenome | isolation source: Columbia River Estuary | place: USA:Columbia River Estuary, USA | collected 2014-07-27 | reverse complement strand
TGGCGCCGAATAAGCGAATGGCGTTGACTGCTTCCCTGAACCAACTGGTCAGCAATGAAATCGATGCTCTGTTCACTGAAACTTCTATAACTTTCAACTTCTATTTGTTCAGGGCGACCAAGGTCAATGTCATATTCTTGTTCGGCCCATTGGACATCTACCGCGACACTTTCTTTAACCAAGTTATAGACTTCTGCTGGCGCACGATATGGTCTGCCGGGTAAATCTCTAAAATAGTCAAGATCGACCAAATTTCTAGCTGGGTTTCTGGCGCCTTCAAGCATAACAGGGCGTTGTCGATTAACACTGCTTAAAAGTAGTGCGCCTTCATGGCTTATACTCGTATTTATCGGTTTGCTTTTGGGGAAATCGTCATCTGCAACAATCCCTATTTGCCGAAAAAATGCTGCCGTCAGTCCACAATCTTGTTGCACCGCATCCGCGAAGCTGTATGCAATTAAATTTTCTTTGCCAAAGGCATTTTCGAGTCTCGTAAACAGCTTTTTGAACAGATAGTGCGGGGGATTAGTGTACATAGTCTCCAGGTCTTCGCCTTTTTTCAACCGTTGCTGGATTTCGCTTGAAAGTGCGTGCACTGGATGTCTTAAGCAAGCAACTACAGTAATCGACTCGGAAAGCTCGTTTAGCCAGCTAAAGAGCTCGGTCATTTGAGCCTGCCGAAAATGCCCTACACTCTCCGCAGAAAGTAGTAGTTGATCCGCTGAAGTCTTTTCAAAGCTGCGCAAAAGTCGATTCATCGTAAGCTTATTAAACTTATCGATCGCTTGCTGATCGGGTATACCAATTGCAGATAACCTTTGGCGAACCGCTGGTGCGTTAGAAAAAAGAGCCCGAAGTAGAACGGAATGGTTGCCTTCATAACGATCAGCGTGAGGAAAGCCCCGCGGATAATGCACATCGTACTTGGTCTCAAGCAATTCGGCGTTAGCCAGAATGTCTTGTTGAATAGTTGTGGTGCCTGTTTTGCCTAGTCCGATATGAAGAAACAGTTGCTTGAATTTTTTTGCATGCATTCTGAAAGACCGTTATTGATAATTACCTGTCGTTTCTCAGTTCGACGCAAGTCTATTTGCAGCAACGCCACTATACAAGGACAAAATGACGGAGCGGGGCCCCAGCATGCGATGCCCGCTTTCGCCTCACAGCGCATATTCTGATATAACTCCATTCGAATAGTTGATCTCGCTAAACTCCGTTATGAGCACACATGCCTAAACGAAACCGACCATCAAAGCTGTGCCCCGTTTGCCTGCGCGAATTCGACTGGCGAAAAAAATGGGAGCGCGATTGGGAACAGGTTAAATACTGCTCAAAAAAATGCCGCAGTAGTCGCTCAGCCGAAAAAACGGTGACTACCACCAGCGAAGCATAGTAGCCGCGCCGCAAGCATTAGCTCATCGTTAGTGACCGCTTTGCAGATGTCACAATTCCACACCAGTCAGTTGACTGCAAACACAGTCCCTTATTGGATATTACGGAAGTCACAATATTTCGCACATGCTGAATTTTATCACCCAAATGTGCCTCCACCCATATCTCTTCCCCAACGGCCATATGCCCACTGAAACTGGGGGAATATCAATTCCATTTGGGATAACTATTCAGGTCGACCAACACGCCATAAACCCACATTTTTTCGCTGAGCACATTGTTCTCTATTAGGCGCTATCTACTTAAATGCATATCTGACTGGCATAGACTTGAGTCCACCGACGAACATCGCTTCAACCCACTTGGGCTCTGCTGCCAGCTCTATCCAGTCAATCCGAGAGAGCAGTACCTTGAAAAATATTTCTATTTCCAGCACCGCAAGGTGTTGACCAAGGCACATATGCCCCCCGTAGCCAAACGCCATCTGGTTACGATTGTCGCGCTCAATGTCGAATTTATGAGGGTCAACGATAGCGCGCTCGTCTCGATTCGCTGCGGGATACCAAATAGCAAGACTCTCGCCTTTGCGTATTAGTTGGCCGTGAAATTCTACGTCTTCGGTGCAGGTGCGCATCATGTGGCGAACGGGCGACACCCAGCGAATCATTTCGCGCGCTGCAGCGTTAGCCAGATCTGGATTCGCACGCAGTTTATCCAATTGCTCAGGAAAATCGAGCAATGCCTTCAAACCGCCGCTGGTTGTCGCCGAAGTTGTGTCGTGGCCGGCAGTAGCGGTAATAATGAAATAGCTGATTTGGTCAAGTTCTTCCATTGGTGACCCGTCAACGATCGCATTGGCAAGCACTGTAGCGAGGTCATCCGTAGGGTTATTCTTACGGTCTTCTACCACATTTTTGAAATAAGCGAAAAAATCAAGCAATACACCCATGCCGTCACCTACCTCGTTACCTCGGCCTTGATCTGGGTCCTGACCGCCGAACAACTCCTGAGTAAGCTTCAACATCATTTGTTCTTCTTCTGGCACAACCCCAATAATTTTCATAATGATGCGAAGAGGGTAAAGCAAGGCCACGTCCTTTACGAAATCACATTCGCCACCCATGGCTTCCATTTTGTCCACATACTCATGTGCGATAGCCTCGATCATGGGTGTGAGTTTGCCGATGGGCGTTGGCTTGAACCAATCTCGAGTAACACCTCTAAGCTTGCGGTGTTTGGGGTTGTCCATGTGAATCAGGGTTTCCAGTCCATTGCTGGTGCCAAATTGCTCGAGCAACATTTTCTCGAATTCTTGGGGCACGATGACTGTGCGTGGATTGTTAATAAACAAGTCGTTGTTCTGACTGACGTACTTAACGTCCTCGTGGCGGGTCAATACCCAGAAAGGCTCATAATCAGGATGATCAAGATAAACCACTGGGTCATTGTCCCGAAGATGATCGAACAGAGCGTGCATCGTAGTTTCATTTCCCATAATGGCTGGGTCTAGGATATCGGTCGAGCGATGCATGAAAAGTCTCCAAATCTGTAGCTGAGTGTGCGGAAAGTGCCGAGCGCGTGATTTTACCCAATATCAGGAAATCTTGCTCAGCTATCGCCATCGTCTGACTGGATCAGACAATTCTGGCAAAGGGACGAAGCCTACCGCTAATACTGTGGCTTTGACAACGACTGAGCGCCATTTCGCCACCCACTGTGTACACCGTCATGAATGTTGAGTGACGCCTGCCCTTAGTGAAAGGCAAACCAGGACATTCATTTGCCGATGCTGTCAATTATGGGAAGTTAATTTGGCCATGCCGGATGGAGAAGTAATATTAAGAAAATTTTGAGCCCAATCTTCTGACCCCTACTGTTGCTGAGGTCGGTTGATCAAAAAAAAAAGCCCCGCTGACAAGGAGGTCGCCGGCGGGGCTTAGGTTAGCCGAAATGCGCTGACGGGTAACCTACTAGCCGATAGCTCTATGGTCACTAAAGGGTAGCTGCGGACACTCTAACCAAACATTGTCTACTGATTGTCAACGCATCTAGTAAAAGTATGTAAATGATATGGGCTAATTACCTCCGAATTGCAGCAAGGAAGCGGCCGTTGTTGCAAAAGCGACTGCATACGCCAATATATCACTGCGTTCCACTCTTTGAAGGCCTGCAGCCTCACTCTGAACTTGCAGTGTTCAGGGCGTTTGACCGGCATTCAATGCAGTCAGCGCCTGGTAGGTAGCCACTTTCATCCGAAACTGAGTCGGCCAGGGAGAAGCCACCAATTGAGTCATGACGATTGCGATCAGGTCTTCCTCAGGATCGATGATGAATTTTGTGTCAGCTATTCCGCCCCATGAATACTCACCCTGGGATGTCACTACGCCACTGATAGCAGGCTCCAGCATTACGCCAAAGCCCAAACCAAACCACTGACCGGGATACAGGTGAGACTCCGGGAACTCATTAAAGCCATTGTTGCGCACTTCAGGCGTGAGATGATTGCGTGTCATGTACTGAACGGTTTTTGGCCCCAGAATACGCACACCATTGTAACTGCCACCCCTGCGCAACATGTCACAGAAGATCATGTAATCCATAGCCGATGACACCAATCCTCCAGCGCCCAGAAAGAGTGTCACATTACTGTAGGCTGGCAACATCCCTACTGGCGCAGGTATAAGCCGGTTGTCTTGCGAATCCCAAAGATGATTCCCCGCGAGCCGTAGCAACTTATCCTCAGGCACCTCAAAAAACGTATCATTCATTCCAAGAGGTGTGAAAACTCTTTCCTTGAAGAAAACATCCAGCGCCTTGCCACTAAGCTTTTCGATCAGAGCGCCCAGTACATTAGTTGCAGCGCTGTAGTGGTAACGGGTTCCCGGCTCATAACGCAGCGGCAGTTGAGCCAAAGCATCAATATAAGCATCCAAATCGGGGCTCCAATTTAATTTCGCTTGCTCATACATGGCATCAACAGGATTATCTGGCCTGAAAGTCGTCGTCATTCCAGCGGTGTGAGTAAACAGCTGTTCAATCGTGACTTCGTAGCCAGCTTCCTCTATTTTTCCATCGTTATAAATACGAAGATCACCCAACTGTGGAAGGTATTTCGATACCTTGTCACTCATCTGAAATGCACCCTCCTCATACAGCATCATCAATGCCACTGAAGTGATAGGCTTGGTCATGGAAAAAATTCTGAACAGGGCATCTGTAGTCATGGGTCTGTCATCGTCCACGCCATAGCGACCGGCTGCCTCAAAGTGAACGATTTTCCCATGGCGCGCCACCATGGTTACTACCCCCGCATGCTCGCCTCTGGCCACCTGGCCCTGCGCAAAATCAGTGATTTTCTGCAGGCGTTCACTGGAGAATCCAACCGACTCAGGAACGGCCATCTCAAGCCCGTCGTTGGGTGTGCTACCCGCAGCAAGCATCGAATAAAAAAGCGCTGTGACCAAGGTAACAACAAACTTCATATTAAATCTCCAAATTGATGGCTGCGCCGCAATCAGGCAATCACCGGCGCCCATGAACATTAATGGGCGAGCCACCAATGATACAGGTGAATTCAAAGGTATTGCTTAGGCCCCCACGGGTGCCCGCTTTTGCAGTTGCAGACTCGTACGCACCTCGGCAGCGGTCATCAGCGTCGCTCCCAGATTGGTAGCGATGGTAGCCGCTCGCTCGACCAATTGAGCGTTCGTGGCCAACTCGCCCGCGCCCAGCCAGAGGTTATCCTCCAGACCAACCCTGATATTGCCACCGGCGAGCATGGCGGCGGCTACAAAGGGCATTTGGTTACGACCGATTGAAAATGCCGAGAAACTCCAGTCTGCCGGTGTATTGTTGACCATCGCCATAAAAGTATTCAAATCGTCCGGCGCTCCCCAGGGGATTCCCATGCACATCTGTATTAACACCGGTGCCTCGATAACGCCCTCTTCAACCAGCTGGCGGGCAAACCATAAATGCCCGGTATCAAACACCTCGATCTCAGCCCGAACGCCAAGGTCAGTGATCATTTGACCCATAGCACGTAACGTACCCGGCGTATTCGTCATCACATAGTCTGCTTCGGCAAAGTTCATGGTCCCGCAGTCCAGGGTACAAATTTCGGGCAAGCACTCTGCAACATGAGCCATGCGCTCAGTAGCCCCCACCATATCGGTACCTTCAGCATTCAGGGGCAGAGGCGATTCTGGGTCACCAAACACCATGTCACCCCCCATACCCGCCGTCAGATTTACCACGACATCGGTGTCGGAATCACGGATACGGTCAACCACTTCACGGTACAAATCAGTGCGCCGACTTGGTGCACCCGTGTCGGGATCACGCACGTGGCAGTGAACAACAGCGGCGCCGGCCTTTGCCGCTTCGATAGCGCTAGTGGCAATTTGCTCTGGCGAACGTGGCACGTGGGGAGATCGATCCTGGGTACCACCAGATCCGGTTACCGCGCAGGTTATGAAAGGTTTTAAATTAGCGGTTAATGGCATTAGGTCGCTCCTTTGCTAGGTAAGCTCACTTCTTTCGTAGGGTGCTTAAGATATACTGTATTTGCTAACAATAGCATCACCAAACAGATCATGCGCTTCCATCCTGTGGAAGCTGCGAGAGAGCGATGAAGATAACAGAACCCGGCAGAGAAGTTGAGGTTATACATCAAACCGACGTACTGGTTGTGGGCTCTGGTCCCGGTGGACTCGCTGCTGCGCTGGCAGCCGCGAGGGCCGGCGTCTCGGTTTGCCTGCTAGAACGCTACGGTTGCTTTGGCGGCAATATCACAGCCGTTGGTGTTGAGGGCTTTGCCTGGTACAGACATGAGCAGACCATCGACAGCGAAGGCATCGGCGTGGAGTTTGAAACCCGCGCAAAGGCCATGGGGGCCGCGACACCTGAGCCACAATCTGATAGCTACGCCATTGATGGTGAGGCCTTCAAAAATGTGGCTGACATTCTGGTGATGGAAGCGGGCGTTACACCAATGCTGCACCGAATGTTTGTTGCCCCCATCATGGAAGGCAACGTCATTAAGGGTGTTATTACTGAAAGCAAAGCTGGACGCGAAGCCATATTGGCAAAGCGCGTTATCGACGCCACAGGTGACGCCGACGTTGCCCATCGCGCTGGCGCTGCGACGATCAAAACTCCAAAAGAAGACATGATTGCCGTATCGGTCATGTTCTCCATGTCTGGTGTCGACAAGTTGAAGTTCATCGAAAACATCAAGGCCAACCCCACCACTTATCGGGACTGGGACTATGGAGAGTGGAATGTAGAGACCTCTGGCAAAGAAGACGGCATGTTTTCACCCTTCCTGCGTAAACCTTTTGATCAGGCGAAAGAAGCAGGATTGATTCCCCAGAGTCTCAATACAATAGCCGGAACCTGGGGTGCGCTATACGACAATGGAGACCTCACCTACCTAAATCTGGTGCACTTACCCAACCTGGATGGCACTGATCCAGACGACCTGACCGAAGGAGAAATTGAAGGTCGTCGCCAGGCCATGCTGGCAGTTGAGGCACTGCAGCGTTTCAACCCCGGATGCGAAGGCGCCAAACTGCGCAATTTTGGCATGACTCTTGGAGTGCGCGATACCCGCAAGATCGACGCGCTTTATAATATGACGGCCACTGATGTTCGCCAACAGGGTCGATTCGAAGACAGCATCGGTATATTCCCTGAATTTCTTGATGGCTACGGCATTCTGATCCTGCCAACTACCGGCAGATATTTCCACTTACCTTATCGCACACTCTTACCACAGGGCGTGGAGAATCTGTTGGTTGCCGGACGCATCACCGGCGGAGATCGCGACAGTCATGCCGCAACCCGCAATATGATGTGTTGTGCAGTCACCGGCCAGGGGGCCGGAGCGGCCGCCGCTATTTCAATCAAGGACGCAAAGGCACCAAGTGCACTGAGCATCAGCCGCCTGCAAGACGAATTGAAGCGCCAGTCTGCTCGTATTCATTAAACGCTCACTTACAAACCGGACTCACACCATGTTGCTGAAAAACTTCGTCGACGGAAAATATTTGAACAACACCAGCGGCGAAACATTTGCCGTTATCAACCCTGCCATCGACGAAGAAATTTACCAGGTCGAGATTGCTGACGCGGATGTGATCGCTGCCGCCGTGGAAAGTGCACAGCGTGGCTTTGCAATTTGGTCTGCCATGACGGCGGTCGAGCGGAGTCGGATATTACTCCGGGCCGCAGCATTACTGCGAGAGCGTAACGACGAGTTGGCGCGAATAGAGGTCGCTGATACCGGCAAACCCTGGCAAGAGGCCTCTACGGTAGATGTGGTCACCGGCGCTGACGCCATCGAATTTTTTGCCGGACTGGCGCCCGCTATCGAAGGCAATCAACAAGATTTGGGCGGTGACTTTTACTACACTCGCCGCGAGCCCTTGGGTATTTGCGCCGGTATTGGCGCCTGGAACTATCCACTGCAAATTGCGTGCTGGAAAGCAGCTCCTGCACTGGCCTGTGGCAACGCCATGATTTTCAAACCATCAGAGGAAACTCCCCGCGGTGCCATCATGCTCGCCAATATATTTGTGGAAGCAGGAGTTCCAGCAGGGGTTTTCAACGTTGTGCACGGAAGCGGAGAGGTCGGCGCTCAACTGAGCTCGCACGAGGCAATTGCGAAAGTGTCATTTACCGGCGCGGTAACAACCGGTCAATCGGTGATGGCTTCGGCCGCAGCAACCCTGAAAGATGTCACCATGGAGCTCGGTGGAAAATCGCCACTCATTGTCTTCGAAGACGCCGACATCGAAGAAGCTGTATCGGCAGCCATGCTGGGTAACTTCTACACTCAAGGGGAAATTTGTACCAACGGTACCCGGGTCTTTGTGCATCGGAACATATTGCCTGCATTCACTGAGCAGCTTCTCCAACGCACCGCAACTAACATTGTGGCGGGAGACCCCATGCACGAAGACACCAATTTTGGCGCCCTGATATCGGCAAAACATCGGGAAAAAGTACTGTCGTACATCGACAAAGGCATCGCTGAGGGAGCCCGCCTACTCTGCGGTGGCGAGGCTATGGCGCCGCCCTCGGCCAGTCAGGGTTATTTTGTGGCACCTACCGTATTCACCGATTGTCGAGACGACATGAGTATTGTTCGGGATGAGATCTTCGGCCCGGTGATGTCGCTGTTGAGCTTTGAAGATGAAGAAGAGGTTATCAGGCGGGCAAACGATACCGGCTATGGTCTTGCAGCCGGTGTCTTTACGAAAGACTTGCGCCGTGCTCACCGGGTCATACATCGTATGCAAGCGGGCATATGCTGGATAAATGCCTACGGAAACTCTCCCGCGCAAATGCCAGTGGGCGGTTATAAGCTTTCTGGAGTGGGACGTGAAAATGGCATGGAAACCCTAAGACAACTCACCCAGCTGAAATCGGTTTACGTGGGTATGACACCGCTGGAAAGCCCCTTCTGAAATCACAGTTGGGGATCGGTACACTGCCTAATCAGCTTAGCTGATCGCCAGGGTTCTGATCCTGGAGTTCACTTCATTGTGCTCGACATAGAAACCGCGCAGGTGCCGCTCACCGCTGCCAGGATCGAAGCCCTCTCGCCCATGCAACACCCGGCGGTTATCAAACATCACCATTTCACCGGGCCCCAGCGTGTGGCAGATTCGGTACTGAGGTTCTCTTATACGCTGCATCAGTCCCTGGTAAGCCTGGTAAAAATCGAGGAGTTGGGAGCTCGGCAAATCCGCAACATCAGCGATATGTGCATTAAAGGCCAGGCCCGACAAGTCACCCATTGAATCCAGCTCTATGATGCTGCGACGAAAACGCACATCATCATTTTCATCATGGAACCGCCAGGGTATTTGCAAGCCACTCAAAAGATCGAAATCATCCGGTGCCTGTGCGCGTAAGTCAGTGCATATGCGAAACCCGTCAGCAAATACGGAGGCACCACCGGTAACGCTGTTGCGCAGGCAATGCAGAAACTGATACCCGGGTACCTGCTCCTGATTGGGTAAGTCAGTGTGCAGTGGCAGAGGTAAAGCGGTGTAAGCGAGATTATTTGGCGATGGTTTATTCACAACTTCGAAGGTCGTTCCAAAGTTGGTTTGGCGCTTGAAGCCGATCAACTCACCCAGGTTCTCCCCTGCCTGATCGTCATCCTCAAGGCCTTCAAAAATAACCAGGCCATGACGTTTGGCTTCCTGCAGCGCGTCAACCAAGGTACTGCCTGACTCCCGGCACAGCCTCGCATCAAAACGTGGAATCGCCGGTAGGTCTGCTGCAGACCAATAATTGAGACTGACCACGGCGGGGTCAGCACGATGCTTTCCCGGCCGGTTTTCCAGCAGCCAGTCCAGTGGGTAAATCGACTCAGTCGACTTGTCGTGCCATTTCACCAGCAAGTGAGCAGACGCTTGCTGCCACGACTCCGGTGAGATATCCAGGGAGACCGATGTCAGGTCAAAAAGTCGCTCACGAGTATGAGGATGTAACTCTCCTGGATCGTTATCCCGTAACCAGATATACGGGTACGTCGCATGAGTGCCGTCAGACCAGACAAGATGAAATACCGTGGAATCGCAGTCCACTGACAATAGCTCAGACACTGATGACTATTCCTCTCGTCGCCCCAAAAGCGCCAGACCCGCCAATGTGAATAATCTGGTATGGTTTGATTATGGGCCCAGCACACGGGCGTTTCCAGTCCAACAAATATAATTAGAGACACTATGCCCACTCTTGACACAAACCCCGCAGCAATGAAGCCCAGTAACGACTGGACAGTATTCCTTCCCTCCCTGTTGTTGGTCGTGTTACTCGGCGGCGGGCTCATCGCCTACCCCGAGCAAGGCTCCCATCTCACCAGTCTCGCCATGGACTTTGTCACCGGACAGATCGGTTGGCTTTATCTCATCCTCGGTGGTGTCGCACTGATTTTTGCTGGCTGGCTGGCTTTTGGTCCCTATGGCAATGTGTTGCTGGGCCCGGAAGGCGAACCGCCCGAGTACGGCGAGCTTCACTGGATAGCGATGATGTTTACCGCCGGCATAGGCGGCAGCATGATCGCCTGGGGAGTCGCAGAACCGCTGTCCTACCTGCAAACTCCCCCCTTCGGCATAGAGCCGCACTCGGCCGACGCCCTGGAGTGGGCACATGTCTATCCCATATTCCACTGGGGAATTATCCCCTGGGCCTTCTACGCTATCCCCGCCGTGCCTGTGACCTACATGCTTTACATCAAGAAAACCCCGATGATGAAAGTGAGTGCCGCCTGCGAAAGCGCTTTCCCGCTGGCAAAGCACCCGGTTGCCAGTCGCCTCATCGACGTCATCATTGCCCTGGGTATTGTCGGCGGCACCGCGACTTCCCTCGGTTTGGGTGTCCCATTGGTCTCGGCAATCATTGCGGAACTGTTTGGCGTTGTAGATAACTTCACCAGCAAAATGACAGTCCTTATTCTATGGACAGTGATCTTCGGCGCCAGCGCTTACCGAGGCCTGAAAAAAGGCATCAAGGTACTCGCTGATTTCAATATGATACTTGCCTTCGCCGCCCTGCTATTTGTGCTGATTTTTGGACCCACGCTATTTATTCTCAAGCTGACGGTAAATACAGGTGGCCTACTCATCGACAATTTCTTCCGCATGGCGTTCTGGACCGACCCTATCAGTCGCTCCGGTTTCCCTGAGGACTGGACCATTTTTTACTGGGCCTGGTGGATTGCGTTCGCTCCTTTCGTGGGCTTGTTCCTGGGGCGCATTTCGCGAGGGCGCACCATTCGCCAGATCATTCTGGGAATCATCGGCTGGG
>UPTG01002946.1_pt1 | contig 11217 bp, 3 predicted proteins | sample 2160121 | NCBI WGS metagenome assembly UPTG01 (sample SAMN06266255, study PRJEB28933) | marine metagenome | isolation source: Columbia River Estuary | place: USA:Columbia River Estuary, USA | collected 2014-07-27 | reverse complement strand
TATTATAGAACGTCCAAATTTTTACCCGTATATGACGGCTGTTCAAAATCTATCATTAATTTGTAAGATTAAAGATATTTCTACTGAAAAAATAGATGAAAAATTAAAAATTGTAAATCTCTACGAACGAAGAAATAGTAAGTTCAGTACCTTTTCTTTAGGTATGAAACAACGAATGGCTATTGCCTCTGCCCTATTAAATGATCCTGAAATATTAATTTTAGACGAACCAACCAACGGATTAGATCCTCAAGGAATACATGAAATAAGACAAATTATTCAGGAGATTACAAAAAACGGAACAACCATCTTATTGGCTTCTCATCTTTTAGATGAAGTAGAAAAAGTTTGTAGTCATGTAGTGGTAATTAGAGAAGGAATAAAATTATACAGCGGTAGAGTTGATGAAATGACTGCTTCAAAAGGCCTGTTTGAACTAAAAACAGCAAATGATAAAATAAAATTACTCACTCTTTTAGAACAACATCATAGTGTTGGTGCTGTAAAAGAAGAAGGTGAGTTTATTATTGCATATTTAACAGAAGAGATGGAAGCAACTGAAATTAATACCTTCTTATTTAAAAATGGAATTGCAGTCTCTCATTTGGTAAAACGTAAACCAAGCTTAGAACAACAATTCCTAGACCTAACTAACATTAAATAATCTTAAAAATTTCAGTCATGCTAAGACTACTAACCATAGAATTTCACAAATTAAAACATAACAAAGCTAGCAAGGTACTTTCTCTTATCTATTTTGGACTGCTTACTTCTATCGCATTAATTGCTGCTATCAAATTTGATATTGGCTTTATTAAATTTCATTTAGCAGATATGGGCATTTTTAATTTCCCTTACATATGGCACTTTAACACTTTCATGGCATCTCTATTTAAGTTTTTTTTACTGTTGGTTATTGTTTCAATGATATCTAATGAATACACATACAAGACACTGAAGCAAAACTTAATAGATGGGTTAAGTAAAAAAGAGTTTATTTTATCTAAATTCTACACCGTTATTGCTTTAGCTGGTATTTCAACACTTTTTGTCTTCATTGTTTCTTTGGTATTAGGTTTTATATATTCTGATTATAATGAATTTAGTATTATTTCAACTGATCTCGAATACCTCCTAGGTTTTTTTGTTAAGTTGGTAGGCTTCTTTTCTTTTGGACTCTTCTTTGGTATTTTAGTTAAAAGATCAGCTTTTGCCGTTGGGGCAATGTTTGTGTGGCTTATTTTAGAAAGTATTTTTAAAGGATTTTTATTTTATGTTTTTAGAGGTTCAGAATCTATTTCAGAAAACGTTAATAATGTAATGATGTTTTTACCTTTTGAGGCCATGTCTAATTTAATTAAGGAACCCTTTTCTAGATTAGGAGCTGTACGATCTGTAGTAAGTTCTGTTGGAGAACAAATAAACAAAAGCTATGATGTTGAATTTTTAAATATCATGATAGTAATTGCATGGACTTCTATCTTTATTTATAGTTCTTATGCATTGTTAAAAAAGAGAGATTTATAATACTTTTGAACTATATTTGGTACTACGATAAATACGTTTTACCAGATTGTATGTGCAAGAATTTTTTTTTCTCTTTTGCTTTTTTTTCGTTCATATGTTTATCTACCTATGGTCAATTAAGTACCAAGCATTTCATTCCTCCTCTAACAAGTGCTGAACTTGGGAATGCCAACCCAGAAAATCAATACTTCTACATCTCAACACCAAGCATTCAAGATATATCTTATGTTATAAAACCAATTGGGCAGCCAGCCTCGAGTGATATTACAGGAAATGTTTCTAATTCAAATTCTCAAGAAATATTTATAGGCACTGGAAATAACCAGCTTTTTGTTGAATCATCGAAAACTAGTGTTATTCATAACGATAAAGGGTATATTATTGAATCAAATAAACCTATTTATGTTTCCTTACGGTTATTAGCTGGAGGTGGTGCTCAAGCGGGTGCTCTGGTAAGCAAAGGTAACTCTGCTCTTGGAAACTCGTTTAGAGCAGGTTCTTTCACTAATGAAGTTCCTCAAGTAAATTATTTAAATTTTGTTTCTGTTATGGCAACAGAAAATAATACTGATGTACAATTTTCTGATTTACCAGCAGGAATTTCTATTAAAAATTATTCTGGAACTTTTCCAATAAATATTTCTCTAAATGAAGGTGAGAGTTATATAGTTGCTACCAATAGCCTTGAAAACTCAATTAATACTGATGGATTAATAGGTACATTAATTGAATCAGACAAGCCAATTGTTGTTAATGCAGGATCTGCAAACGGTAGTTTTCATAATGGTGGAGGAAGAGATTATGGTATTGATCAAATTGTTGGTGATGATAAAATTGGTAATGAATACATTTTTGTTAGAGGTAACGGATTAAATGGGTGGGAGAATATTCTAATTGTAGCTCATGAAAATAATACTGATATTTTTATAAATGATGATAATACCCCAAGTGCTACATTAAATGAAGGAGAATATTACTTAATTGAAGGTGATAATTACACCTCAAATGGCAATATGTTTGTTCAAACTTCAAAAAATGTTTTTGCCTATCAAGGAATAGGTGCTAATAATAGTGAAGCTAATCAAAGTTTATTTTTTGTACCACCTTTAAGTTGTGAAAACAAGGGTGGAGTTGATAATATTCCTTTTATTGAAAATATTGGAACAACTATTCTAACTGGCGGAATTACAATTGTTACTAATAGAGGCTCTACCGTTACAATTAATGAATTACCTATTGCTGATTTTGATACACAAGGTCCTTTTGATATCGACGGAAACCCAGATTATGTTACTTACAAAGTCAGTAATTTATCTGGTGACGTTTCAATAAATAGTGATAATGAATTGTATTGTGCATATTTTAATCAAAATTCTTTTGCAACCTCCGGAAGTTTTTATTCTGGGTTTATATCAAAACCAGAAATTAACTTTGAAACTAATATCTCATCATTAGGATATTGTATACCTAATATAACCTTAGAGGTTGCTAATTCAACTTTGTTTGATTCTCTTGAGTGGTTTTATGATGATGGTACTGGATTTGTAAGCACCGGAAATACTACTGAAATACTTGAACCCTCTCTTGCGGGGAATTATAAATTAACGGGTACACTTGTTTGTTCTGGCTCTAATTTTGATTCTCAAATAATTCCCATAAGTTTATGTCCAGATGATTTTGATAATGATTTAATCATAGATAATGTAGATGTAGATTTAGATAATGACGGAATTCTAAATTGCGATGAATCATTCGGAAATGCCCTAATTGATTATACAGACATAAATTCTCCTATTTTAAATTTCCAAGATGGATCTTCCGATATTTCATTTATTTCAACCAACCTAATTCAAACTGGAAATTCTAACATATCAGGAGATGCACTAAGCAACTTTACATCTAACATAGATGCTAGTGCCAATTCAGAGTTAAAATATATTCATGATTTAAATAAACCATCAAATATAGAATTCAAACAAAATACCACAACTAATCACACTATAGTTAATGGAGAAACTTTCATAATAATTATCGGTCCAAATACAAAAAACATCACATTAATAGATCCTGATAATATCCTGTTAGTAGATACTGATTTTGATGATATCTTTGAAGAAGGAGTAACTAATTATTCTTCTGCTGAAATTCGTTTTAAATACAATCCGAACCCCAATGGTACTTCCCCGTACAAATTTTTAGCCAACAATATTAACCAATTCACTTTTATACATCAATTAAACAATACAATAGATGAATCAACATTTGAAGGTAACCTTATTTTGACTTGCTTTGGAATAGATAGTGATGATGACGGAATAGCAGACACATTTGATGCGGATAGCGATAATGACGGAATTTCTGATATCATAGAAGCGCAAGGAATGCCTATATCACTATCAGGAACTGATTCAGATCTAGATGGTTTAGATGATATTTTTACCACACCTATTAACCCTGTAGATTCAGATTTAGACCTCGTTCCAGATTACTTAGATTTAGACTCAGACAATGATGGAGTTTATGATTTATGGGAAGCAGGACATTCCCTTTTAGATGTAACAATAACTGATGGTAAAATTGACAATGCAATTGCCACTATAGGTAACAACGGGTTGGTAGATGAACTAGAATCGTCACCTGATAGTTTTATTTTAAATTATTCTGTATCAGATATAGATAGTGATACTTTTCTTAATTATTTAGATTTAGATAGTGATGGAGATTTTTGTCCAGATGTCATAGAAGCTGGCTTTACTGATCCGGATCTTGATGATAAAATAGGAACATCTCCCGTAACAGTTGACGAAAAAGGTAGAGTAATTGGAACAATTGATGGTTTTACAGCCCCTAATTCAAATTATAGTACATCAGCACCGATCTTGTTAAATTCTCCATTTGAAGATGTTGCTTTATGTGAACAATCTACATCTACAATTACAATCGACTCAACTGCTGATACTTTTCAATGGGAAATAAGTACAGATGATGGAACTAGCTGGAGTATAATCAACGAAATTGCTCCGTATAGTGGTGTTACTACTTCAACTTTACAAATCACTGATTTGCAATTATCTTTTGATAATAATCTGTACAGAGTATTCTTACAAAGGGCAGGAAATAGCTGTGATGACATCTCGAATGCTATTACGCTAACTGTAGATCCACAACCTGTAATTGTTACTGTACCCTCAGACATCAATCGTTGTGATGAAGACAGAGCTGGTTTTCTAGATTTTGATTTAATCACAGACCAAACACCTCAAATACTAAGTGGCTTAGATCCTTCTTTAGATACTACAGTTTTTGAAGTATTGTATTTTGATAATTTATCTGATGCAGAGTTAAACACCACTTCTGCTATCATTGCTAATCCATATCGAGTTAACACATCTTTAAATCCAACCATCTATGCTAGAGTTCATAATGTTAACAATACTACGTGTTATTCTACTGTTGATTTTAAACTGAAAGTAACTGATACTCCTACGCCTACTCAACCAACTGTTTATAGAATCTGTGATGATACTGCTAGTGGTTCTGATATTGATCAAAAGTCTTTATTTCTTCTAAACACTAAAGATGCCGAGATTTTAGCAACTGTTACCAACCCAGGTGAGTATACCATATCTTATCATACAGATCTAGTAGATGCGCAAACGAGTAGCACGGCTAATGCTATTGATAAAAACTCTGATTATGAGGTTACCCTTTCTCAAAGAATATATGTAAGAATTGAAAACATAGACAATGTAGCTTGTAATACAGTTTCAGATGACAGCCCTGGAAGTACTTTTACTTCTTTTGAACTAATTGTAGATCCTTTACCTGTTATCACAGATACTGTAGAACTCAAACAATGTGATGATGATACCGATGGTTTTTCATTCTTTAATTTAAATGAGGCAGCTTCTGATATCTCTACAAATTATCTCAACGAAACTTTTGTCTTTTATCCTAGTCTTTTAGATGCAGAGAATGATACTGATGCTTATTCTGAAGCTGAAGCGCTTGTCTTTGAAAACAGAACGGTAACTACTGATCAAGTTTGGGCTAGAGCCATTTCTTCAGAGAACTGTTACAGAATTGCGCAAGTAGATATTATTGTGTCTACCACGGGGCTTACAGGTTTTACTCCACGTAGCTTTTCTGTGTGTGATGATTTCTTAGATATCGATGGAAATGATACGGCTAATAATGATGATAATGATGGAATTACTTCTTTTGATTTTAGCTCTGTAACTACTGAGGTTCGTGCCTTATTTCCAGTAAGTCAGCAATTAACCATCACCTATTATAGAAACCAAGCTGATGCCCTGGCAGAACTTAATGCCATTGCAGATCCTGCTAACTACCGTAATATCGGATATCCTGTTACGCAACAAATTTATATTAGGGTAGATAGTGATCTTGATAATGATTGTTTAGGGTTTGGACCATTCATTACTTTAACAGTAGAGCCTGTGACGGCACAAGAAGTTGGACCACTTGAACTTTGTGATGACCTAGATGATGGAGATGGATTTAATGGAATTGTGCAAACGTTTGATTTAGAGTCTCAAACAAATGCTATTCTTGGCGCGCAAGATCCTACTGGGTTTTCTGTGACCTATCACAACAGTCCTGCTGATGCACTCTCTGGGATTGCTCCTATTATTAATTCTACATCGTATGAAAATAACACTCCTAACCTAGAAACCATCTATGTTCGTGTAGAAAATAATCTTTCTGGGTGTTTTACTGCTCAGACTTCTTTTGATCTGATTGTAAATCCTTTACCTATTGCTAACTTTGTGAATGATCTAGAAGTTTGTGATGACAATACGGATGGGTCTGCTCAAAATGGATTCTCCCAAACTTTTGATCTTGAATTACAAACTGCAGGTATTCTTGGTACGCAAGATCCTACTCAGTTTTCTGTGACCTATCATGCAAGCTTAGCCAATGCGCAAGCTGGAGCCTTACCTCTTGGAAGTCCGTTTTCTAATTCGGTGCCTTTCTCTCAGATCATCTATGCAAGGGTGTACAATGCAGCTACTGGATGTGTGAATGATATTTCTAATTTTAATGCCATTGTAAATCCAGAACCTACTACTGAAAATGCGTCTAACTTATCCTATTGTGATGATGATAGTGATGGGGATGATACCAATGGGTTTGTACAAAATATTGATCTTGATAGTCAGATTACTGACATCTTAGGAACACTACAAGATCCTGATGATTTTAATGTCACTTTCCATGAAGATCCTGCTGATTTAATTGATGGTACGAATGCTTTATCTAGCCCATACACCAATACATTGGCAGACCAGCAAACTATTTATGTTCGGGTAGAAAACAAGGACACTGGATGTGTTAATGATGATTTTACTTTTGAGGTGATTGTAAATCCATTGCCTAAGTTTACCGTAACTTCTCCTCAGATTGTTTGCTTGAGTGGTCCGCCTTTAACACTGTTTATAGAAAATCCTGTTGCGGTGTATGATTATGTATGGACTGCACCTAACGGTGATGAGTCTTTTGGGGAGGAAATTACTATTGAGTCTGGTGGTGTGTATACCGTAACCGCTACTACTACCAATGGAACAGATTGTACTAGAACTAGAGAGATACTAGTGAACGAATCTATTATAGCTACCATTACTGACCAGGATGTAACTATTGTGGATGATTCTGATAATAATTCAATTACCATAGATCCTACTAATCTTGGAATTGGTGATTATCAGTATGCGTTAATTGATGAAAATGATCTGCAAACTAACTTTCAGGATATTCCTGTGTTTGAGAATCTAACTGGTGGGTTTTACACCATAGTGGTACAGGATAAAAATGGGTGTAGACCAGATGCTACTCTGGTGGTCTCGGTAATTGAGTATCCTAAGTTCTTTACTCCTAACAATGACGGTATTAACGACACATGGGCTATTAAAGGAGCAAACTCGACCTTCTACCCTAGTGCACAAATAAATATCTTTAACAGATTTGGAAAAGTAGTCGCGCAAATTGATGTAGACAACCCTGGTTGGGATGGTACTTACGGAGGAAAAATACTCTCCTCTGATGATTACTGGTTCTCTATTATGCTCGTCGATAGAAATGGAAACGCTAGAGAAAGAAAAGGTAACTTCTCATTACTGAGAAGGTAAAAAAAATAAAAATGTTAATTTTAGATAAAATTATAAACCAATAGTTATTTTTTGTCATATATTGAAAAATTAAATATTTGAATAGCTATGTGTAAAAAAATATTATTTCTTTTTTTAATTTTTTTCTGTGTAAACAATAACTACGCTCAAGAAATTGACAGTAAAAAACATGTCTCTAAAATTCATAAGATCTACGAAAAAGAACTTGACTTAAATAAATCTCAATCTAAAGTTTTTAAAAAAGTTCTTTCAAAATACAACCCAAAACTTAAAAAACTAATTGACACCAAAGCATCAAGAGCTGAAATAAACAAATTAACTAAGCTTGAAGTTTTGGAAATTTATGACTTGTTAACTAGTGAGCAATTTAAAAAGTATAAAGAGGTTAGAAAATCATTAGAAAAGAATAAACATTATAGAAAATGATAAAAAATTTAAGTTCAATTATTTTGTTATTATTTTTTGTAGGTATTGCAAATAGTCAACAAAATACAACCATCCCTAATGCAGACCCGTTTTGCTCTGACACCGGTATTATATTTCAAAATGTCTCAGATGGGAGTTCAGCTGAAAATGGTATAGATTATGGTTGTTTAATGACACAACCAAACCCTTCGTGGTTTTTTATTAGAATTGATTTACCTGGAGATTTATCATTACAAATAGAACAAAATACACAAGACGATTTTACTGGAGGTGGGTTAGATGTAGACTTTATAGCCTGGGGTCCATTCAGAGAGAATGAATTAGAAGACATTCAAAATGGAAATTATGGTATTTTAAATGGAAGGATCGTAGATTGTAGTTATTTACCTGCCAATATTGAGACACTAACCATTACAAACGCTGACGCAGAAAGTTATTATTTAATTCTTATTACTAATTATGATGGTCAAGATGGATTTATCAGAATGTATGAGAATAATCCAGGACAGGTTGGAACTGGAACAACAGATTGCTCTATTGTAGCTGGTGCACTTGATGATCAAGATGTGTGCCTTGGTGAAGAAGTAAGATTAGACGGTGCACCTATTTCAGGTGAACCCTCTGACTATACTTACAAATGGTTTTTAGATATAGGAGATGGAATCGGATTTATCGAGATGGTTGGAGAAACCAATCAAATATTAGTTATTGATAATGATGTTTCAGGAATCTATAAAATTGAAGTTACAGATGATACTGGAGAAACTGATGATGAAGAAGCTGCCATTAACTTTTACTCTCAGCCAACCATCACTCCTCTTGTAAATCCTCTTTATGAAGTTTTTGATCTAGACGGAACAGAAGATAATTATACAACTATTAATCTTAGAGAAGAATTTGATGAAGATTTTCTAAACGGACAAGATGACACAATTTATATCGTAAATTATTACCAAAGCCTAGAGGATGCTGAGGCAAATGAAAACGAAATTCCTAATCCTAGAACATACACAAATATTCATGACAATGCAGATTTAACAGATGATATTTTTGCACGTGTAGTAACCACTGCAGCTCCAAACACTTGTGATCCTGTAGTAGAGCCCTTTAAGGTACTAGTAAAAATTAATCAACCTCCCGTTTTATCTGCAGATTTTAGAGGAGCCTATTGTCCATTAAGTGATATTAAAATTGCAGAAAATTTTACCATTACAGATTCAGATGATACTGGATTAGACTTTTTTACTATTCAAATTTCTGAGGGATACTCAAATCCAAATGATCTATTAGAATTAACGGGGACACATCCAACAATTTCAACTAATTGGAACACACTAGAGGGTAAGCTCACGCTAGAGCCAGATGCTCCTGCTACTGAAATAGCGTATGCAGATCTTCAGTTGGCAGTAAGGGATATCATTTTTACAAGTACAGATCCTAACATCAGCGGAGAACGATCTTTCTCTTTTACCATAGGAGATGGGAATTACCTACCATCTACAGAGCATTTTTATGTGTATGAAGAAAATATAGGTATTACATGGTCTGATGCAAAAAATTTAGCCGATGCATCAACTTATTTTGGGTTACAAGGTTATTTAGCAACCATTTTATCTGAAGAAGAAAGTATCATATCTGCTGAGCAGATATCTGGAACTGGATGGATTGGGGCTAGTGATGAAGAAAGAGAAGGTGAATGGAAATGGGTTACAGGTCCTGAAGCAGGAACACTGTTTTGGAATGGAGACTTTAATGGGGGTCCTGCACCAGATCCAGATGGAAATCCTTATTATTCTAATTGGAATGATAATGAGCCAAATAATGCTGGTAATGAAGATTACGCACACATTACAGATAATTCAGTTGGTATACCTGGCTCATGGAATGATTTACCAAATGCTGGAGGTTCTGGGGCATTCGTGCCCAAAGGCTATATTGTAGAGTATGGTGGTACACCGGGCGATCCAGTTTTAAATATATCTACTAGTACAAGTATTTTTATTCCTGAAATAACAGCTGGTTTAGATCAAAGAAATTGTACTGGCGGAAGTGTCACTCTAACTGCTTCAGTAACCGAAGGTGATCTTTTTTGGTATGATCAACCTAATGGAGGGACACTAATATTTACAGGAGATACTTTTACAACACCAGTACTTAATAGTTCAAAAACATACTATTTAGATGCCTTACCTATAGGATGCGATACCAATCAAAGAATAGCTATAGAAGCGATCATAGATACAACTCCTATTGTGATAAATACTCCTCCTGACATTAACCGTTGTGATGAAGACAGAGTTGGTTTTCTGGACTTTGATTTGCAAGATACTCCAACTGTAAATCAGGTATTAAATGGTTTAGATCCTATTTTAAATCCAGATCTTTCCGACTTCGAGGTATTGTATTTTGATAATTTATCTGATGCAGAGTTAAATACTACTTCTGCTATCATTACTAATCCATATCGAGTTAATACCTCTACCAATCCAACCATTTATGCTCGGATTCATAATATTGACAATCCTGATTGTTTTGCAATTACAGAATTTAAACTAAAAGTAACAGATGTCCCAGAACCCACACAACCCATAAACTGGAGAAAATGTGACGATGATACAGATGGTATCTTAAGTTTTTTACTGAACACGAAAGATGCTGAAATATTAACAGGGGTTGCCAACCCGGGTGATTATACTATATCCTATCATACAGATTTAGTAGATGCACAAACGAGTAGCACTACCAATGCAATTGATAAGGATGTAGATTATCTAGTAACTAACTCTCAAAGAGTGTATGTTAGAGTAGAGAATATTGCCAATACTGATTGTAATGCTATTTCTGATGACTCTGCTGGTAGTACTTTTACTTCCTTTGAATTAATTGTGGATGCTGCTCCAGTGGTGGTAAGCCCACCACTAGATATCAATCGTTGTGATGAAGACAGAGCTGGTTTTCTAGATTTTGATTTAATCACAGACCAAACACCTCAAATACTAAATGGCTTAGATCCTTCTTTAGATAGTAATGACTTTGAAGTATTGTATTTTGATAATTTATCTGATGCAGAGTTAAATACTACTTCTGCTATCATTACTAATCCATATCGAGTTAA
>UPTG01002942.1_pt1 | contig 11227 bp, 8 predicted proteins | sample 2160121 | NCBI WGS metagenome assembly UPTG01 (sample SAMN06266255, study PRJEB28933) | marine metagenome | isolation source: Columbia River Estuary | place: USA:Columbia River Estuary, USA | collected 2014-07-27 | reverse complement strand
AACATAGATATATTCGCTTTCCGTGAAATGATTTGTTGTGGAGTCATTGCAAAATTAAGCGACCTCAATTCAAAAAGCTTCTTGTCATTATATTTAAGCGTTACTTTTGCTAAATTATCCTCAACTCCTCTACCAATAAAACTAGCCCCTTCTAATGTAAATCCACCGTCATAATCAATTTGATCACGCAAATCCTTAATTAATAATCTTTTTTCGAAAGAGTTAAAAATAGGACTCGATTCCCCTTCTTTTAAATTAAAAATGGTTTTATCTTCAAGTTTTCCCAAAATTGGCTTATCGAAATATGGGGTCGTTAACTCTACTGTATCTATTTTTATTTTTGATTCTTTTTGGTTGTGGGCAAAAGGAAGAAACAGAGAAAAAGAAACAGAGAATAATTAATATTAGTACTTCACCAGTTAAAATCTATAACTTTAAAGATCAAGAATCAGCCATAGGGAATATTGAAGGCTTAATGGATCCTACAATCAGATCAGAAATTGCATCTTCAGTTAAAAAAATTTATACCAAAACGGGCACCATCCTAAAAAAAGGAGATCTTATTGCACAGCTTGATGATCAAGATTATCGCTATCAACTGGAATTAGCTGAAGCTGAATTGAGTCAACTAAAAATACGCTTAAATGGTCAAAATAAAACCTACCAAAGAAATTCTGAATTAGTTGATGAGAATTTTATATCCCCAAATGCACTTGATGAAATAGTAAATCAAAAAAATGAAACTGAAGAGTTAATAAAAATATCAGAAGCAAGGGCTAAAATAGCTAAGTACAGACTAAGTAAAACTAAAATATATTCACCTATTAGTGGAAAAGTTGAGAGGCAGATAGCCTCTATTGGAGATTTTTTAAAAATAGGAGATCCAATAATTCAGATAATGAATAATGATCGTTTAAGAGCTCATGTTCCCTTTCCGGAAAGATTAGCAACAAAACTTCAACCCGGATTACCTATTGAATTAAAAAGTCCGATAGTAGAAGAAAAAATTATAGTCAAAATTGCAGAATTAAAGCCTCAGTTAATTTCTGATAGCCTTTCAATTGATGTTATTGCTGATATTGTTAATCAGCCTAATTGGCAAGCTGGAGGCAGTGTTAGGGGGACAGTAGTTTTTGAGGAAATAAGTAATTTAAGTGTTCCTGAACAAAGCATAATTCTGAGACCAGCAGGACAAGTTGTTTATGTAATTAGAAATGATGTTGCATATGAAAAGTCTGTTCAAACGGGAATCACCCAAAATGGAAATACAGAAATTACTTCGGGTTTAAAGCTTGGCGAAATAATAGCTGTCGAGGGTGCTGCTTACCTTACCGATGAGGCTAAAATTAATATTACGCAAAATTAAATAATGACACTGCCTGAAATTTCAATTCGAAGATATGTTTTAGCCTGGATGATATCTGGCATCTTTGTGCTGCTTGGTATTATTGGTTTTCAAAAAATTGGAATTGATAAATTCCCTATGGTTGAATTTCCCATCCTATCTGTTACAACCTCTCTTGAGGGTGCAAATCCAGAAATTATAGATTCAAGTATTACAAATATTATCGAAAATGCTGTCAATACCACTCCAGGAATTGAGTCAATTAGGTCTGAGTCCTCCCCAGGTGTATCAGTGGTAAGTATTACCTTTAATTTAGATAAGGATATTGAAGTAGCATTTAATGAAATTCAGTCAAAGGTGAGCCAAGTTGCTCGTAGACTCCCAAAAGATGTTGTCCCACCAGTTGTGAGAAAAGTCGAAACAAATGCAAGTGCGATCATGTGGCTATCTTTAACAGGTAATCGAACAATACAACAGCTTAATTTATATGCCTCAAACATCTTAAAGAAAAAAATAGAAACAGTAGATGGTGTCGGTGAAATTAGATTAGGAGGTAAAAGAGATAGGACTGTAAGAATAAACCTTTTGCCCGAAAAAATGTCAGCGCTTAAAATTACAGCAGAAGATCTTATCTCCGCATTCGATAATGAACATGTCCAATTTCCAGGAGGATTTCTTGTAAGATCAAAATCAGAAAAAATGTTTAAACTCGATCTAGAGTTTCATAATGTCAATGATATCCAAGAAATGATTATTGCTTACCGGGATGGAGGAGCAATAAAGGTTAAAGATATTGCTGAAGTTGAAGATGGTCTTGATGACTACAGAGAAACAGCAAGGTTTAATGGTGAAACAAGTATTGGCTTAGGCATTGTAAAAGTAGCAAATACCAATACCGTCGATATCATAAAAAAAGTACGAGAAAAAGTTGAAAATGAAATCACACCAAATTTACCTCCGGGTTTAAAAATTCAGTATTCAACAGACGATTCAATTTATATTAAGTCTATGGTGAAGTCGCTTCAGGAGCATATTTTGGAAGGGACTATTCTGGCTTCGCTCATTGTCCTTTTATTTCTGGGCTCGATTAGATCGACTTTAATTATTGCAGTAGCTATACCAATCTCCCTTTTAGGAGCCATAGCAATTATGTATTTCTATAACTTTACTTTCAATAGCATGACATTGCTAGCATTGATCCTACTCATTGGGATTGTTGTTGATGACTCCATCGTTGTTCTTGAGAATGTCTTTAGACACCATAAAAAAATTGATAAGAACATTTTTAATGCGTCTATTAATGGAAGTAATGAAGTGGTTTTTGCCGTATTAGCTTCATCCATTGCTCTAGTATGTATTTTTGGTCCGGTTATTTTTATGGAAGGAATTGTAGGTCGTTTTTTTGAATCATTTGCCATTGTCGTCACAAGTGGAGTGCTTGTTTCTTTACTCGTTTCACTTACCTTAACCCCCATGCTATGTTCAAAGTTCTTAGAAAAAAAAGAAAACCCCATTAGTTTCTTATCAAAATTTGATAGCACTTTTATGAAGCTTGAAAAATTTTATAAGCAAATCTTAACTTGGTCACTGAATCATCGCTGGAAAGTTCTTTTGTTGAGCTTTCTTATTGTTCTATCGAGCGGGTTCTTTTTTTCGAAAGTCGAAAAAACTTTTTTGCCGGAACAAGATGAAAGTAGATTTAGTGTTAGATTTAAAACTCCCCTCGGTTCCAATATGGACTATACCTATAAAAAATTACTTGAAATTGAAAATGTTCTTGATAAATACGATGGTGTTATCAAGGGTGTATTTTCTTCCATTGGATTAGGAAGCAGAGGTCAAGTCAATTCAGGGTTTATAAGTGTGATGCTTAAAGATAAACAAAATCGCCTGTTGTCTCAATCGGAAATAATAAAACAGATTAAAGGTGATTTTGATTCTTTAACTGGAGTGAAGGCTTTTATATCCGCTCCCTCAATTGCTGGCGGTAGGCGATCTGAACCTTTACAATTTTCTCTCATCGGACCAAATATTGAGACAGTTTCATCCTTAGCAGATCAACTACAATACGAATTGTCACAAATCGAAGGTCTAGGGCGTATTGATTTAGATTTACAACTCAGTTTACCTCAAATGAATCTTCAAATTGATAGAGAAAGAGCCGCGAGTTTTGGAATTAGTGCAGCCAATATCGCAAATTCGATTTCCGTTTTTAGTAATGGGCTTGATGTAGCTCGGTTTAACGATGAGCCTGGGGATGGTCAAAGGTATGATATTAGAATGAAAGCAAAAGATGGCATTATTGAGGAGATATCTGACCTTAAAAAAATTAATTTAAAAGGAGATACGGGTGAGCTTGTAAGACTTGATTCTATTGCGAGCTTCACAGAAACGCTAGGTCCAGCTGTCATGGGGAGGCAAGATTTACAATACTCTGCAAATTTTTACGCCAACCCAACAATTTCTCTTGGTGAAGCCGTCAAAGTTGTAAACAATGCTAGTCAAAAAATACTCCCTAGTGAGTATTCTATTAAACTTGTTGGTCAGGCTAAGGAATTTGCCAAAACAACAAGTAATATTTTATTTGCTTTTTCCTTAGCAACAGTTCTCTTATATATGGTTTTATCGAGTCTATTCAATTCATTTTTTCAACCCTTAATCGTAATGCTCGCACAACCTCTTGCAATTATTGGTGGAGTGATGTTGTTGTGGGTAACTGGAAATAGCCTGAATATATACTCAATGATTGGAATGGTTTTATTAATAGGCTTGGTTGCCAAAAATTCCATTCTACTGGTCGATATGACCAACCAAATTAAATCAAAGGGTAAGAGCACTAATCAAGCACTTTTAGAAGCATGCCCTATAAGGTTGAGGCCTGTTCTTATGACCTCACTGACACTTATACTTGCTCTTCTACCAGCCGCATTGGGTTATGGTGCAGGATCAGAAACTAATGGTCCTTTATCGGTTGCCGTTATTGGAGGCATGTTGTCTTCTACGCTGCTCACGTTAGTCGTTATCCCGTCAGCTTACTCATTATCGTTAGATTTTTTAGAGCGAAAAAAGAAAATTAATCCTTAACTAATTTATCAATGATTAAGGTCCCCACTAAGTCGCCCTCAACATTTACTGTTGTTCGGAACGTGTCTAGCAAACGATCCATTGGTATTAATATGCCAAGAGCTTCCAAAGGAAGTCCCAACACTTGAAGCACCATAGCCATTGTCACCATTCCCGCACTTGGAATTCCAGGGGCTCCGATTGAGGCGATCATAGCAATAAAAAATAAAACAAACTGTTGAGATAATCCTAAATCTAGTCCTACTAAATTTGCGATGAATAAAGCCGCTGCTGCTTCATACATTGCCGTTCCATCCATATTCATGGTAGCACCGATAGGCAAAACAAAATTAGAAACATCTTTTGATGCACCGAAGTTATTCTGTGATGCTTTCAGTGTAATAGGGAGTGTGGCACTACTCGAACTTGTTGCAAATGCCGAAATAAATGACACTCTCCCACCTTTCCATAAAGACAAAATATTTACTCTATTAAATATGAATAATAGAGTTGGTAAAAATATTATTCCGTGAAATAAAATTACCCCTATAACAATCAGCATAAAAATTCCAACTTGAGAGAAGATTGTTATATTTTGACTAACCACCATATTTACCAGTAAGCCAAATATGCCAAAAGGGGCAATATACATAATCCAATTTACAATTTTAAAAATTATTTCATAAAAGCTTTTAAAAAAATCTCTTGCTGAGTTTAATGCTTTATTTTTTTCATTTAGCGCTATGCCAATCAAGATAGAAAATATAATGAGAGGTAAGATTTTTCCATTTGCCAGTGATGCAAACGGATTTTCAAATAAACCTAAAATGAATTGATAAATAAAATCTTTAAAAGATAATGCTTCAGACGTTACTACCTCATTTAGCTGCCAAGCATCTATTGAAACTCCTATGCCTGGCTTAAACAAATTCATTGCTATCATTGCAATAAAAACTGCGAAAAACATGGTTCCGGCAAAGTATAAAAGTGTTGATCTCCAGATAGTACCTGCTTTATTAGAGGAAGCTAGGTTTGAAATACCATTCACAATAGAAAAAAATACCAGAGGAACTAAAATCATTTTTAACGTGGTAATAAAAATTTGGCCTGCCAAAATAGATATATCTGAAACATATTTAAGTATTAATGAATCGGGAAATTTTTTTATGACTAGTCCAATTATAATTCCCGCTATCGCGGCAAGCAGTATATATTTATTTGCATTTTTCATTATCTAACTCTCTCCATAACTGCTCCAAAAAAACCATCCGTGTCATTTTCAAATGGATTTAGCTTTAGGTATTTTTTATCGTCCAAAGGAACACCATATTTTTCTAGTATTACAGATTTTGATATTAATTTAAAATCTGAATTTTCAAGGAGAAAATTTTTCACTTGTTCTTCATTTTCTTCATTAAGCAAACTACATGTTGCATATATTAATAATCCTTTTTTTTTGCATAATCTGGCTGCCGAACGAAGAATATTCTTTTGTTTAGCTATTAGTTCCATCAATGACTTCTCTGAGTGCTTCCATTTTAGGTCTGGATTTCTACGTAGTGTCCCAAAGCCAGTACATGGTGCGTCAACAAGAACCCTATCGAACTTTTCCTTTAATCTCTTAATTTTATTATCGTTTTCACTTGAAATTCTTTGTATTGAGATATTTGATGCACCTGATCTTTTTAATCTAGTTTTTAAGCTATCTAATCTTTTATCTGAAATATCAAAACTATATATTCTTCCGGTATTTTTCATCATAGCTGTCATAGCTAACGTTTTACCTCCTGCGCCAGCACAAAAATCTGCGACCATCTGCCCTCTCTTTGCATCAGCTAAATATGATAATAATTGACTTCCCTCATCTTGAACTTCGATGTTACCTTCAAGATAAAGTGGATGTTTCTGTATGTAACTACCTCTGGGTAAATTAATACCGATTGGCGATATTTTAGTTTCTAGAATTTGGCTTTCTACTTCCTGAAACGATTCCTTTAGTTCAGTCATTATCTCTTGCCTACCTTTACCTTTAAGGGTATTTACTCTGACACAGAGTTGCGCAGGTGATAAAAGGGAATTAGCAATTTGTGTGGCCTTTTTTTCATTGTACTGAGCAGATAACTTTAGCCAAAACCAATCAGGTAGGCTTAATTTTACTGAGAGATCTATGTTTTTTAATTTATTTGCTTTTACCTTAGAAAGCCACTTTCCATCTTCCTCACTGATCATGGGTAATAAATCACGAATACTCCTTCCTTGTAATTTAATTAAATATATAAGAATTAATTTAAATGGATTTGATGTTGAGCCTAAAACCTCAAGATATCTTTTATTTCTAATGACATTAAAATAAGTATCGGCAATGAGCGACCTCTCAGACTTGCCTATATTTTTATTTTTTTTAAAAAAGAAACTCAACTGAGAATCAGCTGGAAAGTTATTAGAAAAGCTTTCTTCTAAAACCTCGGCACATGACTTTATAGAAAATCTATTCATCTATTTCTTTAATTTTAAGATCTGTGTTTTTTAAATTTTGGTCAATCATTAATCCACCCTTCATCTTTAATCTTATTTTAATAGGGATTCTATAAACACTTTTTGAGAGCCAAATAAAATGCTTTGAATTTTTAACTGAGGTAATTTCTCCCTCATATAATTCCGTTTGAAAATTTCTTCCATTGATTTTTATACTTTCATCTTTAATTTTTTTATATTCAATATTTCTAACTTTTTTTCCTTCTAAAAAATCAAATGAATATTTAGGCTTAGTTTTTTCAAAATGAAATTGAAGAAGTAATGTAGGTATATCTAATAAATTACCCACATACTTTTTTTCAGTTAACTTTTTTTTGTAGTCAACTTTTAGCTTGTCATTTTTTCTATCGAAAGTTACAGATACATTTTTTTTTGGTTTTTTTAGGTCATTGACTAGGAATGAATTGAATAAAAGCCCCTTATTGCCAACAAAACCTTTGCTCTGAATATCTTTATCCCCAAAAAATTTTAGAAATTTTTTAGTTTTTAACAAAACATTCAAATCATATTTTTTATTTTTCTCCTTATATTGTAATTTTATTTCGCCGGAGGATATTTGGGTTTTTTCTACTTCAATATTTCTTAGTTTTATAAACTGGAATAGTTCGTAATCAATGTAAAAATTTTCCGGTAGCTTCTTGAAGGCAAAAAGACTTTGAGAAAAAAGTACTAATACTAATAAATACTTAGATAATTTGTATTTGTGGTTCATCAACAACTTTTTTAGTTATTTTTCCAATTTCAAAGGCATTTTCTTTGGAATTTCTGAGGGATATCATTACTCTGTCTTTTGATTCTTTTTTTACTATGATAACCATACCAATTCCACAATTAAATGTTTTAAATAACTCGTCATCGTCTAGGTGTGCTTCAGATTTAATCCAGCTAAATAATTTAGGCATTTGCCAGGAAATTTTTGAGATGACAGCCTTGAACTCATTAGGAATAACTCTTGGAATATTTTCAGTCAAGCCGCCTCCAGTAATATGTGCCATTGCATTTATTTTTTCAGTTTTTAAAACTTCTAAAATTGATTGCGTATAAATTTTCGTAGGCTTGATTAATAAATCACCAATAGTCTCATTATCAATTTTTAAATCTAAATTTATTTTTTTTTCAGATATTATTTTTCTAATAAGGGAATATCCATTTGAATGTGCTCCAGATGAACTAATACCAATTATGATATCGCCTTCATCTACACTTTTACCATCGATTATTTTGGTTTTATCTACTGCGCCAACACAAAAGCCCGCTAGGTCGTACTCATCACCTTGATACATCCCCGGCATTTCTGCAGTTTCACCTCCAACCAGAGAGCATTTTGCTAGCTTGCATCCATCACTGATACCCTTGATTACTTTTTCAGCAATTTGAGTATTTAATTTTCCACATGCGAAATAATCCAGAAAAAATAAGGGCTCAGCTCCTTGAACAATAATATCATTGACGCACATTGCAACTAAGTCTTGTCCTATAGTGTCATGTTTATTAAGTTCAAATGCTAATTTTAGCTTTGTTCCTACACCATCAGTGCCAGAAACAAGTACTGGATTATTGATATGATTTGGCATCTCAAACATTGAACCAAAACCACCTAACCCACCTAAAACCTCTTTTCTAAAAGTAGCCTTTGCATGTGGTTTTATTTTTTCAATTAGGTTGTTTCCAGCCTCAATATTTACTCCAGAATCCTTATATGTAATTGAGTTATCTTCATATTTTTTTTGAGACAATTTGGTTTAATCCTTATTAGATTTGCGAATTTATGTATAGTAAGATTTTAACTTAATTTTACTCAATAGGCACATGGTGCCATAGGAATGATGGATCAACTTTTACTTGACATACAAATACCTAAGGTTAAATCACTTGAAAATTTTATTATTGGTGATAACTCTGAAGCAATTAGCATTATAAAAAAATTTATAACTGACAAAAACCTTCAATTTTTTTATTTGTGGGGTGTTGAAGGCGCAGGGAAGTCTCATTTATCCGATGTGGTAAAAAGAGGTAACATTTTTGTTATTGAGGATATTGATATTAAAAATGATATAGAGCAAGTAGAAGCTTTTAATATTTTTAATGATTGCAAAGAGAATGGTAAAAAACTTTTCATAACTGGGGCTAACTCTCCCAACAACATGGGTTTGCGGAGTGATTTAGCTAGTAGACTTAGCTGGGGTCTTGTCTATCAAATTAAACCACTAACAGATAGCGAGAAAAAATTAGCATTATTGAGTCATTCAAAACAAAAAGGAATGTCATGTAGCGAGAATGTTATTGAATATTGTATGAAACATTTACAAAGGGACTTACACTTCTTAATCGCAACCTTAGACGCATTAGATAATTGGTCTTTAAAAATGAAAAAGCCAATTACTATACCTCTCCTAAAAAAACTTCTTAAAAACAACGATTAAATTTTTTATTTAATTAATGCCTTATTAGATGGTCAAAAGCTCCTAATGCTGCTTTTGAGCCTTCTCCCATAGCTATAATGATTTGTTTATAAGGTATTGTAGTGACGTCGCCTGCTGCGAAAACACCTTGCATTGATGTTTCTCCATGGTCATTGATTTCGATTTCGCCATATTGGCTTAATTTTATATCCTCTTTTACCCAGTCACTATTTGAATTTAAACCAATTTGAATAAATACCGCTTCAATATTTATTCTCTCTTCTTTTTCATGTTTTCTATCTGTATAAACTAAGTGCGTTACTTTATCTGAGCCACAAATTTCATTTGTTTTGGCATTAAGTACAACCTCAATATTATCTAAGCTCTTTAATCTATCAATTAATACCTGATCACCATTAAGCTCGGCAGCAAACTCTAAGATAGTGACATGCTTAACGATACCTGCTAAGTCAATTGCAGCTTCAATACCTGAATTCCCCCCTCCGATTACAGCTACATCCTTTCCCTTAAACAGAGGGCCGTCACAATGTGGGCAATAGGCTACCCCTTTCCCCTTAAATTCTTTTTCTCCAGGAACACCTAATTCCTTCCAGCTTGCACCAGTGGCAATAACGACTGACTTAGATTTAAGAATGCCTCCGCTATTTAGGTGAACCTCAAATAATAAATCATTTACTTTTACAATTTTTTTTGCTGTCTGAAGATTAATGACGTCAACATCATATTCTTTTACATGCTCTTCAAGCGCTTTCACTAACTTTGGGCCTTCAGTTTTTTGTACAGAAATAAAATTTTCTATTCCTAGTGTATCCATGACCTGTCCCCCAAAACGCTCAGCAATAATTCCTGTTTTTATTCCTTTCCTTGCTGAATAAATTGCAGCCGATGCGCCTGCTGGACCCCCACCAACAACAAGGATATCGAAAAGCTCTTTTTGGGATAATTGATCAGCTTTTTTTTCACCAGCCTTTGTATCAATTTTATTGATAATCTCCTCTAGTTCCATCCTACCTTGCCCAAACTCAATATCATTTAGAAAGACTGTTGGGACTGACATTATTTTTTTTCTTTTCACCTCATCTTGAAATAGTGCGCCATCCACCATACAGTGGCTTATATTAGGATTTATAAGTGATAGGATATTTAACGCTTGAACAACATCTGGACAGTTGTGGCATGACAAGGAAATGAAGGTTTCGAAAAAAAATTCTCCTTCTATGTTTTTAATTTGATCGACTAAACCCTCTGAAATTTTTAATGGATGTTCGCCCACCTGTAACAAAGCTAGTACTAATGATGAAAATTCGTGTCCTAAAGGAATTCCTGCAAATTGAATACCGGTTGTTTCATTAGGTTTGTTAATTTTAAAGGATGGCGTTCTCTCAGCCTTATCTTTATGAATATTGAGAGAAATTTTTTCTGTCATCTCTGCTAATTCAACCAATAGTTCACTCATATTTGTTGAAACTTCACTTTCATCCACAAATGCTTCAATGACGACATCTGACTTAAGCTTAACTAAGTATTGTTTTAATTGTGTTGAAATTTCAGTTGAAAGTGCCATAAATAGTCTTCCGGAGCAAAGTCTTGGTTGGGCCAATTTTTGCCCAACCAAACTAAACTATTTCAGAATTTAAATTTTACCTACTAAATCAAGTGATGGAGTTAATGCCTCTTCTCCTGGTTTCCAAGAAGCAGGGCATGCTTGATTTGGATTAGCTGCAATATGTTGAGCTGCCTGAACCTTTCTTACTAAATCGGCTGCTGAACGACCTATTCCTAAATCATTTATTTCAGCAGTTTTAATGATTCCATCTGGATTTATTATGAATGAACCTCTCAAAGCCAAACCTTCCTCTTC
>UPTG01002938.1_pt1 | contig 11236 bp, 10 predicted proteins | sample 2160121 | NCBI WGS metagenome assembly UPTG01 (sample SAMN06266255, study PRJEB28933) | marine metagenome | isolation source: Columbia River Estuary | place: USA:Columbia River Estuary, USA | collected 2014-07-27 | reverse complement strand
TTTCCATCCTTAAAATTAATTGCTAGTGGTTTTTCAGAATAAACATGTTTGCCATTAACTAATGCCTGTTTTGCAACTTTATAGTGAGCTTTTGGAATGGTTAAATTGAGAATAATTTCAATTTCTTTATCTTTTAAAAGTTCATTAACAGTTACCGCTTGTATCTTATAAGTTTTTGCACATTTAAGTGCATTATTGAAATTTATATCTGCACACTTAATAATTTTTATATTATTGAAATATTTTTCTGCTCTAAAATATGTTTCAGAAATATGACCACAACCAATTAGGCCTACTTTAAAAATTTTATTCATAAAGAATTAAACGCCTTGTCTTTGTTTGTTTTTTCCTTCTTTATATAGTTTTAAAGCTTCTTTATTTTCTTTAGTGGTTGGAATTTCTAATGTCGGGCTATCCCAAAATGCAGAACCCTCTAACCATTGGTAGGCATGAGTTTTAATAGAAATTACATAAGTAACATCTGATTTTTTTGCCCTCTTAAATGCTTCTTCAAGATCTGATATTGAATTAACATGCTCTGATTTTGCCCCCATACTCTCTGCGTGTTTTGCAAAATCTACATCTACAAGACCTGGAGTATTAGAACTCTTTAATAAATTGTTATATTCATTTCCACCTTTGAATAATTGCAGTCTATTAATCACGGCAAATCCACCATTATCACAAACAATTATAATAAGCTTATTATTAGTGATTACTGAAGAATAAATATCTGTATTATTTAAAAGATAAGATCCATCTCCAACAAAAGAAATCACTTCTTTGTCAGGGTTTGCCATTTTTATTCCTAAAGCTCCTGATATTTCATAACTCATACAACTAAATCCCCATTCAGTTTCATGAGTATTTAATTCTCGCGGTCTCCAAACCTGAATAACCTCACCAACCAAACCTCCTGCTGCAGTAACTGCGATATCTGATGGATCAGAGTTCTTATAAACGGCACCAACTACTTGAACATAACTTGGTACCTCTTGATTTGAAGGAGCACTCTCTTTATCAACATGCTCATTCCATGCTTTTAACTCTGCTTGAGATTTTTTATTCCACTCCTCACCAGCTTTCCAATCCCCTAATGCTTGTGAAAGTTCATCTAGTGAAACTTTTGCATCACCTACTACTGCTTGAGCCAAATGCTTATTAGCATCAAATCTTGATACATTAATCGAAACAAGTTGAAAATTTTCGTTTTCAAAGTTTGCCCATGACCCTGTAGTGAAGTCTGCAAGTTTAGTACCAACTGCAATAGCTAGATCTGTTTGTTTAGCTAATGAATTAGTGTTTTTTCCACCTAACCCACCTATTTGACCAGCATAATGTGAATGGTCTCTTTTCATTGTAGAATATCCCATCACAGTTTGAGTAACTGGTATATTGTGTTTAACCGCAAAGTTACTTAATTCTTCCATTGCATCAGAGTAAAAAACTCCTCCACCAGATATAATTATTGGATTTTTTGAAGATTTAATTTTTTCTGCAGCCTCTTTTATTTGAAATTCATCAGGTCTTGGTCTTCTAATTGCATGAACTTTTTCTCTAAAAAATTCTTCAGGATAGTCGAAAGTTTGTCCTTGAATATCTTGGCTTAAAGCGATGCAAGCAGGTCCACAATCTGCAGGATCTAACATTGTTTGAACTGCTGCTGGAAATGATTGAATAATTTGCTCAGGTCTAGTGATGCGATCAAAATATCTAGTTACAGGTTTAAAAGCATCATTAGCAGTTATTCCTGGATTATTAAAATGTTCTACTTGTTGAAGTACTGGATCAGGCATTCTATTTGCATATGTATCTCCTGGTAAAAATAAAATCGGCAACCTATTACTCATCGCAACTGCAGCAGCCGTAACCATATTTGTAGCTCCTGGTCCAACTGATGATGTTGCTACAAAAATTTGCTGCCTTCTCTTTGCTCTTGCATAACCAATACCTGTAAGAGCCATGTTCTGTTCATGGTGTCCTCTATAAGTTGGAAGCTCTTTTTGATTTTCTTCTAGAGCTTGACCTAAACATGCTACATTACCATGTCCAAAAATTCCAAACACACCTGGAAACAAAGGTTCTTTTTTGCCATTAATTAATATTTTTTGAGCAATTAAATATTTTACAATTGCATGAGCACAAGTGAGAGTAATTTTTTTCATAAATATGTTTATTTTTTAATATGTATAGTGTTTATATATAAATATATTTATAAATTAAAAAACCTAATTAAGTAAACTTAAAAATAAAACTTATGTACGAAAAATTTGGACAATTCATTGATGGTAAATGGCAACAAGCTGAAAAAAAAGAAACTTACGATGTAATCAATCCTGCAACAGAAGAAGTGATTGGAAAAGCATCAAAAGCATCCTCTGTAGAAGTACAAAAAGCATTAAAGTCTGCTGAAAAAGGTTTGGAGGTTTGGAAAAACACAGCACCTTGGCAAAGATCTTATGTTCTTAGAAAAATTGCTGACTTAATGAGAGAAAAAAAAGAAGTTCTAGCAAAATGGTTAACTCTTGAAGTTGGAAAACCTCTTGCTGAAGCTGTTGGAGAAGTCGGTGGTGGAGCTGATATTTTTGAATGGAATGCTGAAGAAACAAAAAGAATTTATGGTCAAACACAACAAAGTAGATTTCCAGATACTAGAGTTCATGTTTATTATCAGCCAGTTGGCGTAGTAGCCGCTTTAGTGCCTTGGAATTTTCCAATAGTTTTAGCATCAAGAAAAATTTCAACTGCTTTAGCAGCAGGTTGTTCTGTTATTTGTAAGCCAGATACAATTACTCCTGGTGCAGTAATGGAATTAGTTAACATATGTAAAGAAGCAGGAGTACCAGATGGAGTGGTAAACCTTCTATCAGGTGATCCAGCTGAAATATCAAATGAATTAATGGAGTCTGATATTATTAAAAAAGTATCTATTACTGGCTCAACAAGAGTTGGAAAAATAATTTTAAAAAAAGCAGCTGATAAAGTTCAAAGAGTTACAATGGAACTAAGTGGTCACTCTCCCTTTATTGTTTGTGAAGATGTGGACATGAACAAAGTTGCTGATATAGCTATAACAGGTAAATTTAGAAATAACGGTCAAGTTTGTATTTCACCTAATAGATTTTATATCCAAGAAAATAGAAAAGATGAGTTTGTTAGTGCTTTTATGGAAAGAGCAAAAAAACTAAAAATAGGTAATGGTATGGATGAAGGTATTGAGTTGGGACCTTTAAGTACTGCAAAAAGATTAGAAGAAATTGAAAAATTAGTTGAAACTACAAAAAATGAAGGTGCTAAAGTTTTAATGGGTGGAAAAAGACCTGCTGGTTTTAATAAAGGATACTACTATGAACCAACTGTCTTTGATGATGTAAAAGATAATTTTACAATTATGAAAGAAGAGCCTTTTGGTCCACTTGTGCCTATTCTAACATTTAAAACTTTTGATGAAGTTATTGAAAGAGCAAACGATAATGACCTTGGTTTATGTAGTTATTTATATACAAATTCAATGGATCAAGCTCATATAGGATCTGAAAAATTAGAATCTGGATGTGTTGCAGTTAATACTAGAGTGGTTGCACTTGCTGAAGCACCATTTGGGGGGATTAAACAAACAGGTTATGGACGTGAAGGTGGTTCGGGTGCAATTAAAGATTACCTAAATGTTAAATATACTCACATGGGTTTAAAAATATAATAATGAGAAAAAACAAAGTAAAAGAAATGATGAAAGCTGGGAAACCAGTAATTAATGGTTGGCTACAAATCCCAAGCACTGTATCAGCTGAAGTTATGGCCCATCAGGGTTGGGACTCTCTAACAATTGATATGCAACATGGCTTAGTTGATTACACCAATGCTCTTCCAATGCTACAGACTATATCAACAACTGATGTTACTCCACTTGCAAGAGTAAACTGGAATGAACCAGGTCAAATAATGAAAATTCTTGATGCTGGATGTTATGGTATCATCTGTCCGATGGTTAGTAATAAAGAAGAAGCAGAAAGATTTGTTCAAGCATGCATGTACCCTCCCCATGGCTATAGAAGTTTTGGTCCTGTAAGAGGTTTAATTTATGGTGGTTCTGATTATGCTAAGCATGCAAATGATGAAATGCTTAAGTTGGCAATGATAGAGACAAAAGAATCTTTGGATAAGCTTGATGAAATCATGTCTACGCCTGGTGTTGATGGTATTTATATTGGCCCAGCAGATTTGAGTTTAGCGATTGGAGAAGAGCCAGGTTTTGATAGACCTGAAAGCACTAAAGCTTATTCGGAAATTTTAAGAATTTTAGAACATGCTAAAAAAAATAATATTTATGCAGGCATTCATAACGGTACTCCTGAATATGCTCAAAAAATGATTGATAAAGGTTTTAATTTTGTAACAATTGGCGCAGATCAACGAGCCTTAAGTTCTGGTGCAAAAGCTGTGGTTGATAAAATGAAAGGTTCTTCTAAAAAAGAAGAGTCTAAAGCATACTAGTAAATCAGATCCCTTTATAAACTAAATCTCTTCTATCTATAAAACCTTCAAAAGTTTTTATTGTTATAACTGAAGGTAAAATAAAAATTGATCTTTTATCTTTTTCATTTCTAATAATTCTAAAAAAACCTTTTTTAATTGCAGTATCTATATAGACATTAGATGTAAGGTAAGATTTTTCAATTACCTTTAGTAATTCATTTTTAGTAATTGATTTATTTTTATAATAAGCAAGCATAACCATATGCAACATTATCCAATGTTGAGGTGTTAATGAAAACCAATTAAGTAAATCATTCTCAAGCCTTCCCTCGAAATCACCAAGTGAAGCTTCGGCTAATTTAATTCTTTTTTGTGTAATCTTTGGAATTTTTTTCTGTTCCTCAAAAGATTTTGGGTACTTAAATTGTTTCTTCATTCCAAAATGTTATATTAAACAAAGTTAAATTAATATTATTTTTTATTAGTTAATTCTTTGTAAATATTATTAACTCTGTGCACTTCCTCTGCGGTATTAAAATAACCCTCATATTCTATCTCTTCAGGAGTTACATCAAAGTGATAATGACCTGCTACATTTTCTTTAGTATAGGAATGAAAATGAGTATGTTCACCAGACTCTCTTAAATTAAGATTTCCTCCTGTTGGATCGCCAGTCCAAAGCACACAATAACTTTGTAACTCAGGTCCCACTGGTTCATAAAATTGTAAAAAATCTTTTACACATTTCATTTGTTCAGAATCATAATATTCATGTTTAATATCTTTATAATCAGGCTGAACATGTGATCTGATCTTTCCATTTAAAATTCTAAAAACTCCTGCCAAAGCAATATGACCATTATCTTTAATTTTCAAATTATCAGACAAAGCTTTTCTCATTGCTTGCGTTAAAGATCCCTGCTCTCCAGATCTTCCTTTTATTTTTATTTTAATAACTTTACCTCTTACCCCATCAGTATAAAAAACATTACCTAAGCCACCGTGTTTTCTGGCTGTATATTTTTCAGCAATGCATTCTTTATTTTTTCCAACTCGAGCTATTATTGATTTTGACTCATCAGTGATTAGATTTTCGTTAATTACTAACTCTCCACAATGTCCGTCTAAACATGACATAGCACCTGAACCAGCACCTAAAGCATAAGATTTTTCCGAACCAATCATTTTAGAAATTTCTTCATAATCAAATTCAGCACCAATCAATTTAGGATCATGCATATAAGGCTCACCACCAACATCTATAATTTTTTGATTGCCACTAATTCCTTCGGACGGACAACCCCAATCTCTTAGATTTGGGCAATCAACTATTGATACTTCGGCTACTTTATAATTACTTGATAATCCACTTTGTAAGGCATTAGATATTTTATCTAATGAATAATCTGTAAATTTTGCTTTTTCTATTTTTAATTGCATTGACTATTAAAGCTATATTTTATTTTGCATGATGTCTATAGATAATATATATAATATCTATACATAAATTAATTATGAAAAGGCTTTAATGATAAATAAAGATTTAAAAGTTGCAGTTTTAGGTGCTGGTGCAATGGGTTGTTTGTTTGGGGGTTTGTTAGCTGAAAAAGGACTTAACGTTATCCTGATTGATGTTTGGAAAGAACATGTAGAAGCTATAAACAAAAATGGTCTTAAGATGGATGGCCATGGTGGTGACAGATTTATTAAAGTTAAAGCAACAACTGATCCATCAACTGTAGGTATTGTTGATGCAGTAATAGTAATGTGCAAAGCAACTGTTCTGGAGCCAGCTCTCAATAGTATTAAAAATATCATTGGTGAAAAAACTGTTTTTATGTCTTTTCAAAATGGTTTTGGACACGAAGCTATTATGCAAAAAATTGTTGGAGTGGAAAAAGTATTAGGTGGAACAACAACTCAAGCATCAAATATTTTGGGTCCCGGTCATATAATGAACCATGCAGCTTTACCATCATGGATAGGAGAATACGAAGGAGGTATGAGTGAAAGAGTTAAAGAGGTAGCTGATACTTTCACGGCATATAATTTAGAGACAATTGCGGCAGATGATGTAAAGAAAAGAAAATGGATGAAACTTTTTGCATTAACTGCAATTGGTCCTTTATCTGCTATTTTTGATCTACATCACACAGATTTATATATTAACAATAGTGCAAATGATGTTTCAAGATCTCTTGGTAAAGAAATCATATTAGAGACAAGACAAGTAGCTTTAGCAGATGGTGTTGAGGTATCTGAGGATGAGTGTCTATTTATGTTTAATAAAATTGTAGACTCCAATCAAACAAATAAATCATCTATGGCTTTTGATGTTCAATATAAAAGAAAAACTGAAATTGACTTTATAAGCGGTGTGGTTTCAAGTCTTGGAAAAAAACATGGAATAAAAACTCCTTTAAACGATTTAATGTACAAAATGATCAAAGTTAAGGAGGGAATGTATAGCTAAATGCTAAAAATTGAGAAATTAAAAAAAATAAAAAGTAATTTTCCAGTTTTAGTAGGTAGCAACGTTATTCCAAGAAGTATCTGTAAAACATTAATTAAAGAAATCAGTAACTCCAAAACTTTTGATGACATGATCATGGGTGGGAGAAGTCGAATAAACAAAGGGTCTAAAAATTTTAATAATTATATCAAAAAATCAAAAACCTCAGAAAAACTCTTTAAAATTTTCAATGGTAAATCTTTCTATAAAAAAATTGAAAGTATATTTAAAAAAAACTTTAAAGATGGCTCTTGGGAAAACTCAAATCTTCCAAAAATTTTTAATCAAAAAAAGTTTACTATTAAAAAAAAATTAAACTCGAGTGAACTTCAAAAAATGCTTGGGAATAATTACTCTAACCCAAAAGTAAATTTAGATATTGATTTTTCTGTTTCAAAGGGTGGATACAGATTAAGACCACATCGAGATGACATTACAAGATTATATAATTTTTTAATTTACTTAACAGATATTCCGAAAAAGAATGGTGGATCACTTACTATTTATAAAAAAAAGGCAAAAAAGAATCTAAGAAAAAGCTTCAGGAGATTTCCCAAAATTAGTGAACTTGAAATTGTAAAGGAGTTTACACCTAGACAAGGAACGGCTGTTTTTTTTCAATCAACTCCCAACTCTTATCATGGCGTAAAAAGATTTATTGAAAAAAATTGTTCTAAAAGGTTTTTTATTTATGGAAGTTACGCTCTGAATAAACCAGTAATTTGGAAATTTAATAATATTCCTTATTATCCTCACATAATTAAAAATAAAAAAAAAATGCTTACATCTTTTCATGATGCAAATTATCTTACCATCCCAACTACAAATTAATATAAGTTTAAAAAATGAAATTATTGACTAAAAAAAAATTTGAAGAACAAGGATACGCGATAGTAAAAAATGTTTTAAATTTTGATAATGATCTTAAACCTATCTTAAATGATATGGAGTACGTGATGGATCGATTGATTCACAAATTTTCTCCTAAACCTAAAATTTCAAAAGCACTAAAATTAAAATTTGAAAAAAAATATCAGTTTGTATCTTCTCTTAACATATTTGATTTAGATCAATATTTTAATACTCGACTTCCAAGAGATCATGTTAAGAAGGATAGTGATTATTTTGCTACACATTCTTTATGGAATTTAATTAAACATAAAAAAATACTTAGTGTGGTTGAAAAAATCCTTGGTCCAGAAATTCTTTCTAATCCAGTCCAAAATACGAGAATTAAACAACCTGAAAAAACACTACCTAAAAAATCAATTTTTGATGGTTTAAGTGGTAGAACTCCTTGGCACCAAGATGCAGCAGTATTATCTACTAAAGGTCAAAAAAATACTGAGCTTTTAACTGTGTGGATTCCATTTACAAAAACAACTAAGAAAAATGGATGTATGATTACTATTCCTGGAATTAACAAGTTAGGATTGCTGAATCATCATTCAGGTTACAAAGGTCAAGTTGAAATCAAAAATTCAGACTTACTAAATTCAAAAAAAGTTGTTTACCTGGAAGCTGATGTAGGGGATGTAGTTTTACTTCACCGACACTCCGCGCACTGCTCTATTCCAAATAAATCAAACTCTTTTAGAATTAGTGCTGATCTAAGATATAATAAAGCTGGTCAAACTTCAGGTCGCGAACCTTTGCCTAGTTTTTATGTTAAAAGTAAAAATAAAAAAAATATTACTATTTTAAACTTTAAACAATGGCTTGCTCTTTGGGAAAAAGCTAAAGAAAAATGTATACCCCGTAAATATGCCTTTAAATATCCTTTGCCAACATATAAAAATAGCAAAAGAGATCTTTCAAAACTAATATAAAAAATAAACTTATGAATTCAGTAACTACCCGTGTCTATTCGGTAGACTTTCTTTTAGCAATTCTTGGCTACTCTTTATTTGTTATCATGGATTCCATAGCAAAAGAATTGACAAATTATTATCATGTAACACAAATAATTTTTATTAACTCCATATCGGCATTACTTCCAATCTTACTTTATACTCAAGTAAGAAATTCCTGGAAAAAAATTAAAACCAAAAACTTCCTTATTCATTTAGTTAGAGCGGTAACTATAATAATTTCGATGGGATTATTTTTTCTTTGTATAAATAAACTTCCACTTACAACAATGTATAGCATTATCTTCTTTACACCCTTTGTGTTAACGATTGGCTCAGTAATTTTTTTAAAAGAAAAAGTAAGTTGGAGAAGATATACAGCAATATTAGTAGGTTTTATTGGAACAATAATTGCAATTGATCCGTTTGGAAAAGAAATAAATAATTATGTATTATTAGCATTATTAATACCAATTTTTGCCTCAGTAGGTCATTTGTTGGTCAAAAAGTATGGTCAATCTGAGAGTGTGTATTCATTTTTAATAATTGGAAAATTAATTTTAATTATAATTTCTGGCGTGATTACATTTGAAGTTTATATTCCAATGACAAAAACAGATTTCTTTTTAAATTTTAATGCGGGCTTATTAAGAGGAATGGGAATGATTTTTATTATAAATTCTGCTCGACATCTTCCAGCTTCTATATTTGCAAACACACAATATATCCAATTATTAATAGGTGCATTAATTGGTTTTTATGTATTTAATGAAATTCCAACTTGGAATATTTATTTAGGAAATATTTTTATAATTGGAGCTGGAATTTATATTGTTTTAAGAGAGATAAAACTTTCTAGAAATATAGTTTCAAATTCAATAAGACCATCAACGATTTCAATAAAAAAGTAAGTTATTTAATTTAATATTTAATAAAATTTATTTTTGTGTATAAAGCCATATGAAAAAAATACTAATTATCCAACCCATACATCAGGCTGGAATTGAACTTATTAAAAAAAATCCTGAATATGAATTCGAAGTAGTAGAAAATACAGATATTGAATTTCTGAAATCAAAAGTAAAAGATTGTGATGGTGTTTCTATTAGAACTGCAAAACTCCCAGGGGAAGTAATTAATTGTGGAAATAAACTTAAAATAATTTCAAGACATGGTGTTGGTTATGATAATATTGATTTAGAAACATCAAAAAAAAATAATCTTACTCTAGCAATTACTGCAACAGCGAATGCTGTAGCTGTAGCTGAACATGTTATGTTTATGTTGCTCAATATTTCTAAAAGAAAGAGTATGTATGATAATGCTGTTAAAGATGGAAAATTTAACGACCGAAATAAATTGCCTAAGACTGTAGAACTTTGGGGTAAAAATATATTAATTGCTGGATTTGGTAGAATTGGTCAAGCTCTTATAAAAAGATGTTTAGGTTTTGAAATGAAAGTTTTTGTTTATGACCCTTTTGTCTCTAAAGATGTAATAGAAAATTTAGGTGGAATAAAAGTTGAGAGCATGGAAGATACTTGTAAAGATATGGATGCAATTTCTCTTCATATTCCATTAAATGATAAAACTAAAAATATAATTAATTATGATTTACTCAAAACTATGAAAAAAAATTGTATTTTAATTAATGCTGCTAGAGGCGGAATTGTTAATGAAATTGATTTAGATAAAGCTTTAAAAGAAGATTTAATTTTTGGGGCAGGTTTAGATGTTTTTGAAACTGAACCGCCAGAATCTAGTAATCCACTACTTCAAAATGATAAAGTTTTTCCTTCATGGGAAGTTTCCCCTTTAGGTAATCCTGGTGAGCGTGTTCCCATTGAGACTATTGCCAGTATAGCACCCAAAGATGTACAACCATCGCGCATTATTTTAGAGATCACGGAAAATCCGAGCAATGAACTACTCCAATTTATTGAAAGCCAGGGATATGAATTAAATCGTGAATTCCCGGAACAAGACATCATAAAAAAAGCTGTTAATGGTCTCTTTATTGGCACGCTCGGAGTAGGCGGAATGCTATCTCTTTTATCTATAGCAACCTTTGCAACAAGTTTTCGCTTAGTCATTGCAAGATCAGCGGAGAGTGCAAGAAATCTATTATTACTTGGTTTTTCACCAAGAGAAATTTCTCAAGTTTTTTTTAATCGTTTTATGTTTTTATTTTTGGGAATACTTATTTTATCTTTATTTGGTTCCTTCATGCTAAAATCTTACTTAATTTCGCAAGCTCGAGAGATTGAAATAATCATCAACAATGGCTTTACTATGTTATCAATTGGTGGCCTGCTACTTTACGGAACAATTTTTCTAGCCACCAATAAATCTGTAATTCAAAAATCGGTAAATAATCTCAGATAGAATTACTAAAAAA
>UPTG01002936.1_pt1 | contig 11237 bp, 10 predicted proteins | sample 2160121 | NCBI WGS metagenome assembly UPTG01 (sample SAMN06266255, study PRJEB28933) | marine metagenome | isolation source: Columbia River Estuary | place: USA:Columbia River Estuary, USA | collected 2014-07-27 | reverse complement strand
TCAACGTGACCAATTGTTCCCACATTTACGTGTGGTTTGGTTCTTTCAAATTTTTCTTTTGCCATTTTTAATCCCCTATTAAGAATTTAATTTTTCAATAACATCTTCTGCAACATTTCTTGGAGCCGCAGTATATTTAGCAAACTCCATTGAATAGTTTGCACGTCCTTGTGACATAGAACGAAGGTCTGTCGCATAGCCAAACATTTCAGCTAAAGGTACTTCAGCTCTAATTTGCTTTCCAGCAGGCGTATCATCCATCGCACTTACAATACCTCTGCGACGGTTAAGATCACCCATCACATCACCCATGTAATCTTCAGGTGTTGAAACTTCAACTTTCATCATAGGCTCAAGCAATTGAGGATTAGCAAGTTTCACACCCTCTCTGATACACATTGATGCAGCAATTTTAAATGCCATTTCATTAGAGTCGACATCATGATATGAGCCGTCATAGACTGTTACCTTAACGTCAACTAATGGGAAGCCAGCAATAACACCATTCTGCATCTGCTCCTGAACACCTTTGTTAACCGCTGGAACGTATTCCTTAGGAATAACACCACCTTTAATTTCATCAACAAACTCATAGCCAGTTCCTGGCTCTTGAGGCTCAATTCGTAGATAGACATGTCCGTACTGACCACGACCACCAGACTGTTTAGCAAACTTATGTTCGTGCTCGACTAGAGTCGTAATTGTTTCACGGTATGCCACTTGAGGCGCACCAACATTACACTCAACATCAAACTCACGCATCATACGATCAACGATGATATCTAAGTGAAGTTCGCCCATACCAGCAATAATAGTTTGGCCAGACTCTTCATCTGATGAAACTCTAAATGATGGATCTTCGTTAGCGAGCTTACCTAGAGCAATACCCATCTTCTCTTGGTCAACCTTAGTTTTAGGTTCAACAGCAACAGCAATAACCGGCTCAGGAAATTCCATTCTTTCAAGAACAATTTTGTCCTTCATGTCACACAATGTGTCACCAGTAGTCACATCTTTAAGACCAATCGCAGCTGCGATGTCTCCAGCTCTTACTTCCTTAATCTCTTCACGGTCATTAGAGTGCATTTGAACAATACGACCAATGCGCTCTTTCTTGTCTTTCGATGAGTTGTATACAAAATCACCTGACTTCAAGACACCTGAGTAAACTCTGAAGAACGTTAAGTTGCCCACAAACGGGTCAGTCGCAATTTTGAAAGCTAATGCAGCAAACGGCTCAGTATCTGTTGGAATTCTTGGCGCTACAGTTTCAGCTGCATCATCTAAGATTCCACTAATTGGCTCAACATCTAACGGCGAAGGCATATACATAATCATTGCATCTAGAACAGCCTGAACGCCTTTGTTTTTAAATGCAGTACCACAAAACATAGGAATGATTTCATTCGCAATTGTTTGCAAACGGATACCTTCCTTAATTTCATCGTCAGTCAGAGTACCTTCTTCAAGATAGCTTTCCATTAATTCTTCTGTTGCCTCGGCTGCAGATTCAATCATGAATTCACGCTTCTCATCGGCTAGGTCCTGAAGCTCAGCAGGAACATCCTTGACTTCATAGGTAGCACCTTGGTCTGCTTCATTCCAATAAATTGCTTTCATTCTAATAAGGTCAACAACACCCTCGAAAGCATCCTCTGCACCAATAGCAATTTGCATTGGAACAGGGTTAGCACCTAATCTAGTTTTAACTTGTTCAACAACTCTCAAGAAATCTGCACCTGCTCGGTCCATCTTATTAACAAAGCCGATTCTTGGAACGTTATATTTGTTAGCTTGTCTCCAAACTGTTTCTGATTGAGGCTCTACACCGCCAACCGCACAAAAAACGGCGCAAGCGCCGTCTAATACTTTAAGTGACCTTTCGACTTCAATCGTAAAGTCCACGTGTCCTGGGGTATCAATAATATTGACACGATGATCATCAAATTGACCATCCATACCATTCCAGAAACATGTTGTTGCAGCTGAAGTAATTGTAATACCTCTTTCTTGCTCCTGCTCCATCCAGTCCATTGTTGCACTTCCGTCGTGAACCTCACCAATTTTGTGAGTACGGCCTGTATATAAGAGAATACGTTCAGTTGTAGTTGTCTTTCCGGCATCAATGTGTGCCATGATTCCGACATTACGATAACGATTAATAGGTGTGGTTCTTGCCATGATTGAGTCCTTAAATTACCAGCGGAAATGAGCAAAAGCTTTGTTTGCTTCTGCCATTCTGTGAGTGTCTTCTTTCTTCTTGAATGCAGTACCACGATTCTGAACCGCATCAAGAACCTCTCCAGCTAATCTAAGCTTCATACCCTTTTCACCACGTTTTCTTGAGGCTTCTATAATCCAGCGCATTGCCAAAGCGACCTTACGATCTGATCTGACTTCGACTGGAACTTGATAAGTTGAACCACCAACACGGCGAGACTTGATTTCGACTTGAGGACCAATATTGTCTAAAGCCTTTTTAAATGTTTCGATTGGCTCAGCGTTACCTTTAGATTCGATTGTATCCAATGCATCATAAACAATCTTTTCTGCAACTGATTTCTTACCATCAAGCATCAGAATGTTTACAAATTTAGCTAGTACGAGATCGCCGTACTTAGGATCTGGTAATATTTGTCTTTTTGGTGCGGCTCTTCTTCTCATATTAGTATTCTCTTAAAAATTATTTTTTAGGTCTCTTGGTACCGTATTTTGAACGGCCTTGCATTCTTCCATCAACACCTGTTGTATCTAGTGCACCACGAACAGTGTGGTAACGAACACCAGGTAAATCCTTTACACGACCACCACGGATAAGAATCACAGAGTGCTCTTGAAGATTGTGACCTTCACCACCGATGTAAGTAGTAACTTCAGCAGAGTTAGTCAGTCTGACACGAGCAACCTTTCTAAGAGCAGAGTTTGGTTTTTTTGGAGTTGTAGTATAGACTCGAGTGCATACCCCACGCTTTTGCGGGCAGCTGTCTAATGCAGGAACACCAGTTTTAACTATCTTCTTACTTCTCGGCTTTCGTACCAATTGGTTAATCGTTGACATAAAGGTTTATACTCCAATGTATATTTAGTTTTTCGCCCACTTTGGGGTGAATAAAGCCGGCAATTATACTTTGGTGGTATCTACGATGTCAATGAATATTGGTCTTTTTTTCGATACTTTCATAAAAAGACAAACAGGCTGAGTGGACCATTTTGAAGACTTCATCAAATTTCCCTTCATAGTAGGGGTCAGGAACACTAGCACCAGGATGTTCATTAGAATAATCTAACATTAATTCAATCTTTGAATGACTATCCTTAGGGCACATTGATTTCAATCTCTCAAGGTTGTCAAAATCCATAGCAATAATGAAGTCATAATAATAAAAGTCACTCTCATGAACTTGACGTGCTCTCTGGCTTGACAAATCAACGCCATGATTGATCGCAGCTTCTTGAGATCTTTGATCAGGTGAATTACCTATATGATATGCATGCGTTCCAGCTGAGTCTATTTCAAAATATTGAGACTTAGTCTTTTTTTCTACAATTGATCGAAATGCGCCCTCTGCAGTTGGTGAGCGACAAATATTACCCATACAAACAAACAGAACTTTATTTTTTAATTCCACTGATTTAGTTCAAATAGATATGAATGGTAAAAGTTTTCCATCATGGAATTATATTTCAATTTGTGATGAGATTAAATTTTTGTTTGATGTGTCAGTGAGGATGAGTTTATCTATCTACGAGTTCAAAGAGAGATCCCCTCAACTTCAAACTTTATTTATTTTTTAAGGGAGCGCATATCACTCAAGTCAATTGTTGAGTTATTATCTAGAGCTTCAAGTATTTGAAAAGCATTATTTTGTATGTCTTCCATGACAGCATATATTCCTAACTCCTGAAGCTTTGACTTGTTATTATCCTTTAATTCCCATTTTCCTATGCACTTGCTTGAAGGCATAATTTTTTCTAACCCACCCCAGTCATTTTTTTTAAATCTTGATCTAGCAGCCATAAATTCTGGTCCAGGATGATATTGGAAACAAATAGTTGTGGAAAAATCGATATTGGCATATTTGATATGTAAGCGAACATCAAGCTTGTAATCATCAAGAACGTTTAAGTCTTTAAAGCCGACCAATAAAGCGCCTGAGTTATCAAGTGGTAAGCCAAATTCAAATTTAGTAAATTGGTCTACTCCTTCAAAAATAACTTTGCCATTTTTTTTGATACTCGATTCAAACTTTATTGAATCCTCGGTTTCTTTAGTTTTGGCTAAACTAGTTAAAACCTTTTTAGTAATTATTACACTGCTATCATCTAACTTCTCATATAGTTCATAAGCTTCGAAAGCCTTAATTAAAGAAAAATTAAAGTCGCCTTGATTTAACAAAACCATACCGTTAGTCTTTTGAGACCCACTCGATAAATATAAATCGATATCCCCATCTTTATCGAGGTCTCTAAATCGAATGGCTTCAATATAGTCATTCCATTCATTACCTTCGTGAACAGGGACATAGTCATCAGGCGCTTCAACTAAAGGGAATATTCCGTGGTCTTTAAACCTCTTGTTGCCTAAGTTTTCAATGATTTGTATGGCTGTACCAACATAAAGTTTTCCTGCCCTACTATAGACAATATCTAGGTCGCCATCTTTATCCAAATCAGCTACTGAAACTTCAGGTACTGTCCCCCATTTCTTTTTATGTTGAGGTAAAGAGGTCTTAATATGTTTAGGAAAATTACCCCTACCGTCATTCCAAACAATGCCAGTAAACGCATTATTTTCAAATTCGTGCGCTCCCAGTAATACATCTAAATATCCATCACCATCCATATCAGCAAGCTCTAGGGCAAAAGAAAAAATTCCCCCACACTTACGTTTATTTAAATAACCTGTTCCATCATTCATTAAGCACCATAAAGCTGTTCCTGTTTTCCCATTCAGCTCAGTGATAACTACATCCATATCACCATCATTATCAATATCACCCGTAGCTCCGCCGTGGTCAAATACTACAAAGTTGGAGTGGCTTAGATGTGTTTCTGATGATTCAACCCAAGTGCCGTTCGACTGGCTTAAAAAATAGCTATCCCTAACTCCATTGTGACCTCCGCCACCAATTCCGTGGTCAGCAACATAAAAATCAAGAATGTTATCGTTATTATAATCTGCAACAAGAATTTGCCTTCCCAATGACATTCCGCTATCTTCACGGTTATCTATAATGAGTTCTGGTGCATAAGTTAGTTTTTTATTGGCACCACCCAAGTAAAGCGATGGTAATGGTTTATATCCTTTACAAACATCACTCCCGCAAAGTCCACTAGTATCCTCACCAGTCACTTCAACGTTATTTGGGTTCATAGTGCCTATATAAATTACATCACTATAACCATCCTTATTAAAATCTACTATCTGCCAATACCTTCCAAACCAATATAATTTATCTGTTGGATATGGCTTCAGTGGTGGTTTGAAAAAGTCAATGTTAGGGTCATTTTCAATATCAATACCTGCTAATGCTTTTGTATTTGAACTAGAAGAAGATGAAGATGAATTTTCAGTACTACCACCTCCACAGTTATATACAAAATAGGTGCCATCCGCAGAGATACTCTTTACTGGCTCGCTCCCATCAAGACAACCTGCTGCGAAACCTTGGACTGAGAAGAAGGATAGAATTAAGAGTATTTGAAGCTTTCGCATGGGTTTGTTAAACTTATCTATAAATGCTAAAAAAGTTTAATAATTTTCATTTTTGAACTGGGCAATAATTTCAAAATAATCATCAAACTTTCCATTTATTTGAAGCTCATCCATACTTCCTGAAAAACCTACAAGTCTAGGGACGCCCTTGCCATAAAGAGCATTCACTTCAAATGAAGCAATAATCTTACCTTGTTTATTAACCTTGCCCTCGAAAGTATCATAATATTTCGTTGAGCTGGTGTCTAGATAGCGATATTTTTTCGCAATACTAATTATTCCATTTTTTATTTGAAACTGACCGGTACCAAGATTCGTTTTTCCTTCTGAAGGATTGGTTCGACTTAGTATAAATGAATAGGCACCATCAAAAGTATTTGACGCCTCACCCCATCCCTTTGCAATGCCTTCAGAGCAACTAATTAACCTTTTTGAAATTAGACTTTCAATAATTTCAGGAGGAGAGGGTTGGTCCATCCATTCACATAGCTGGTTATCTGACCAATCATCAAAAAGGGTAGCATGGGAGATACTTGTTACACCAATAGACAACAATAACAGGCTGAATAATTTATAAAAATGAGATATTAATTTCATGGGCTAATCAATTGCTTTTAGGTTAGGGTTAATATTAAAGTCAACCTCTTCAATGGATGTGCCTCGTCTTATTTCGTCATAATAAACAATTTGTGTGGGTGTATTTCTATTGTTTTTTTGCTTATATTTGGTAACAAAACTTTGATAGATGCCATATTTAAAGAAGATAGCTTCAGGCAAGTGAAGTCCTGTTGGAGGCTGATTAATATTAAATTTCCGCTTGCCATTAACCCATAGGGACATATTGTTATTTGCAAAGTCTAGACAGAATGAAATATCTGTCCATTTACCCTTCATTTCATCCAGTGAGAGAAGTCGAAATTTTAAATCTTCTTGTTTAATATCAGTTCTCGAACCATGAAGATAAATCCAGTCAAAGTCATAATATCCTTCATGCGCATGAAACATTAGTACGCCTGGGTTGGACTTAAATCCCTCCATAAATCCTGTTGGTCCTCCTCTTTGATGAACTTGTGCAAGAGCTGTTGGTGAGACATCCATGGTTTTGAAATCATTATCTAACATAATACTAAATGCTATACACTGATTACCCTTGGGAGGCAGAAAAGGGTTTGCTGCAAATTCAACCCTTTGTCTGTCATTCGCACAATCATCCCAACCTCCAAGGTCAAAACAATCGCCATCGCGAAGTTCAAATCGTTGATATTGTTCTCCTCTTCTTGATTTTGCTGAATCATTTACAAACTGAAAGTTATGATTTTTAATTCCTTTTATGCCGTTATGTTGCTTCCAGCCTGAATAATACGGAGGATTAATTTCTGTAATTAGGCTAGTGCTAGACGAAGATTTTTGTTCATTATTGTTGTTACCACAGTTAAAAACAAAGTATGTTCCATCTGCCGAGATACTCCTAACTGGATCACTGCCATCTGGGCAAGACCCGGCATATGCCTGAATCGAGAAAAGGGTTAGGATTAAAACTAGGTAGATTTTTTTCATTTAATAATTATATTTCATTCTGAACTATTATATAGCTTAAAAAATAATTTTCAATTCAAGTAAAAAACCTCAAACTAAAGCTGCAGTAAAAAATTGTCATGTAAGTTTTATAAGTAACAAATGATTATATAACCCATTCTTGTAAATAATATTTATAATCTCTGTATACATAACAAAGACCAATTCTACTGAACCTGTGGGTAAATCATTAATCGATATCGCTAAAGAAGTCATTCAAACTGAATCTGACTCTGTTTTATTACTTAAGGATAGAATCGATCAAAATTTTATTGACGTTTGCCATACTCTCAAAAGCTGTATGGGGAAAGTTGTTCTGATTGGAATGGGTAAGTCTGGCCATATTGCTAAAAAAATCTCTTCAACCTTGGCATCTACAGGGACTCCTGCTTTCTACTTACACCCAGGAGAAGCTGGTCACGGTGATCTTGGGATGGTGAGTCATGACGATGTTGTTATTATGATTTCTTATTCTGGGGAGTCAGATGAGATTATTGCACTGCTCCCAGGCATCAAAAGAATGAATGTACCTATTATCAGTATGACAGGTAATGCTAACTCTTCAATCGCCTCATCAAGTGATTTTCATTTGAATGTCAGCGTTGATAAGGAAGCGTGCCCTCACAATTTAGCGCCAACTTCGAGCACGACAGTTGCCTTGGTGATGGGGGATGCCATTGCTGTATCGCTTATCTCTTCAAACAATTTCACATCAGAAGATTTTGCCATGTCTCATCCTTCAGGATCTCTAGGCAGAAGACTCCTTACCCTTGTTTCCAGCATTATGAAATCAGGGAAAGATATTCCAATGGTCTCTAAAGAGACGCTCCTTATTGATAGCCTTTTAGTGATGAGTGAAAAGGCGCTTGGAATGGTTCTCATTTCTGAAAATGAAAAGCTTATAGGGATCTTTACAGATGGTGACTTAAGAAGGGTGTTAGAGTCCAATGTCGATTTTCAGAAGCTAGCCATTGGAGATGTCATGACCATAGATTGCAAGTCCATTGAGCCACAAGAACCTGCATTAATCGCAATGAAGTTGATGGAGAAATACAGCTTAAACTCATTGCCAGTTGTTGACTCAAGTAACAATATAGTTGGCGCAATCAACATGCATACTTTGATTCAAGCAAAATTATTTTAATAAGTATAAATTACCTTAATAGGTTTTAATAACAATGGACATTAAAACCCTTTTATCTAGCATTCATCAAACAGCTGAAATATTCGACGTTTCTGGGATTTCGCTTAATTCGAATACACTTTCTAAAGGTGATTTATTTATTGCACTTCAAGGAGAAAAAAGTCATGGCGCAGATTACATTGACAGTGCCATTGAGAATGGCTGCGTAGCAGTTTTAATAGAGGGAAAAGACTTTGAATGTGATGTTCCCACTATACGCATTGATAACCTCAAGACGCACCTATCTAAGCTTGCTCAAAATTTTTATACCAAAGCAAAGGATATTGATCTCATTGCAGTTACTGGAACAAATGGTAAGACCTCTGTCAGTCATTACATTTCGCAGTTACTAGATTTCTTAGAGGTTGATAATGGCGTCATCGGAACTCTGGGAATCAGCAAGGTGGATAAGAAGAGTGTTAATACAACGCCAGACATCTTCTCAATATACAGTTCACTTGAAGAATACTGGAATCAGGGCATAAAGCTAGCCATCATTGAGGCCTCTTCTCATGCGCTCATACAAGATCGACTTGAGGGGCTTTCATTTATTCAGGGCATCTTTACTAACCTGACTCAAGATCATCTTGATTACCATGAGACAATGGACAATTATCGAGAGGCCAAAGTCAAACTATTTAAGAATGGCTTCTCAAAAAAAGCTATTATTAATCGGGATGATGAAAGCCATCAATACTTTTTAGATAATGCCTCGGACAAGAATCCAATAACGTTTGGGCTTGATGATTTAGAATTCTTTAAGAATAGTGAGAATGGTTTTATTTGTCAGCTCAATAATTACGTCTTTGAGTTGCCCTTAGTTGGAGAGTTTAATCTTTCGAATGCGATGGCTGCTTATCAAAGTGTCAAATGCTTGGGATACAGTGACGATCAAATTATTCCTTTTCTCGCAGAGCTTTCACCGCCGCCCGGAAGAATGCAGCAGCTAGAAAACTCTCACATTTGGGTAGACTATGCCCATACGCCAGATGCACTCGATAATGCCCTTTCTACACTTAAGACGCACTACCCAGAATTCAAAATTAGGGTCCTATTTGGCTGTGGCGGTGATAGAGATAAAGGCAAAAGACAGATTATGGGCAAGATAGCGAGTGAGACTGCTGACAGCATTATCTTAACTAATGACAATCCTAGGAGTGAGGACCCTCAGTCAATCGTGAATGATATTCTGGCAGGAACAAAAGTTGAAAATGATGTTCAGGTCATCTTAGATCGGGGTGATGCAATCAAATCAGCCGTCCAGACACTTGGTGAAGAAGAGGCACTGCTGGTAGCCGGTAAAGGTCATGAAACGACTCAAGTTATAGGATCCAAAACTCTTCAGTTTAGTGACATTGAGGTAGCATTGAATGCTCTCAACTAATATCCAAAAAATTGCTAAGGTTGTCAATGGCAAGTTAAATAGTAACGAAGCTAGAGAGTTTAATGGGGTCTGTACTGATACCAGGGCAGATATCAATGGGAAACTTTTCATCGCACTTGAGGGTCCAAATTTTGATGCCCATACCTTTGCACAAAACGCAGAAGAGTTAGGCGCAATTGCAATCATTGCTCATAAGAAAATTCATTCAAACTTACCTGTGATCCAAGTCAAAAATACTGAGAAGGCTTACCAAGATATTGCGGCCTGGCATCGCCAATCTCACTCCCCCGTTGTCATTGCAATCACGGGAAGTAATGGCAAAACTTCGACTAAGAATATGCTCAACTCTATTTTGTCGATTGCTGCGCCTACTCTATCAACAAAAGGCAATCTTAACAATCATCTTGGTGTTCCAAAAACACTCCTTGAGCTGGAAGAGAGGCACAAGTACTGCATTATTGAGATGGGTGCAAATCATCAACATGAAATCTCACTATTATGCTCCATTGCGAGTCCAGATATTTCAATCATTACCAATGCGAATAACGCTCATTTAGGTGAATTTGGAAGCGAAGAAAACCTAGTAAAAGCTAAAGGAGAAATATTAGAATCATTAACTAAAGATGGTGTAGCCCTAATAAATATTGCCTCTCCGCATAAAGAAACCTGGCACGAAATGTCTGGCACCCAGAGTCTCACCTTTTTTGGTAAGGGTAGCGGTATATATCCAAGTGAAATCACTGAATCCAAATCTCACATCAACTTTAATCTTAACTATAGTAATGCTTCTTTGAATGTAAATCTTTCTATGATTGGACTGCATCAGGTTGACAATGCATTGGCTGCTGCTGCTTGTGCCATTGCACTTGGAATTGAGCCAGATGTTATTAAAAAAGGCCTTGAAAATACCCTGCCAGAAAAAGGCCGACTAGAGTTGATTGAACTTGAGAATTTTAAGATACTTGACGATAGCTATAACGCAAACCCAGAGTCAATGAAGGCTGCAATAGATTGTATTGGTAATTTTTCTGGGGAGAAAGTTTTGGTGCTTGGATCTATGGGTGAACTCGGTATAGATTCAAAAAAATTGCATCAAGAAATCGGTGACTATGTTCGTCAATCCAAGATTGATCATCTTTTAACAATTGGAGAAGACGCTAAGGAATATCAGGGCCAACAGTTTGAAGATATAAACTCTATTTTTAAGTCAATTCAAACTAATCATCAAGGCTCCACAATACTAATTAAAGGATCAAGGATGATGCGGCTAAATGAATTAGTTGATAATTTAGTAAATAGCGAAAACTCTTCTTGACCTTTAGATGAAACATGGCGATAATTACGCAGCTGCGCTCGTAGCTCAACTGGATAGAGTACTC
>UPTG01002935.1_pt1 | contig 11243 bp, 12 predicted proteins | sample 2160121 | NCBI WGS metagenome assembly UPTG01 (sample SAMN06266255, study PRJEB28933) | marine metagenome | isolation source: Columbia River Estuary | place: USA:Columbia River Estuary, USA | collected 2014-07-27 | reverse complement strand
TAGAAAAAAATGATATTTGAGAATTTTTATAGTTTTATTCATACTTATTATTGATGAAAGAACTTCTTAATCAAATCAAGAGACTTCGTGTGCTTGTTGTGGGAGATGTAATGCTTGACCGTTATGTATCAGGTGAAGTTCATCGGATTTCTCCAGAAGCTCCAGTCCCTGTATTGACAGTGGGAAGTGAAAAAGTGGTTGCAGGCGGTGCGGCCAATGTGGCGTTAAATGCATCTTCCTTGGGAGCTGATGTCGAAGTATGTGGTTGGTTTGGTACTGATATTCAAGGCACTCAATTAAAAGAGTTGTTATTTGCTAAAAATATTCGGGTCGATGAGTCATTTTGTTTTCCCACTTTCCCAACAATAAGCAAGACACGGGTCACATCCGGCAATCAGCAAATTTGTAGAGTCGATCGTGAAGATCCACCCTCTAATTATCAACCGAATTTGTCTCTATTGGGCGATGCTTTTATTGAAAAAGCAAATCGGTCTGATGTCGTTATAATTTCGGATTATGGAAAGGGGTTTATTTCTAACGAATTACTCTCACTTCTTCGAATGCATTCCTCTTTTCTTGCCGTGGATCCAAAACCAAGTCGATTACTTGACTACTGTAAGCCCGACCTGCTAACCCCTAACCGCCTTGAGGCCTTGGAACTGGCAGGGAGATCGAGGATGATGAAAGATAAATTTCCTAAAGAGCAAATAACCAAAGAAATTTTCGATAGGTTTAGTCCTCAAAAATTAGCGATAACTCTTGGCTCAGAAGGAATGCTTTTAGCTGAGGGTGGAAAAGTTCAAAACACTATCCCGACTGCCGCTCGTGAAGTGTTTGATGTATCGGGTGCAGGGGATACGGTAATTGCAGTTTTAGCGATGGCACTTGTGGCGGGAGGAGATTTTAAGGAATCTGCAAAGCTAGCCAATTTAGCGGCCGGTATTGTTGTGGCCAAGGTGGGAACTGCAACGGTAACAACTGAAGAAATGATGTCGGTTTTATAAGGTATTTTATGTCTCGAGCAGTTTTTTTAGACCGAGACGGTACATTAATCAGAGATGTTCACTATCTTAAAGATCCAAACGATGTTGAAATTATTAATGGAGTGGGAGAAGCTCTTAGAATTATTAAAAAAATGGGTTACCTCATTTTTCTACATACCAACCAATCAGGGATAGCGAGGGGTTATTATGGCTGGTCGGATGTTCATTCATGCAATGAAAGGATGCTACAAGAATTTGGTTTATCGGCAGATTTCTTTGATGATGTCTGTATTGCTCCCGAATCTCCTGACCAAGCAATACACTACCGTAAGCCCTCTATTCTTTTCCAACAAGAAATGATTTTGAAATTTAAATTAGAACCCTCTAACTGCTGGATGATCGGCGATAAATGGATTGATCCACAAACTGGTCTCGACGCAGGAATGAGGGGTGGCCTTGTACGAACTGGAAAAGTGGTGGATTCTGAACTTGAGGAAATGGCAAAGGCAAATAGCGTTGAAGTATTTCCTGACTTACTCGAATTTGTAAAGCAACAGTTAGTTTAAGTATGAGTCCTAAATTGCCCAGTCGCTGGGATCTCCAAGAAAATGAATTGCATTCAGATTGCCGGATTTTTGAAGTTTGGAAACGTCGATTCAAAAGAAGATCGGATGGGGTAGAGGGTGATTTTTTTGTTCTAGATACCAATGACTGGGTCAATGTGCTTGCACTAACTCCTGCAAAAGAGCTAATTCTCGTTCGGCAATTTCGGTACGGGACGGAAGAATTTTCTTTAGAACCGCCCGGAGGAGTTATTGAAAAAGGAGAAGATCCAATTGTGGCCGGACTTCGTGAACTAGAGGAAGAAACTGGATATGTCGGCAAAAATCCCCGACTGATTGGAACGGCTCGCCCTAATGCAGCAATTCTTTCAAATCGTTGTTTTTTTGTGTTTGTAGAAGATGTTGAAAAAACCAAAGACCTTAACTTTGATCTCCACGAAGAACTCGTCACCGAGCTACATCACACCAATAAATTAAAAGAATTAGTACAACGGGGTGAGATTACTCATTCAATTGGAGTAAACGCCATTTTTCATCTTTTTCTAGAATTACAGTCAACCGATGCCTAATAAAACTCTTTGTTAGTTGCCATTTATAAGTTACCAAATTTGAGACTCCCACGCATTTTACTGGGTTGAGTCAACTTTGCCTGAAATACAATAAATGATTCTCCCACTTTATTATCCTCTCGCAATAACCCGTATTTTGGAGGGCTTTGCTTCTTTACGATAGCACTAAAAAATACTATAAATTAGTTGTTATGAGCGATTTACTATCCATTCTTCAAGAAACTGCTGATCCTCGACCCGAGCGTTTGGCAAAAATCTTGGGTTGCACTGCTGAGGATGTGGAGAGTGAATTGGAAGAACTTCGCAAAAATAAAACCTTGCTTGGTTGGATGCCCTTGTTGAACCCAACTCATCACGATTTAGAACAGGTTCGTGCTGTAATCGAAGTTAAAATAAGCCCAGAGCGGGAGGGCGGATTTGATCGAATGGCAATGAGAATTTCAAAGTTTGAAGAAGTTGAATCCTGTTATTTAATGTCAGGTGGGTATGATTTACTCGTATTTGTTACCGGAAAGAACCTGAGGTCAGTTGCCTCTTTTATTTCGGAGCGCCTAGCTACTATTGATGGAGTGCTTTCAACTGCCACTCACTTTCTCCTCCGCCCGTACAAGGATCATGGTCACATTTTTGAAGAAGAATCCGAGAATCAAGAAAAACCATCAGTTAGTCCCTAGAACAGAATGAATCCAGAAAATTTCATTGCTGATCATATTAAAAGCTTACCTCGTTCTGGAATACGAGATTTCTTTGCGATTGTATCAGAAATGCCCCAAGCGATTTCTTTGGGAATTGGAGAACCCGATTTTGTAACTCCCTGGAAAATTAGAGAGGCATCCATATTTGCTCTTGAGCAGGGAAAAACATCCTACACTGATAATCGTGGTCTCCTTTCACTCCGGAAAGAAATTTCTAAGTATTGTGCCTCCTTTTTCGGTCCTGAATATGATCCGGTTTCGGAAATTTTAGTAACCGTTGGTGTTTCCGAGGCTATCGATATTGCCCTGCGTTCGATTCTCAATCCAGGCGACAAAGTTTTGTACCACGAACCATGTTATGTTTCCTATGCACCAAGTGTTACCCTTGCATTTGGCGAGGCGATCCCCGTTGCAACAACTCCCGGGCAAGAATTCTCTCTCGATCCTGAAGCCTTTGAAAAAGCGTGGCAACCAGGATGTAAAATTTTGATGCTTAATTTTCCTACCAACCCAACTGGTGGTACTGCGGACCGGGAAAAGTTGGAACGCTTGGCAAAATTTGCCAAAGAAAAAGACTTAATTGTGATCAGCGATGAAATATACGCGGAATTAACTTACGAGGGTGAGCATGTGAGCATTGCATCGCTTCCTGGAATGAAAGAACGAACTCTCTTATTGCATGGATTCTCCAAGGGTTTTGCTATGACTGGATTCCGGGTTGGTTTTGGTTGTGGTCCAGATTGGCTCATTGATGCGATGATGAAAATCCATCAGTATTGTATGATGTGTGCTCCAATTTTAAGTCAGGAAGCAGCGATTGAAGCCCTGGTGAATGGTTCGGAAGATGTCATGAGAATGCGTGATCAATATCATAAAAGACGAGATTTTGTAATTCGTCGATTTAATGAAATGGGATTAAGTTGTCACCTGCCAAGGGGTTCATTTTATGCCTTTCCCGATATATCGATCACTGGTCTTAATGAAACTGAGTTTTGCCATCGTTTACTTCGAGAACAAGAAGTGGCTGTGGTTCCCGGTACTGCCTTTGGGGATCATGGGATCAATCATGTAAGGGCGAGTTTTTCCACTTCTTACGAGAAATTAGTGGAGGCGACAAATCGGATGGAATCATTTGTTGATTGCCTTGATTCTGAAAACGCCCACTCTGCAGCGATTTAATCCTCTTCCATTTATTTTTTAAAATGCTCTCATTATGAGCCTTACACAAAGTGTTGCAATTGTTGGTCGCCCTAATGTGGGTAAAAGCCGTTTATTTAATCGACTAGCAGGTCGACGCATCTCCATCGTACACGATCGCCCGGGAGTAACGCGGGATGTTGTGGTCGCGGATAGCCCGGAAGGCTACACATTGATGGACACCGGCGGGATTGGAATGCAACCAGAAATGACTTCTGTGGAAATTCAGGATGCGACTGAATACCAAGCTGATTTCGCAATCCATGCATCAGATTTATTATTATTTGTAGTGGATGGCAGGGAGGGTTTAATTCCTCTTGATGAGACTTTAGCCCGAAAATTCAGGAAAATGGGCAAAGAGCCGATTTTAGTGGTTAATAAATTAGACGAACCTGAAAAAAATTATTCGATCTCTGAATTTGATCGTCTTGGTTTTAAAACGGTGGTGGGAGTATCTGCGGAACATGGTGGTGGATTTGAAGAGTTGATTACCACGATTCAATCGAAGATTCCCATTAGCAATATTCTACCGATTGAGGGGGATAATGATAGGACTCGTATTGCTTTTATCGGCCGCCCCAATGTAGGGAAATCATCGTTGTGCAACCGATTGCTTGAAATGGATCGCTTAATTGTGAGTGATGTACCGGGAACTACTCGAGAAACTGTTGAGTTAGACTTGGACTTCAAAAGTGAAAACTCAGAAGAGGATTGGAAGTTTAGATTGTACGACACTGCCGGTTTAAAACGCCACAAAAGAATTGATAGTTCTCTTGATTTCTTTTCTTCAGTACGGACTAAAAAGGCGATTGAATCTGTAGATGTAGTTTTCCTTGTCCTAGATGCGAGAGAAGGGGTGACCAAGCAGGATAAAATCATGGCAGACCATGTATTAAAAGAGGGGAAAGCACTTTCAATTCTAGTAAATAAATGGGACTTGGCATTAGACGGGTTTCGAAAGGACCCACTTCCTGGTTATGAGGATGAAAAAGATTTTAGAAAGAGTTATTTAAAATCAATTCGTAAGGAACTATTCTTTCTTCCCGATTCTCCAATTTCTTTTGTTTCTGCACTTACCGGATATTCGATTAAAGACTTTTTACAGGTCGCTCGCGACCTAGATGCACGGATGGATAAAACGCTTTCAACTTCTGCATTGAATAAAGTAATTGGTGAAATGTGGGAGCATCGACCTCCTGCAAAAATTAAGGGAAAACGCTTTAAAGTCTTTTATGCGGTTCAAGTTGAGAATCGTCCATTTCGAGTCAAACTTTTCTGTAATCGGGAGGAACGATTAAACGATCAATATCGTCGGTATTTGGAAAAAGGTATTCAGCAGAAATTTGGGCTTTCTGGATGTCCCCTCAAATTTTCTTTAGCCGGTAAAGAACAAAGGTATCAGGAAGAGAAAGTCTAATCTTTAAATATATTCCCCCCAAAAAGCCGTCTCGACGGCTTTTTTTGTGCCATTTTCGTTGTCCGATAGATTATTTTACCATTTTCTGTATTATTAAATGTCCAATCAAATTTACAGGGTTGCATTCTTTGGATCAGACGAGATTGCTTTACCATTTTTAGAATATTTGCATAACGAATGTGATTTCGTTCGCTTAAGTGCTGTGCTTACCCAGCCTGACCGCAGGTCGGGTAGGGGGAGGAAAATGTCAGAGAACCCAATTAAGAGTTGGGCTTCAGCTCGTTCCGTCCCTTGTCGAAGTCCGGACAAACCCACAGGTGTGGAATGCAATTGGCTCCAAGAAGAAAGAATTGATTCCATTTTGGTGATGGCATACGGGCACATTTTAAAAAATCAATTTTTGAACGTTGCCCCGGCTGGGTGCTATAATCTACACGCCTCACTTTTACCCCAATATCGTGGTGCTTCCCCGATAGAGACTGCCATAGCAATGGGTGAGAAAAGAAGTGGCGTTACCCTGATGCGCATTATTCCTCGTATGGATGCCGGTCCAATTGTTGATTCTGAATCGATTGCTATCTCGAGTGCAGATACAGGACCTAGTTTACGCCTAAAACTTTCCCAATCGTGTGTCCCGCTCATTAAAAGAAATATTGCCAGCCTTGTTCAGGGAATAGCGGAAGAGTTTACCCAAGTGGATGAGGAATCAAGTTATTGCCGGAAACTCAATAAAGATGATGGAAATCTAAATTTTTCTTGTACGGCCCAAGTATTATCAAATCGAATTCGTGCATTTCAGGCATGGCCAGGATGTAGTTTTTTCCATGATGGACAGAAGTTTAGAATAGGATCAGCAGAACCGAAAAGTGATCCTGATTCTCTGTGGGAGGGAGAAACAAAAAGAGATGAAGAGGGCAATTTTATAATTGGTACAAAGCAAGGTGTTCTTCGGATTTTGGAAATTCAAAAACCGGGCGGTAAAATGTTAAAAGTTTCTGAATTTCTTCGCGGTTTCAACTTTCCATTTGGAGAAATTCTTGAATCCCTTGAGATGAAGGATTTGACCCACTAGTTAATTGGATTTCTGATTTTCTAAAAGATTTCTTGCTTCAATTTAGGAAATATTTAGTTTTGTTATTGGTGGTAGGTAAAATTTATAATCTCTTCGTACAATATTCCCGATTGGGTTTCCATGTAATCATTTTATTTTTGGTTCTTCTTTTTGTACCCAGTATTTCATTCGCTGATATTACGGTTCGGGTAGCGAATTTAAAGCAGGACATGGAGTTAGTAACGAGAGAACTAGCGGGACTCAGGACAGAAGTGGAATTGCTTAGGAGAGAAAATGCTCAGTTGAAAGTACAGTTAGAGCATTCCACTCGAAAACAATCTTCCAATGCAGGGGTTTCGGGCGAGGTTCTTCAAAGGATGAGCGAGCGTATGAAACAACTGGAATTCAAATTACTGCAAAGCGAAAAATCCCAACTTACCTTGCAAAAAAGCATTGATTTGAAAATGACTGAACTCATTACCCAAATGAATAAAGGTTTTGACCAGGTTCAATCTTCTCCGGCTAAACCAGCACCAGTACCTACATTTAATCAGGATTACCCCCAGACAGGGTTTGTACACAGTGTGGAAAAGGGAGAAACAATTTCCAGCATCGCCCAAAAATACAAGTCAAAAACCAAATGGATTATTAATGCAAATCAGATTATAGATCCCAAAAAAGTATTTATTGGAAAAGAACTATTTATACCCCAATAATGTCAAGTTTATGGCAAAAGCATCATCAAGGTTAGGTCGAGGGTTAGGTAGTTTGATTGCAGGAGGAACTGCAGCAAAAGTGGAGGATGTTTCTTCTTCTAACCCAACACTTTCACCCATTTCCACACAAAAAGAGTCTATCAAAAATTCCCCTGACATTGTAGATAGGGATTTAACTAATGATTCAGACGAAGAAAACTTGTTTTCCATACCGATCGAATCGATTGTTCCCAATCCCTATCAGCCTAGGAAAGTAATTGATCCCGATGCTATTCGCGAATTGGCTTCCAGCATTGAGTCGGAAGGACTTTTACAGCCCATAACGGCAAGAAAAGTCGGTGATTCCTATGAATTGGTAGCCGGGGAAAGAAGATGGCGTGCGCATCAATCTTTGGGGCGAAGTACAATCCTTGTACGGGTTCTCAAAGCAACCGATATTTCATCCGCTTCTTTATCATTGATTGAAAACCTCCAACGAGAAGGACTTAATCCTGTTGAGGAGGCAATGGGCTATGACTCGCTTGTAAATGAATTTAATCTGACGCAAACTCAAGTTGCGGACCGGGTTGGAAAAAGCAGGGCACATATCACAAACTTTTTACGATTATTACAGTTAGATGAGGAATTAAAGACCTTACTTTCCTCCCAGAAATTAAGTATGGGGCATGCAAAAGTCCTCCTTGGAGTGGAGGATGAAAAAATAAGAAACCAACTCGGGAAACGGGTTGCTTCGGAAGGCTGGACAGTTCGCCAATGCGAAAAGGCAGTAGCAGAGATTCGAAATCCTCAACCAATCTCTAGGCAACCAAGTATTCAGTCCACAAAACAATTTTCTAATTTTGCGAAAATTTCCGAAGACTCATTAAAAAGAAAAGTGGCGATCAACTGTGATCCATCCGGGAAAGGAAAACTAAGCCTTTCTTTTGAGGATGAAACAGACTTGATTGATTTGCTGAAATCACTTGGCGTTTCGATTAAGTAAACAAGGTTGCCTTTTTATTATTAAAAGGTCATAAACTTCTTTTTCGTTTTAAAAATGATTGTTTTTTTTACTACCTTTCTAATTTTAGTGTGTCTCGTCGTGGTGCTTCTCATTATGATACAGCGTACCTCCGGAGGAATGGGTTCTGCCCTTGGTGGAGGTGCGGCAGACCAAGTTTTGGGTGCCGGTTCAGCCGCACAATTAACTAAAATGACAGTTTGGGGGATCCTAGGCTTTTTTATCTTATCGTTTACACTCTACGCATTGTATCAGAGTGAGGCCGGTGAATCTGATGAACTTCAAAGGTTAGGTACAGGCACTCCTGTTCTTCAGCCAAATGTCATCCCTCCTGTAACTGAGAATACTCCGGCAGAGGCAAAACCTGCCGAACCGTCGGTTGCTGTGGATGAACTAGTGGTTCCCGCTGTTAAAGAGACATCCGTTGTCAGTGATTCAGTGTCAGAAGCAAATTCCAGCCAGTAGGGAGTTTCTTCCCTTTTTTGCGCGTTTCTTTCTTTTCTGCATCCTAGCAAGTTTTATTTCACTCAATTCATTGAGTGGAAAAAAATCTTTTCCGGCACGTGGATTTGCCAAAATACTGACTGAAAATGAAGCGGCAATTCGCCTGGGTAGTTATCGTTCCTTTATTGGTCGGGATTTAAATAATACAAATTACCACCAAGCTTATGCCTTTCGTTTCCGCCTTAGGCACATGCCTAGAAGAGGGGATGAATTTTCCCGTACCGGTACTCTTTATGGTCTGGCATTAGGGCATGGATTATCGCGAATCGATTTAGATTCAACAGAAACGGAACCACATTCCAGAAATTTCCTTTTGCAAAATGGGCTGACTCCACGGGTATGGGTCTATTCCTCCCACTCCCGAAAAACTAGATTGTTAGAAATAGAAGAACTTTTTAATCCCCTCTTTTTCGGTATGAATCAATCTCCGTTTGACTTGTTAATGCCATTTGTATTTTGGGATGCTAAATATGTAAAATCTGGCAAAGTGGCAGGAAGGCCCTCCCATCTCTATTCGTTTACATCTCCGCAATGGGTCGAAAGTACCAGACCAGATTTGACTACGGTAGTAATGGCATTGGATGACAACTATGAAGCCCCATTGCGAATTGAAACATTTGCCCAATCTAACGTAGCAGAACGTACCTTTATTCTGAATAGTCTAAAGAAGGTCTCAGATCATTGGATCGTCAAATCCCTTGATTATAAGGATAGGCAGACTCGCTCCAATACACGATTTGAAGTGACTGCAGCTGCCTTGAATTTAGACCTCGACCCTGCGCTCTTGACAGCAGCGGGATTAAAAAGCCAACCCGTGGTTCCAAATGAAGCATTTGTTTCTACAAAATAGGCAAATAAAAAAATTTAAATTAATGAGCTTGCTCGTTTTAAATTATCAAATACTACTCGGCAAATAACTTATGAAAAACGGATACTTATCAACTTGGGCAAAAAATGTTTCTCCTTCTCCCACCTTGGCAGTGGATGCAAAGGCAAAAGCACTAAAAGCGTCGGGAGAGGATGTTTGTGGATTCGGGGCAGGGGAGCCCGACTTCGATACCCCTTCCTTTATTAAAGATGCCTGTGCGCAGGCGCTTGCTGAGGGTAAAACTAAATATGCACCGGCGGCAGGTATCCCTGCGTTACGAGATTCATTGGCCCAGCGATATTTTGAAAAAGGTATTCTTTCCGAAAAATCTCCCAATCAAGTCATTCTTAGCCCAGGAGGAAAGTATTCCTGTTATCTTGCCATTCTTGCCACATGTGGGGCAGGGGATGAGGTTATTATTCCAGCACCCTATTGGGTCAGCTATCCAGAAATGGTTAAATTAGCAGGAGCCACTCCCCGAGTAGTTTTTGCAGGAGATGATCAAGGTTTTAAAGTTTCCCCTGAACAAATTGAGGAAGTGCTTTCGCCCGCATCACGAATGATTATTCTGAATAGTCCCTCTAACCCGACCGGTTGTTTGTATAACCGGAAGGAAATGGAAGCGATTGTTGAGTTGGCTTGTAAGCATGATCTTTTGATTATGTCGGATGAAATTTATGAATACCTTCTTTACGATGAAGCAGAACACTTTAGCCCTGCTTCTTTTAGTGAGGAGGCAGCTGCCCGTGTTATCACAGTTTCAGGGTTCAGTAAGACATTTTCTATGACTGGCTGGCGCTTGGGCACCTTGGTTGCGAATCCTGAAATTAGTAAAGCGGTGGCTGATTTACAAAGTCAGACTACTTCAAACGCGACAACATTTGCGCAGTTCGGTGCCTTAGCTGCTATGGAAAATTGGGATAAGTCGATGCAGGCGGTAGATGAAATGCTTGTTCATTTTGATCGTCGCAGGTTGAAGTTGCTAGAAGGTTTACAGGATACTCACGGTATTACTTGTCAACGGTCAGAGGGTGCCTTCTACCTTTTTCCTAACATTTCTTCCTATGGATTAAGTTCGGAGGAGTTTTCTGCCCGATTATTAGAAGAAGAAAAAGTAGCTGTCGTCTCTGGACATGCCTTCGGAGCAGAGGGATACATTAGGTTAAGTTATGCAACATCCGACGAAATAATTGAAAAGGGATTGAAACGAATCCAAAGTTTTTGCGGTAATTTACAGTAATTATTTTTAATCAATAAATTTTATTTGTTGACGAATGATTAATCTCCTTAATTCTAGTGTTTACCAGAATATGAAAAAATTATCCCTCTCTATTGTCTTATATTTCCTTCTATGCACTCTCCACTCATTTGGTGTAGAACCCAGTGATTATAAAGCAAATTTTAGAAAGGGAGTAACAAGCGGGTATTACCTTGGTTTCACCAGCCTGGCAGACGAGATGAGAGAATTGCGTCGACCATCCGATATTCCCAAGTCAGATGGTTTTTTACAATCACTTTATGTTGATTTCCACTATGCGAATCAGGAGTTTAATAAAGGTTTTTTTGATAATTCTGAATTTAATTCACCACTATCAGATCCACCACAAGCTGCTATCGAACATTCAATATATGGTCTAACGCTTGGGTTTGGTCTAGGTGATAACCCTAATTTGGATATTC
>UPTG01002929.1_pt1 | contig 11255 bp, 7 predicted proteins | sample 2160121 | NCBI WGS metagenome assembly UPTG01 (sample SAMN06266255, study PRJEB28933) | marine metagenome | isolation source: Columbia River Estuary | place: USA:Columbia River Estuary, USA | collected 2014-07-27 | reverse complement strand
CGTGGTTCAGGAATAACTTTTAACATTTCGCCCAGGATGTGTAAACGTCCCACTTTGGCTTGTTGAAGCGCTTGTGCTAAAACTTCGTAAGGAAGTCCGTCAACTTTAATATCCATTTGAGTTGCGGTAATACCGTCAACCGTTCCTGTAACTTTAAAGTCCATATCTCCCAGGTGATCCTCATCACCCAAAATATCGGAAAGTACAGCAAATTTGGATGCACCTTTATCGGTAATTAAACCCATTGCAATACCTGAAACCGGTTTTTTAATTTTTATTCCGGCATCCATCATGCCCATTGTACCGGCACAAACTGTTGCCATTGATGATGAACCGTTTGATTCAAGGATATCTGATACTAAACGAATTGTATATGCATTATCTTCTGGTAAAACTGGCTTCAAGGCTCTCAATGCCAAGTTACCGTGACCAATTTCTCTACGGCTAACGCCTCTTACTGGTCTTGCTTCACCCGTTGAAAACGGAGGAAAGTTGTAGTGCAAGTAGAAAGACTCCTCGCCTACATGCGTTACACTATCAATTCTGTTAGTATCCATTTTAGAGCCTAAAGTTACAGTCGTCAAAGACTGAGTTTCACCTCTTGTAAAAACAGCAGAACCGTGTGTTCCTGGCAAGTAATCGATTTCACTCCAGATAGGTCTGATTTCGTCTGTTGATCTTCCGTCTAAACGAACACCTTCGTCTAAAACCATGTTTCTAACAGCATCAGATTCTACATCGTGAAAATACTTTTTAATTAAATCACCTGCTTCTGCAACTTCTTCTTCAGTTATAGAATCTAGGTAATCTGTTAAAATTTCTTGGAATTTAGCACCTCTTTCGTGCTTGCCTAAACCTAATTTCGCTACTTCGTATACCTTAGCATAGGTTTCGTCATGAATAGCTTTAGCTAAAGCTTCATCACTTGTTTCGTGATTGTACTCTCTTTTTTCTTTCGACTTTCCAACTTTTTCAACTAAAGCTGTTTGAGCATCGATTTGAACGATAATTGCTTGGTGAGCTATTTTGATCGCCTCAAGCATTTCTGCTTCAGAAGTTTCTTTAAACTCGCCCTCAACCATAGAAACGCTATCGCGGCTTGCACCAACCATAATGTCCATATCTGCTCTTTCTAAATCAGCGTAAGATGGGTTTACAACAAATTTACCATCAATTCTTGCAACGCGACATTCAGAAATAGGTCCTTCAAAAGGAATGTCCGAAAGGCTAATAGCAGTAGATGCAGCTAAACCAGCTAAAGAGTCTGGCGCATGAGCTGGGTCATAAGAAATTAATGTGATAAACACTTGCGTGTCTGCGTGGTAATCTTTCGGAAATAAAGGTCTAAGGACACGGTCTACCAAACGGCAGTTTAATATCTCAGCGTCAGAAGGTCTTCCTTCTCTTTTTAAGAACCCGCCTGGTACTCTTCCAGAAGCGGCAAACTTCTCTTTGTATTCAACCGTAAGTGGTAAAAAGTCTATGCCTTCTTTTGCTTTCTTTGAAGAAACTACAGTGGCTAAAATCATTGTGCCACCCATTTTTATTACAACAGAACCATCCGCTTGTTTAGCTAGTTTTCCTGTTTCTAGTGTAATTATTCTTCCGTCTTCTAATGTTATGTCTTGCGTAATCGCTTGTGGAATCATCTAGGTATTTTTCTTAATAAATGGGACTTTAGAAAAAGCGAAAAGGCAATTGTTAGTATTGCCTTTTCGAATTTCTTTTACTTTCTTAATCCAAGTTCTTGGACGATAGCACGGTATCTAGAAATGTCATTTGATTTAAGGTAGTTAAGAAGTTTTCTTCTTTTTCCTACTAAGGCAACCAAAGATCTTTCAGTGTTGAAGTCTTTTCTGTTTCTTTTTAAGTGCTCAGTCAAGTGACTAATTCTGAATGAAAATAGCGCAATTTGACCTTCTGCCGAACCTGTGTTCGTTGCAACTTTACCATGCTTGGCAAAGATTTCTTCTTTCTTCTCAGAAGTTAAATACATATCAAAATCATTTAGATGTTTGTAATGCGAAAAATTTCGAGCGGCAAATATAAAATTTATTTACTCTTAAGCGCTATGAATCAGCTATTTTAATACAGGTTTAAAGAGGCTTGAATCGGCATGGAATGGGAAGAAATAAAAGTCTTCTTTATTTATCAAAAACCTCGGCTAAATTAACTCCATACTTTCCATTAAAAGTGTAGCATTCATGTTTTTACTTATGCCTGATTTTAGCTTGTAATTGTAGTCGATTTCGTTGCCATCTATGGCGATTTCAAAGCAAGTGTTTTTAAAATTCTGGGGGTATTCTTTTTCAAGTCTACCCAATTCTAAATCGTGCGTTGCCACAAGACCAGAAACTGGTAATTGCAATAGACGAGTTAAAAAGCGCTTTGAGCCATTAAGCTTGTCAGTAGAATTGGTTCCTTTCAAGATTTCATCCAAAATGATAAACACTTGATGAGAGGCTTCTGTAATGTTTACGAGCAGTTTTAAGCGCAATAACTCAGCATGAAAATAAGACGTTTCGTCTGCTAAATCATCGGAGGTGCGCATGCTTGTAAAAAGTGTAATGGGTTTAAACTCAAATTTGCTTGCACAAACTGGAGCTCCGCATTTAGCCAAAATAAGGTTGACACCTACTGTACGCAAAAAGGTGCTTTTACCTGCCATATTTGCTCCAGTTACAATGTCCATTCTATGGTTTTTTGAAATTTCGAAATCATTGCAAACTCTGTTTGCTTTCGGAATTGCTGGGTGGCCGAGGTCTTTAGCGGAAATGATTGTGCTTTCAACTGGCGTTGGATAAATAAACTCTGGGTGATTGAAATGATAGTTTGCCAAACAGTTTAGCGCATCCATTTCTGCAAGACTGTCTATCCAGCCGAGTAAAAACGGATTGTGTTTTTCTTTCCATTTATCGAGTTCAATCAAGAGAAAAATGTCGCGCATGTATAGCGCATTGAACATTACGGTAACCAAAATATTACTGCGCTGATCAAAAGAATTTAGAATTTTCGATACTTTTTGGAAAGCAAGAGCAGAATTATGCTCGCCCTCGAATAGGTTTGCTTTTATAGCAATAAGCCTTTTACTTTTAAAGTCTTGTTCGCCAATCTGTTTAATGAGTCTGTGATAGCCTTCAAAATTTTTGGCAAAGACATCTAACTTTTGATGAACTTTAGAAATGTAGCCGAGAAAACGAAAAGCTATGAATAGCAAAACCCCCGAAGTGTAAAAAGGGATTTCTAAATCTATATAATCCAACACGGCAGCAAGAATGACAAGAGCATTTAAACCAACGGTTATGTATAAAGCGGGGGTCCATTTTTTATTAAAAAAAGTTGCGGGATCTAGCCAAGAGCTAAAGTCAGTTTCTTTTTCATCTAGGTCTTTTATTGTGCCAGTAGCTCTAAACAACAAGCGCCATTCCGAAAAGTCTTTGAGTTCGTTTACACCTTTTTGGGTTTCAATTATTTCTTCTGGTGACTTTACAGAACCCAAGAGCCATTCGGCCAATTTAGATTTCCCTTTTTGAGTCACCGTTCTATTAATTGCTTGAAACAATGAGTCTGATCCAAAAAGATCTAAATCATTGCTGTAATTGTGCTTACTGTCTTTAAATTTTAAACCCTCATCTAAGTCACTAAAGTTCCTATTTAAATAGGCTAATTCTAATTGAGATTCTTTTTTGAGTTGTTTTTTTAGAAAATAAAGATTCGTTGTTTTTTCATCTAAAACAGTGATGCCTAAAAACGTAAGAATACTTGTAATGAAGAGAATGAGTTGAGGTAAACTGTAACTTGTGAAAACGAATATGGCAAAAACAGCAATCGCCACAAAAACGGATAGTTTAAGTACTGTTAGCGTATTTCGTTTTATTCTTAAAGAATTTAACTCTAAAGCAAGCCCTTCAACTTTTTGTTGATGAAATAAAATGGGATCTTTCAAAAAAAAACTCTTTTAGTACATTATTGTTTGCCCAATTTTCTGAGGGCGACCCATTGTTTCAACATTTCTCTGGAATCTGTTGCAGGGTAACCTAAAACAGTTTTACCAGCTTCGATATCGTTCATCACCCCAGATCCTGCACCAACAATAGCTCCTGAAGCTATATTTGTGTGGTCCTTTATAGACGCACTTCCTCCAATGATTACGCCATCGCCAAGTGTTACCGATCCAGCAAGGCCACTATGTCCTGCCATGATACAAGCACGTCCCATAATACAATTATGTGCAATTTGAACGAGGTTGTCAATTTTACAGCCATCACCAATAATGGTGCTGCTAAACTTACCACGATCAACACAAGAGTTCGCGCCAATTTCAACACCATTGCCAATAATTACATTCCCGATTTGCGGAATTTTAACAAGGCCCCGACCATCTTCTGCAGGCCGATATCCAAAACCGTCAGCTCCTATACTCACATTTGTATGGAAGATGCAGCCCATACCAATTTCTGTGCGCTCTCGGATTACAGTGCCAGACCAAACAATTGTACCCATTCCGATTGTGGTGTCATCAAAAACAGAAACGTTAGGATATAAAATAACGCCATCACCAATGATAACATCTTTTCCAACATAAGAACCAGCACCAATTTTGCAACCCATACCAATTTTAGCAGTTTCGTGTACAACTGCTGTTGGATGAATTTCATTTTCGAAAACGGGAGTCGGTGGATTATAAGCTTCTAAGATTTTAGCCATTGCTAAATCTGCGTTGCCCACTTTTATAATAGCACGCGTGTCATCTTCCTCAATCTTTAGATTAGAGTTTACAATAGCGACACTTGCTTTAGACTCGTCCCAATATTTTAGGTATTTACGATTTCCGATAAAAGTGACATGATGCTTTTCAGCTTTATCAATTTGTTCTGGTCCGCTAATTTTAACGCTGGTAGAACCTATAAGTTCGCCACCTACAATGTCACATAATTCTTGAGCACTTAGTTCTGTCATTCTTATTTGGAAATTTCTTCGAATATAATTGGAAAAGAGTGCGAATGTATTTATTAGTTTCTAATTCGGAACTTGTATACTTATCGAAATAAGAAGGATGAATATTTGGAATAAACGATCGGTACAAAAAAATCCCGTTTAGTTTTTAAACTAAACGGGATTCGTTTTTTGATTAAGATATCTCAGTTTACGAAACCATGCTGATAAATTGACTTACTTTCGTTTTCATGTCTTTTCTTTCAACGATGAAATCGAGGAAGCCGTGCTCTTGAACAAACTCTGATTTTTGGAATCCATCAGGTAAGTCTTTCCCAATTGTTTCTTTGACAATTCGTGGTCCAGCAAATCCGATAAGTGCATTTGGCTCAGCAATATTAATGTCGCCTAACATCGCGTAACTAGCTGTAACACCACCTGTTGTCGGGTCTGTTAATATAGAAATATATGGTATTTTCTTTTCAGCAAGAATGCTCAATTTCGCAGAAGTCTTTGCCATTTGCATTAATGAGAAGGCTGCCTCCATCATGCGTGCACCACCACTCTTGCTAATCATAATAAATGGTTTCTTGTGCTTTATGGAGCTGTCAATTGCACGTGCAATTTTCTCGCCAACAACACTGCCCATAGAGCCTCCAATAAAATTGAAGTTCATACAGGCAATAACAACACTCGTTCCGTTTAATTTTCCGTAACCTGTAGTTACAGCATCTTTTAAACCAGACTTCTTTTGTGTAGTTTCTATTCTTTCTGTATACTTTTTAGTGTCTTCAAAACTCAATGGATCAGCTGATTCTAATTCAGCATCTAACTCTTTAAACTTGCCGTTGTCGAATAAAAGACTAAAATATTCTTTCGCATTTATTCTATCGTGGTGTCCACAATTACTGCACACCCAATTATTTGCTCTATTGTCCTCAACGGATACAATTACTTTGCACTTCGGACATTTATGCCATAACCCCTCTGGGGTCTCTTTTTTGTCCTTAGTATCTGTCTGAATTCCCTCTTTTTCTCTTTTAAACCAACCCATGTTTTTTAGAATTATCTCCCGCAAAGGGAGTGGTTATGTAAGATATAAAAGGTCAGGTTTAAACCTGACCTTTAGTAAAAATATAAATATTACAATTATGCAATCGTTACTTCATCGCTTAAGTAAACATCTTGGACAGCATTAATTATTTCAACACCTTCAGTCATTGGCTTTTGAAATGCTTTTCTTCCTAAAATCAATCCTGATCCACCAGCTCTTTTATTGATAACTGCAGTTTTAACTGCATCAGATTTATCAGAGTCTCCGCCTGAAGCTCCACCGGAGTTAATTAAACCTTGGCGGCCCATATAGCAATTTGCCACTTGGTAACGGCATAAATCTATTGGATTGTCTGTCGTTAATTCAGAATAAACTTTAGGGTTGGTGTTCCCGAAGTTTACATTCGTATAGCCTCCATTATTTGTAGGGAGTTTTTGCTTGATAATATCCGCCTGAATGGTAACGCCAATGTGGTTTGCTTGTCCTGTTAAGTCGGCAGATGTATGGTAATCTACACCGTCTTTTTTAAATGAAGGGTTACGCGTATAGCACCATAAGATTGTGGCCATACCTAATTCGCGAGCTCTTTCAAAAGCTTCAGAAACTTCAATTATTTGTCTTCTAGATTCTTGAGCACCAAAGTAAATAGTTGCGCCAACGGCAGTTGCGCCCATATTCCAAGCGTCTTCTACAGAACCATACATAGTTTGGTCGTATTGTGCTGGTAAAGACAATGTTTCATTGTGGTTGATTTTTACAACGAAAGGAATTTTGTGCGCGTACTTTCTCGACATTGAAGCTAATACTCCAAACGTAGATGCTACAGCGTTACATTCAGCTTCAATAGCTAGTTTTATAATATTTTCTGGATCGAAATAAATTGGATTTGGAGCAAAAGATGCACCACCACTGTGCTCAATGCCTTGGTCAACAGGAAGGATAGAAAGATACCCTGTACCACCTAATCTACCATGGCTATATAAGTCTTCAAGGCTTCTAAGAACCTGGTTATTTCTGTTTGAATCTTTAAAAATTCTATTCACAAAATCTCCACCTGGAAGGTGTAGCATGCTTTTGTCAATAGTTTCACATTTGTGATCTAATAAAGTTGAAGCATCTGCTCCTAATTGATTTTGTATATCTGAATATGACATATTGTTTAAATTTTATTTCAGCGAACGCAAAAATAAATTAATTATCATGACGCAAACATTAAAAAACACTTCTTTAGAATGGGTAACCAATGCCAAGGTTAAACTGGAAATCTTTTACAAAGAACCATCCAGAGTAGTTAGGTCTAAACCGATCTTGACCTTCTCTTCTAGGGTCAAATATCGGGATGGCTGCATCCAATCTAAAAACAAAAAAACCGAAATCATAGCGCACTCCTAATCCAGAACTTATGGCTATTTGTTGATTTAGATTTTCCCATTTAAATTTATAGGATTCTATTTCAGCGTCAATTTCATCTACCCCTGTCAATGCTGTAATATTTGGGTTGTCATAGATCCAAATGTTTCCAACATCAGTAAATAGTGCACCTTTTAAAGATTTTAGAATGGTGAAACGGTATTCAATATTAAACATCAACTTAATGGGAGCCACGGCATTATAAATCACACCTCCTTCTTCGTAGTTCTCGGATCTGTAATTACCTGGGCCAAGGCGGTAGGCTCTGAATCCTCTTATATCATTTGTTCCTCCAGCAAAATAAGATTTTTCAAATGGCGGCAGTTGATTCTTAGACCTGCTATAAGTGTGCGTATAACCTGCCATAAATCTCCAAGCTAATACTTGTTCAGATCTGTATCTGGTGTAATGCCTGTAGTCTAAATCTATTTTGAAATATTGAGAATAGGGTACACCAAAATAGTATCCTTTTCGGTTATTGTTTTTGAGTAATGTCTCGCTGGTTGTTGGGTCCGGTTTTGCTTGATCTAAAAGGTTAAGGAAATTGCCCGCAGTTTCAGCCGAACCTATAAAATAGGAACTGTTTCTTCTATGCTTAGCATTTTGGTTGCTAAAAATAAAGGTAAATCGAGAAGCGGAAATAAGCACATCTTGATATCCCTGTGAGAATTCTAGTGAATTTTCATAGGCTGAATCGATTTTAACCAGATCTAAAAAGCTAAAATCAAACAATTGAAAATTCATATTTATGTTTTCCGATGGCTTCCAGAAATACCCTAATCCGAGATTGAAATAATTTCTAACAAACTCTTGTCTATTCTGACGACCACCAGAGACGCTTAATCTAGATTTTGGAATAATTTGTTTTGGAATTTTTCTTTGAATTGATTTTGGAGCAAAAAAGCGAGGAAAACTGATTCCGATCTGCGCTCCATATTCATAAACATTAAATGCATCATTCACTGATTCCACACTTAAATCAAATTGACTTTCTATACCTCCATTTAGCGAAATATCGAAAATTTCTCCATTTTTAAATAAATTTCTGTTCAAAACTGAAATTGTTCCAAAAATCCCATAGCGACCAGAAGTATTAGTCCCTTCCAGATCTAGTTTTATAGACCTTTGAGGAAATGGTTTTAAACGAACTACAGCTTTTAAATCATTTTCATTCGATTCCGAAGGTTCAAACAGTATTTCACTATTTCTAAATACGCGAAGACTACTTATATGAGAGTAGGACTCAATTACTTTTGTTTGATTGTACTTCTCTCCAGCTCCAAAATGAATAGCACTAATAGGCAGGCGCGCACTGAATTTGTTTTTTTCGCTGTCTAGAAAGGTGTAACTGTCAATTTTAGAAGTGTCTTTTTTTTCAGGTTCTCCTACATAAGAGTAGTAAGGGTCAATGTAAACATTACTTATGGTATAGGGTTTATGAGGCTTTAGGTATGTGCTGTCTTTGAAATAAACAGGTTGGTCGGAGATGACCATTGTGAGGTTTACGGAATTCTTTGCTTGAAGAGTATCTGCCTCAAAGCGGATTAACTCTTTTTGAAAACCATAAAACCCATTGTTTCTAAAAAGTTTTACGAGTTTTTCTCTTTCAGCTTCTAATGTGTTATTGCTGTATTTCTCACCTTGTTTTATTAGCGATTTATTTATTGAATCGTTCAAAACAAGATTTTCAATGTTTTCACTAGCAATTAAGTAGTCCAAACTTCCAAAGTAATGAGGAGAGCCTGTGTAAACATCATACCGAACTTTTGCCTTTTTCTTTTTAATGTTCACCTTTGTTTCTACAGCAGTTACGTTGTTAAAAAAACCGTTAGAAAAATAGAAGAGACCTAAATTTGTGGCGGACCCTAAGATTGTTGTGCTGTCTGCAATTACAGGGGCCTCTCCAATTCTAGTAAACCAATGTGCAAGTCCTTTTTCTTTATTTGGGTTACCAACATTGTAAAGACTTAAGTAGGGCCTGAATATTGGGGTAAGTTCTTTATTTGGTTTCTGTTTTAAAAGGCTTTGGAGTTCAGCGTTTTTTACTTTTTTATTGTTAATGAAGATTTCGTTTTCGACTAACAAGAATTCGCCATCGTCTACCCATCGTGTAGATTTACAACTAAAGACTATTAGAGGAAGAGCAATGGCGAGTATGTACTTGTATATTTGCTTCGTAGCCAAAATACTTAGTTAACAATCACGAAAATATTGATAATGATTTCTAAAAGCGAATTAAAACTAATAAGGGCATTAAAAAGCAAAAAGCAACGAGATAAATTAAACTTGTTTGTTGCTGAAGGAGCTAAACTAGTTGAGCATTTTGTTTCTAAAGGAGTCGTTGCTAAATATATGTTCCATTTGGATGTCTATCATGGATCACTAAGTTCTGAAAGTAAAGCTGTTTCAGCGAAAGAAATGCGCTCAATTTGTTCGTTAGAATCTGCAAGCCCAATTTTGGCTGTTTTTGAAAAGCCCAAGTATAAGCCTGATTTTTCGTCTAATTTACTCTTGGCTTTAGATGAAGTTCGTGATCCTGGTAATATGGGTACAATTATTAGACTAGCAGATTGGTTTGGGATAAGCACTTTATTCTGTTCTCCAAATTGTGTTGACGTGTTCAATTCAAAAGTTGTTCAAAGCACAATGGGCTCTTTGTCAAATGTGAACATTATACACCAAGAATTGAATGAAGTATTTAATGATGTGAAAGAGAAAGGGTTTTATGTGCTTGGCGCGGAAATGAATGGAACTGCTTTATCAGATTTTAAAACAACTCAAAAAATAATGTTGGTAATGGGAAATGAAGCCAACGGAATAAACCTTCAGAATCAGAAGTTTTTAGATGAAAGTGTTACAATAGAAAAAGCAAATACATGTGAAGCGGAATCCTTGAATGTAGCTATGGCCACGTCAATATTATTGGGGAGATTAAGTGTTGTTTAAATTGTCTTAAAAATCGATTTGTGCAGTAAGTTTAAAACCACACCAGCTATCACTAAACCTATTCCTAAATAGGCGAGCGGTGTGTAAACAACTCCAAAAATCAAAACATCAAAAGCTATTGCGAAAATTATCCCTAAATATTTTAAGGGTGCCGTCTTATCCATTTGCGAATGTTGATAGGCTTTCGTCATATAGATCTGAGCAATTTGTGTCAGTATTCCCATGAGGAGTAATAAAAGCCAATCCCAGCCAATGGGCATAACAAAGTTAAAGTAGCTAAATACGAGCATTATTGGAGTAGCGACAAGTGGAAAGTAAAAAACAACCACGACTGGGCTTTCAGTGTCTTTTAGTTTTCGAATGCAATTGTAGGCCAAGCCTGAAAATATAGCCGAAGTAATTCCTAGCCCTAATAGTCTGAATGTAATATTTGGGTCGAATCCTTTAATAACCGCAATTCCTGCAAAAGCAATAAGAAAGAAGAGCCATTGAATGGGCTGCATTTTTTCTTTTAGAATGTAGATTGCGAATATTACTGTGAATATAGGAGAGAGATACTGAATTGTAATTGCCGAACCAATAGGGAGTTCTTGAAGTGTATAAAAGAAGATAGTTAATGCGGTTACACCAAAAACGCCTCTTAAAATTAGAAATAGCTTGTTGTTCCCAAAAGGATTGAGTTTTCGTTTACGAATCATTATGTAGCTCAAAACAAGAGATACAATAGATCGAAAAAGAACCAATTCTGTAGCTGGAATATGTTTGAGATTTTTTACAACCAAGTTCATAAATGCAAATCCGACAACGGAAATGAGCATGTAAGTAACGGCTTTATCCAATTTAACATTGAATAGGGAAATCTTAAAACTAGCAATACCCAATATTTTAGCAAACTTATCGGTACCCATGT
>UPTG01002919.1_pt1 | contig 11279 bp, 3 predicted proteins | sample 2160121 | NCBI WGS metagenome assembly UPTG01 (sample SAMN06266255, study PRJEB28933) | marine metagenome | isolation source: Columbia River Estuary | place: USA:Columbia River Estuary, USA | collected 2014-07-27 | reverse complement strand
ATTCTAATTGCCCATGGCCAAATGCCTAGTAAAGAACTTGAGCAAATAATGGCCGATTTTTATCATCAGCGCTTTCAGCTTTTAGTTTGTACTACTATTATTGAAACTGGAATTGATATTCCAAGTGCTAATACAATTATTATCAATAATGCACAAAATTTTGGGCTTGCACAGCTTCATCAGCTTCGAGGCAGAGTTGGCAGATCTCATCATAAGGCATACGCTTATCTTATAATTAAGTCTCATCAGTCAATTACAGCAAATGCAAAAAAACGACTAGATGCTATAGCTTCACTTGAAGAGCTTGGAGCCGGATTTATGCTAGCAAATCATGACCTTGAGATTAGAGGTGCGGGAGATCTTTTGGGAGAAAATCAAAGCGGTAAAATATCAGAAATTGGGTTTAATTTATATCATGACTTATTAAAGCGCACCATTCAAGCAATAAAAAACAATACCAAATTTGATATTAAAGATGCATTAGTTGAAGAAGTTGAAATTAATTCAGGAATTGCTTGCATCATTCCTGATACTTATCTACCAGATGTACATGAGAGATTAATTCTCTACAAACGAATTGCAAGTGCTGGAAATGATGACGAATTAAAAGATCTAAAAATAGAAATGATTGATCGCTTTGGCCTCCTCCCAGATCAAACTAATAACTTATTTGAATCGACCTCATTAAAAATACAATCTAAGGAAATAGGGATACTCAAAATTAATATTTATGATGAGAAGCTAGAAATAACTTTAAATGAAAAAAATCTCATTGACACATCAAAGATAATTAATTTAATTCAAACGAAGCCAAAGCAGTTTCAATTAAGAAACCAAAATACTTTAATTTCCAGTGAAACTATGGAAGCTGACTTTTCTCGTATTAGAAGCGCAAGTAAATTAATAGATAGCCTAGTTTAATTTTTGATTAAAAATAGCTAAAAATTATAATTTATTTGATGTATCTTTTTATATCAAAAGACGTCCATTTTAGGTTTAATAAACTAATGATATTTAAAAACCACTTTCTCTTACAAGAATAGCAATAATATTTTTAAACAATTTTGTAAAAGGGCTGTATCGACTCCCTTCAATATGAACATAACCAGGTAATTCGAATTGAATTTTACTACGTTTCGCAAGTTTGAAGTCTGCAATATAATGTGCTGTTTGTGGACGATATTGAAATTTTCCTCCTGTAAAATTTCTTATAGCAACTGGACCATTATGAATTGAGCTTAATGAAATGTAAGGAAGATTATTAACAGCAGATAAATCTAGTGATTTTGAAACTAAATAAACTTTATCATGAATTCCATCGTTTGGAATAAAGACAGCTGGGTTTTCTTCTAAAAATCGATCTATTTGTTCTTCTTTAATAAATCCTTTTACTTTTCCAGTACCAAATTGAACAATACCTAAAAGTTGATCTAAATTACTAACCCACATATCTTCAGATAAATTATAAAAATCTTTTATCTTTCCTTTAATGGGTGCTTTAATTAAAAGCTTATTTTGAACTTTTGTAAGACCAGATAATTCTGTTTGTAGAGCAATTAATCTTTGTTGTAACGTTAAGTATTGATCCATATTTCCTGCTGAATTACTTAATCGATTAATCTTTGTCTTGATTAGTTTTATATTTCTTCTTAATGAAATAATTTCATTCTCTAAATCAGGCGAATAAAGTTCAATTAGATTTTGTCCTTTTTCAACTTCATCATCTTTTTCAACTAATATTCTTTTAATCATTGAAGGATAAGGTGCGTAAATTTTTAAATACTGCTCAGAAATATATACTGCAGGTATTTTTAAAGATGACTTCCAGGGTAAGAATAAAACCATTAATAAAGCAGTAATAATGATTAAAGTTCTTTTGGTTTGTTTGTTAAATTTTATTTCAGATTTTAATTTGTACCAATTATTCACTTCACGAATTACCGGTAACATAATGAACCAATAAATTTCAACCGCAAACAGTATGATTCCTAAAAATTTAAATGCTAGGTGATAAACTAAAAGTGCAATACCTAAAAATAGAAAAAATCGATACAGCCATGTCGCCCAAGCATAAACGATAAAAGTCCATCTTCTTGAGGGGTTAATTTCTTCTGGAGGACTATGATTAAGACCAAATAAAGTTTCCCTTATTTTCCACCTTGCAAGAGCAAATGAACGAGGTTGTAAATTTTCAGCTTTTAACCAATCGGAAAAAACATAGTAGCCATCAAATCTCATGAAAGGACTTACATTAATTGTTAAGGATGAAATCCATGATGTTGTTGCAATGAAAAAGGCTGCACTTTTAAATCCACCCTCAGGTAAAATTCCCCAAATAAAAGTTGCAAATAACGCTAGATGTAATTCTGTAAGTATACCACCAAAGTTTATTAATAATCTTTCTTTGTGATTTCTAAGTCTCCAGGCATCAGTTGTATCGGTATATAAAAATGGAAAAAAAACTAAAAAAGCTATTCCAATCGCAGATACTCTGCAGCCATAGTGTTTTGCAATATAAGCATGTCCTAATTCATGAAGACATTTTACAAAAACTAAAGTTAAGAAATAAAGCATTAACCCTTGAAAAGAAAAGAAATAAAGAAAAGTGCTTTTAAAGGTTTCAAATTGTTGAGCGACTAAAAATAAACCAACAAAACCAAAGAAGTAAGTAATATTTCTAAATCGTTTTGAACCAAAATATTTTACATATTTTAAAGTTTTAGAAAGCCAATTGTCTGGTTTAAATAATGGAATTTTAAAAAATAGATAACTGTGTATTAAATATAATAACCAGCTCTTCTTCATGCTATTTTTTTGTTGTAGTAAATAGCTAACGTTTTGACCAGAAGGTTGGACAATTAAATTATTTTGGTGAAGAAAACTAATAAAACTTTTTATTTCATCTTCACTGGTTTCAATTCCTGATGAATTAATTTTCTTTTCAAAGTTTTTAATATCTTCACCTCCACTCCAGTTTTTAATAAGTTTAAAAGCAGTTAAACCAAGTGTGAAGTATTTATTTCGAATTGCATCATATAAAAGCCATGCGGGCGAACCATCTTCACGGCTATTACCACGAAAAACTTCTAAATCTTGTCTTAGATAAGGAACGATCATATTCCTATTAATTGTCTTACAAAAGTAATTGGTTTTCTAAGAACATAATAGAATAGAAAAACTCTTGAACCATAAACTTTAGCCGTTCCTCTCAATCCTATTCTTGGAGGTTTTTTTCCCTCAAAACTAGCTCCTAATTTATAAGATAATATTTCTTCAGGAGACAAAGAAGGTTCGTAAGAAGATCTTAAAAGTTTTCCTTTTAACGAGCTAATTGGATTGATGTCTAAAAACACTTTAACTTTAGAATTTTCTTTAATCACTAACGAGTCTTTAACCGGCAACCATATCAAAAACTCAACTTCATCAGGATTTGCAACAGTCATAATTTTTTCACCCACTGCAACGGGTCGTCCTTGCCAATCATTTTTTTGATCTACAATTGCAATTCCTTTTTGTTTTGCAAATAATTTTGTATTTTTTAGCTTTTCTTGTGCTGATGCTACTTCTACTTTTTTTAATTCAACTTGTGCCACTAATTCTGCTAATCGAGCTTTTTCCTCATTATTCGTAAAGGATGATTGTCTGCTTCGAAGAAGTTCTTTTTGAGCTACTTGAAGGGATTGGTTTGTAATATTTAAATTATTCTTAAGTTCGATATCTTCTAATAAAACCAATAAATCACCTTGCTTAATTTTATCGTTATTACTTGCTACAATATTTTTAACCACCCCATCAAATGGTGAAGTAACTAAGCTTGGATTTTTTGCTATAACCTCAACTGGAGCCGTACTAGTTATTCGAATAGGTAAAATTAAAATTATAAAAATAGCTGCATAAATTTTCCATGATTTTTTTCCAGTTAAATATTTTTTATAATGATTTTTAATTGAAAAATCTTTTAAGAACGAATTAAAAGCATGACCATAAGTTGAAGACAAATGTCCGGCAAGTTCAATTTCGTTTTCAGAAAATTTTTCACTTCTTACTAATAATAAATAACCTTGTAGGCCTTTTTGAGGTGAAATAATTGGAATAAATAAAATGTTTTCGGGTAAATTTTTTGGTTTCTCAGAATTAATATTTTTAGCAATTTTGTCTAATTCTAAATTTTGAATTTCTTTATCACTTAACGATTTATCGTTGTTCACAAAGTTTTCTATAAAAGTAAGTAAAGGTGACGTTCTATCAACTGTAGCTAAATCAGAGGTTGCTTTAATATTAAATTTATCCGCTGGTGTTTTTAATAATAAAAACGCACTGATATAATCGATAATTTGTCTTGTCTCATTTGCGATTACAAAATGTAGTTCGTCTTGAGATCTTGCTTCTCTTGCTTTTTTTTCTAAACCAAATAACCGAGCAACTTTTATGTTTTTATCTTCACTCAAAATTTAACGATCCCACTCATTCCAGGTATTAATGAATCGTATTTTTCATTAAACTGTGCTTTTAATTCTATTGTTTGACTAATTGCATCCACTGTAGCTCCTAAACTAATAACGGTTGCATCTAACGTTTCTCCAGTTTCATCAATAATGATTTTTACGTTATGTCCTTTTTTTAACCATTTAAGCCAATTACTTGGAGCAACAATTTCAGCTTCTAATAATCCATCCCCAACAATGTCCATTAAGGGTTGTCTTTGTTCTATACTGGTAAAAATAGTTGTATAAACATCCATCACTTTTCCATCATAAGGAGCAATGATTTCACATCGATCCACATTTAAAGTTGCAATACTCAATTCTGCTTTAGCCTTTTCATAATTTGAAACTGTTAATTGGTATTGGAGTTTACCAATTGATCTTAGTTCTAATAACTCTTTATCATTTTCTAATTGTATTCTTGCACTCTCATGTTCGGCTTTAATTACATCTTTTTGTGCTTTATAAATTTCACAATCAAAACTAATCAGCACATCCCCTTCTTTAAAAGCATCTCCTAATAAAAAATTAATACTTTGAACTCTTGCAGCAATTTCACTGGAAATGGAAACTTTCTCCGTTGCGCTCACTAAACCTCGAGCTTCCCTTTCTTCAGAATGAACAGGGTTTAAAAATGATAAATAAATGAATAATATAAATAGTAATTGTTTCATGAGGCTAAGTTATTTTATAGTCTATTAATAAGGTCATTACCATAATCTTCCCAATCATTAAATTCTTTATCTAATTGGTCGCTTAAAGTAACAAATCTATTATTTTCACCCCCATCAAAATTTTGGGATACATTTTGCTCTTGTAAATCAACTTCTAAATCTTTTACAATAATTTTTCCATCCTGCTCAATAATAAGTTTTAATTCTAATTGAGAAACATCTTCAGGTGGATTTTCTGCAATAATTTGACCCGTTACAGGATCATACTCAAGCCAGTCAGGTACTTCGGTTCCATCTTTAAGAACAAGTTTAGTATTATTAAAATTACCTTTTAGCTCATTGGGTAAATCTATAATTAAATCATTTCCAATATTTAAAGGTTTAAGTTGAAAAATTGTTTCTGGTTTAAACGTTTCAATAATTTCATTGATATCTGCTGGATTGTTAAAATTTAATGTTTTGTTAAATGATCTTTCAACTAATCCATCTTCATTTTGTTTTACAATATTAACCGTACCGTCTTCATTAACAGTAATTGAAGAATTTGTTCTTTTTGCTTGTTTGATAATTTTTCTATCTTGTTTTATTTTTTCAGGATCAATCTCAACTGCAATTTCTCGAGTTTCATTGTTTTTATCCGTTGCAATAATCATAATTTCAACTTTATCTACACCTTCTGGAATATTTGTGGTTGTTTGACCTGTTTTAGGATTAATTTTAATCCACTCAGGTAATGCAGAACCATCACTCATTTTTCCATCAAATTTAACAATCTCATTGTCGGCTTCATTCATGACACCAAATTTCAATTTTAAACCTTCTTGTTTGTCTTTAACTTTAAGGTTTGAAAGTTCTCCTTCAGAAATTTGAAGAGAGTCTGTTTCGGCAACTAAATCAACTAATTTAAGACCTTGGGAATAATCTGTTTTTCTTGCAGTTTGTTCAAATTCAAAATTATTTAAATCAAATTCTGTTGATTGATTTAGTTCTGTGAAAGTATTTTCAACTTGAACTCTTGCTTCCATTCTAGCTTGATTTATAATAATTCTTTCAGCTTTCTTTTCTCTAATTTCTTTAACAACACCACCACCATTTTGTAATTTTAATACAATTGAACTTGTATCCGTAACACCGCTGCCATCTCTAACTGTATAATTAAAATATTCATAAACTATTTCACCTGGATCCAATGTATCTTTTAAACCTTCATTAACTATATATGTGTAGCTACCATTTGAGTTCATTATCAAAGAACCATAAGTTCCAATTAATGCCTCCCCTAATGTTCCAGCAGTACCTGAGCCTTCAGTTGATCCTGTTCTTATCTCGGTTACTATTGATGTATCATTTGAATCTGGATCAGTATCGTTAGTTAACACATCTTTTTCAGAGTCATTTGTGACTGTTAAAGTTGAAGTTGCTGCTATATCAATTGTATTACTATCATTAACACCAACTGGGGCATCATTAGCACCTGTAACCGTTATAGTAAGTTGTCCTGTATCTGTTCCACCATTACCGTCTGAAACTGTATATGTAAAATAATCTATTCCAGTTTCTCCACTACCTAAAACATCATTAGGCGTATAACTATATGTTCCATCTGAATTAATTGTTAAAGATCCATAAGTACCAGTTAAAGGTGTAGCTATTGCTCCAAATGTTCCAGAGCCAGACTCTGTTCCTGTTCTTATGCCTGATATTTCTAATGTATCTCCCTCTGTATCTGTGTCGCCATAGAGAATATCTGAAGTCCCGTCTGTGACTGTTGTAGTAGTGCCTTCTGTTGCGGTATTCGTTTCATTATCAGCAACTGGATTATCATTTATAGCGGTTACGTTAATTGTCATAGTGTAACTTGAAGCACTATCTGCATCGCCATCATTTACAGAGAAACCAATTGTTGTATAAGGAGATCCATTTTCATCTGCAGTAGGATTTAATCTTAAATAACTATTTGAGATATCTGTTGCAGTTATTACTTGATTTAAGGTTACATCTACCCAGTTTGATCCATTGTAATACTGCAACGCACCAGCGTCTTCTAATGTTGTAATTTTTACACTTACTAATGCATCGTCATCATCTGCATCTGTGTAGCCAAAATCAGAAGTTGAAAATACATATGGTGTATCCTCTTCTGTTGAAACTGTATTGTTTGATGCTGTTGGCACATCATTAACACCAGTTACTGTAAAGATTAATGTTGCAGTGTCAGTAGCATTACCATCTGAAACTGTGTAAGTGAAACTATCTGTTGCAGTGTCTGAGGCATCTAAATCGTCTGATGCTGATTGATCTGCAACGTAAGTGTATGTTCCGTTAGCTCCTATTTTTAATGTTCCATAAGTTCCAGTAACTGAGGTAAAATTATTGTTATAAGTACTACTTCCAGCAACTGAACTATTGGATCCACCTGTTACTGCAATTTGAGTTACTGTAAATGCATCATCATCATCAGCATCACTATCATCTGCCATTAATAAACTTGAGCCTGAACTTCTGGTTACTGTGGCATCTTCATTTAATGCATCAGTATCGTTGACTGCAACGGGAGCATCATTGATACCTGTCACTGTAAAGATTAAAGTAGCTGTATCCGTAGCTGTTCCATCTGAAACTGTATAAGTAAAACTATCTGTTGCAGTATCACTTGCATCTAAATCGTCTGACGCTGATTGATCTGCAACGTAAGTATAAGTACCATCAGCACCAACTTTTAATGTTCCATAAGTTCCAGTAATTGAAGTAAAATTGCTATTATAAGAACTTGAGCTTGCAACTGAAGAATTAGAAGCTCCTGTTACTGCAATTTGAGTTACGGTAAAACTATCATCATCATCAGCATCACTATCATCTGCCATTAATAAATTATCACCTGAAGTTCTGGTAACTGTTGCATCTTCGTTAACTGCATCAGTATCGTTGACTGCAACTGGAGCATCGTTAATTCCTGTCACTGTTATTGTAATTGTTGCAGTATCCGTTGCGGTTCCATCTGATAGTGTATAGGTAAAGACATCTGTTGCAGTGTCTGAAGCATCTAAATCATCTGCAGCACTTTGATCAGCTGCATAAGTATAAGTTCCATCCGCTGCTAAAGTTAATGTACCATAATAACCTACGACAGCATTTGTTCCTGCTGTTCCACTGTTTCCGTTTGCAGATGATGCACTTCCACCACTTTGATTTGTAGCTGATGTATGAGAATAAGTTGTAACTGTTAAAGTATCACCACTATCAACATCAGTATCACCATGTAAAACATCTGACGATCCATCGGTAACGGTTAATGTTGCATCTTCATTGACTGAATTAGTTTCATCATCTGCAACAGGTGCATCGTTAACTGCTGTTACATTGACTGTAATTGTATTAGCTGAGGCACTATCTGCATCGCCATCATTTACTGTAAAATCAAAACTAGTGTAAGAAGATCCATTTTCATTTGCAGCTGGGTTAAATCTTAATTTATTAGCAGCAATGTCTGTTGCGGTTATCACTTGATTTAAAGTTACATCTACCCAAGCACTACCATTATTATATTGTAAAGCACCTGCATCTTCTAATCCTGTAATTTTTACACTTACTAACGCATCATCGTCATCTGCATCTGTGTAGCCAAAATCTGATGCTGAAAATACATAAGCTGTATCCTCATTTGTAGTTACAGTTTTATCTGCAGCTTCTGGTACATCATTGATACCAGTTACTGTAATAGTTAAATTTGCTGTAGCACCATCTGCCGTATAGACAAATACATCTGTTACTTCATCATTTAAATCTAAATCATCAGCAGCACTTTGATCGGCTGTATAAGTATAAGAACCATCCGCACCAATTACTAAAGTACCATAAGTACCCGTAACAGAAGTTCCGTTAGATGTATAAGTACTACTACTAGCAACTGTTGAATTTGATCCACCATCTTTTTTAATATGGGTGACTACTAAACCATTAGTATCAGCAGCATCATCATTTAATACATCGTCTTGAGAACCAGTTTTAGTAATTGTTGCATCTTCATTAACACTATCCGTGTCATCTGTTAAAGAAATTGAACTTGCAACGGTAAAAGTAATGCTACCTACGTCATAGGCAAATGATCCAGAAGCAGTTTCATCATCACGAGTTGTAAATGTAAAAATGTCTGTTGCAGTTGCATCGTACGCGATATTATTTGTTGAACTTGCTGTGTAAGTATAAGTTCCGTTTGCAGCAATATTCAATGTACCATAAGTTCCTGAAACTGCTGAACCAACTCCAGTATTATTGGTTACAATTGAATTATTTGAACTTTCATTTCCTGATGCAACACCAGTTACTACTAAAACACTATCAGCATCATCACTATCTGCAACACCATCATGAACATCACCGGAACTGGTTCCATCAGCAGACACTGTTGATCCAACTGTTGCATCTGTAACATTTGGTGCAGCGTTAACAGATACTGTCATTGTGTAAGCTGATGAACTATAATCTGTACCATCATGAACTTTAAAACCAAACGTTACATTACTTTCTGAATTTGCAGCTGGAGTAAATCTTAGACGATTATTTCCTATATCTGACGCTGTTATTTCTTGATTTAAAGTTACATCAGCCCAAGATGATCCATTAGATGAATATTCTAAAACACCCGCACTTTCTAAAGTAGTAATTTTTATTTTTGATAAACTATCACTATCACCGTCTGAATAATTAAAATCACTGGCTGCAAATATTTTTGAAATATTAGATGCGTGGCATACTGAACGTAAGAAACACAATGATAAAACGTTCAAACAGTGGCTTAAACACGTAGGAGGATTATGGACATCTAAAGAAGAATGGAAAAAAATATGTAGATTAGAAACTTGGAAGCCAGTAGTTAAAGATACTGGAAAAGGTATAGGTAAAATGTTCATAGTAAAAGTTTTTACTGTGATAATATTAATAACACTGGTAAATATGGGAATATTTTAAAAATGAAAAAAATATGGCAAATAATTATATATCCGTATACACGATATAAAGATAAAAAGAAATTAAAAAAACGACTAGACGAACTTCGTAAGCGTGATCCGTTCATTTACAAATGATTGTACTAGGAATATCAGGTGCGTTAAACCATGATGCTGCGGTCAGCGTCATTTGTGATGGCAAAATTCTTTTTGCAAGTCATAGTGAACGCTATTCTAAAATAAAAAATGACCCTAACTTGAATGCAGAAATAATTCAAGAAGCCTTATCATATGGTAAACCTGATGTAATAGCGTGGTATGAGAAGCCACTTATTAAAAAATGGAGACAGTTGATTGCAGGACAATATTCACTTGCATTTGATTTAAAAGAATTGCCAGGTAATTATTTAAAAAACTTTGAACAATTAAAAGATATTCCTATAGTATATCAATCACACCATTATACACATGCTGCAAGTGGATATTTTACAAGTCCATTCAATGATGCGGCTATTGTCGTGATAGATAGCATAGGTGAATTGGAAACATTAAGCATATGGCGTGGCAAAAATGATAATCTTGTGCAATATTATTCACAAGCATATCCAGTCAGTGTCGGATTATTCTATAGTGCAATGACTGATAGACTAGGATTAAAACCGCAGGAAGATGAATATATTCTTATGGGTATGGCGGCGTATGGCGATATTAATAGAGAAGTTAATAATAAAACTATAATTCAACATATGTATGATGAATTTGGAATAGTATTAAATGATCATAGTAGTAAATTATATCATGTGGTCAACCTAAAAAAGAATCTGCATCGTGGGTGTAAAGATTTTTTACCTGAATTAATAACTGAACAAGATCATTATGATATTGCTGCAGCGACACAAAAAATATACACACAAATGTTATCTGTAATTATAGATGATATTAAAAAGATGGCATTCAGTACTAACTTAGTATTGATGGGTGGGTGTGCTCTTAATTGTAGTGCGAATAGTTTAATAACCGAACGATTTAAAAATATTTGGATAATGCCAAATCCAGGTGATGCTGGTAGTTGTATCGGCGCTTCACAAAAATTCTTCGATGCAAGAATTAAATGGGAAACCCCTTATCTAGGTCATAATATAGAAGGTAGTTATCCAGTAGAGAAAGCATTAGAT